>Ga0316601_100000686_pt1 | contig 15343 bp, 12 predicted proteins | sample OWC_soil_day5_no_FD_207663 | JGI IMG/M metagenome (GOLD analysis project Ga0316601, IMG submission 207663) | Wetland soil microbial communities from Old Woman Creek delta, Ohio, United States - OWC_soil_day5_noCT | ecosystem: Environmental > Terrestrial > Soil > Wetlands | place: USA: Ohio... | reverse complement strand
CAGCCATTCGAGCGCAGAACGCGCAGGTCTCGTCGGGCACGCTCGGCGACCTTCCGAACGTCGCCGAGCAGACGATCTTTGCCACCGTGGTGGTCGACGGGCAGCTGGCCAACGTCGAGCAGTTCGGCAACATCGTGCTGCGCGCCAATGCCGACGGCTCGGCGGTGAAGCTGCGCGACGTGGCGCGCATCGAACTCGGCGCGCAGAGCTATGCCACCTCGGCGCGGCTGAACGGCAAGCCCTCGACCGGCATCGGAGTGCAGCTGTCGCCCACCGGCAATGCGCTGGAAACCGCCAAGGCGGTGCGCACGCGCATGGAGGAGCTGAAGCGCTACTTCCCGCCGGGCATGAGCTACGCCATCCCCTACGACACCTCGCGCTTCGTGCAGATCTCGATCTCCAAGGTGGTGGAGACGCTGCTCGAGGCGGTGGCGCTGGTGTTCCTGGTGATGTTCCTGTTCCTGCAGAGCTGGCGCTACACCGTGATCCCGACCATCGTCGTGCCGGTGGCGCTGCTCGGCACCTTCGCCGTGCTGCTGGCGCTGGGCTATTCGATCAACGTGCTCACCATGTTCGGCATGGTGCTGGTGGTGGGCATCGTCGTCGACGACGCCATCGTCGTGGTCGAGAACGTCGAGCGCATCATGAGCGAGGAGGGCCTGAACCCGCGCGAGGCCACGCGCAAGGCCATGGGGCAGATCTCCGGCGCGATCATCGGCGTCACCGTGGTGCTGATCTCGGTCTTCGTGCCGCTGGCCTTCTTCAGCGGCGCGGTAGGCAACATCTACCGGCAGTTCTCGGTGGTGATGGCGGCTTCGATCGGCTTCTCGGCGTTCTTGGCGCTTTCGCTGACACCCGCGCTGTGCGCCACGCTGCTCAAGCCCGTCGAGGCCGGGCACCATCATGCCAAGTCGGGCTTCTTCGGCTGGTTCAACCGCGGCTTCTCGGCCACGGCCCACGGCTACGAAGGCCTGCTGGCGCGACTGCTCAAGCGCAGCGGGCGCATGCTGGCGATCTACGCGGCGATCATCGGCGCGGTCATCTGGCTGGTGCTGCGGCTGCCGACCTCCTTTTTGCCGAACGAGGATCAGGGCTACATCATCGTCAACGTGCAGCTGCCGCCGGGTGCCACCACCAACCGCAGCCTGAAGGTGATGCAGCAGCTCGAGGGCTTCATGCTCCAGCAGCCCGAGGTGAAGAGCATGGTCAGCGTGCTCGGCTTCAGCTTCTCGGGCCAGGGGCAGAACGCGGCGCTGGCCTTCGTCACGCTGAAGGACTGGGACGAGCGCGGCGGCCCGGAGCACTCGGCCCAGGCCTTGGCCGGGCGCACCTTCGGCGCGATGATGGGCGTGAAGGATGCGTTCATCTTCGCGCTGAGCCCGCCGCCGATTCCCGAGCTGGGCAATGCCACCGGCTTCAACTTCCGCCTGCAGGATCGCGGCGGCAACGGCCGCGACGCGCTGACCGCAGCGCGCAACCAGCTGCTCGGCATGGCCGGACAGAGCAAGCTGCTGGCCGGCGTGCGGCCCGACGGACTGGAGGACGCGCCGCAGCTGCGCGTGGACATCGACCGCGACAAGGCCGGCGCGCTGGGCGTGGGCTTCGACGCCATCAACAACGTCATCTCCACCGCCTTCGGCTCGAGCTACGTCAACGACTTCCAGAGCCAGGGGCGGCTGCAGCGCGTGGTGGTGCAGGTCGACGCGGCAGCCCGCATGCAGGGCGACGACATCCTGCAGCTGAACGCGGTCAACAACCGTGGCCAGCTCGTTCCGCTGTCGGCTTTCGCCACGACGCGCTGGATCAGCGGGCCGATGCAGTCGATCCGCTACAACGGCTATCCGACGATGCGCATTTCCGGCGACGCCGCACCCGGCATCAGCACCGGCGAGGCGATGGCCGAAATGGAACGGCTCGCGGCGCAGCTGCCGGCTGGCTTCGGCTTCGAATGGACCGGCCAGTCGCGCGAGGAGCGCCTGGCCGGCGCCACCGCGCTGTACCTGTTCGGCTTCTCGCTGCTGGCGGTGTTCCTGTGCCTCGCGGCTCTGTACGAAAGCTGGTCGATCCCCTTTGCGGTGCTGCTGGTGGTGCCGCTGGGCGTGCTCGGCGTGGTGCTCGGCACGCAGGCGCGCGGCTTCAGCAACGACGTGTACTTCAAGATCGGCCTGATCACCATCATCGGCCTGTCGGCGAAGAATGCGGTGCTGATCATCGAGTTCGCCAAGGAGCTGCAGGCGCAGGGCAAGAGCGCACTGCAGGCCGTGCTGCAGGCCGCGCATCTACGCTTCCGCCCGATCGTGATGACCTCGCTGGCCTTCGTGCTGGGCGTGCTGCCGCTGGCAATCGCCACCGGTGCGGGCTCGGCCAGCCAGCGCTCGATCGGCACCGGCGTGATGGGCGGCATGGTCAGCGCGGTGCTGCTGTCGGTGCTGTTCGTGCCGGTGTTCTACGTGGTGGTGCGGCGCTGGTTCAAGGGCAGCGAGCGGCAACGCAAGCTGCATGCTCACGAGATCGACGCCGCCGCACCACCGGCGCAGCCACCCGCGACGGAGGGCCCGCCATGAGCACGCCCCGCAAGACGACGCGTGCCTTGCCGGCACTGCTGGGCGTGCTGCTGACCGGCTGCGCGTCGATGGCGCCGCCCTATGAACGCCCGGCCGCGCCGGTGGCGGCCACCTTCCCCGATGTGCAGGCCGCCGGGGCACCCGCCGCACTACCGGTCAGCGAGATCGAATGGCAGCGCTTCTTCGTCGACCCGCGGCTGAAGCGGCTGATCGAGCTGGCACTGCTGAACAACCGCGATTTGCGCATCGCCGTGCTGAACATCGAGCGCGTACGAGCGCAGTACCAGGTGCAGCGTGCGGAGCAGTTTCCGACGTTGGTGCTCGGCGCGACCGGCCTGGCCCAGCCCAAGGCCACCAGCAGCGGCAGCAGCACCTACTACACCGCGGGCCTGAACATCACCGGCTACGAGCTCGACCTGTTCGGCCGCGTGCGCAGCCTGACGGATGCCGCGCTGCAGCAGTACTTCGCCAGCGAGGAGGCGCGCAATGCCGCGCAGATCAGCCTGGTGGCCGCGGTGGCCAACACCTACCTGACACTGCTGGCCGATGACCAGCAGCTGGAGGTGACGCGCAAGACGCTGGACACCCGACTCGACAGCTACCGGCTGTTGAAGCTCAAGCTCGACAACGGCGCCAGTTCCGACTATGAAGTGGCGCAGGCGGTGTCGCTGGTGGAAGGGGCGCGCGCCGCGCTGGCGCTGTTCATCCGCCAGCGCGCGCAGGACCAGAATGCGCTGGAGCTGCTGGTCGGTCAGCCGCTGCCGGCCGACCTGCCGCCGGGCCTGCCGCTCGACGGCCAGGGCCTGCTGGCCGCGGTGCCTGCCGGGCTGCCGTCCGACCTGCTGGAGCGGCGGCCCGACGTGCGCCAGGCCGAACGCCAGCTGCAGGCCGCCAATGCCAACATCGGCGCAGCGCGTGCGGCCTTCTTCCCGCGCATCACGCTGACCGGCAGCGTCGGGCTGGCCAGCGACGATCTCGGCGGTCTGTTCGAAAACCGCGCCTGGCAGTTCGCACCGCGCATCACGCTGCCGATCTTCGACGCCGGCGCCAACCAGGCCAACCTGGAGCTGAGCCAGGCCAACCGCGACATTGCCGTGGCCCAGTACGAGCGCTCGATCCAGACCGCCTTCCGCGAAGTGGCCGACTCTCTGGCCGGGCGCGCCACGCTGGGCGAGCAGTTGCGCGCCCAGCAGGCTCAGGCCCAGGCCGAGGAACAACGCTTCCGCCTGGCCGACCTGCGCTTCCAGAACGGTGCCTCCAGCTACCTGGACGTGCTGGAAGCGCAGCGCGCGCTGTTCCAGGTGCAGCAGGCGGTGGTGGTGGTGCAGGCGGCACAGCAGCAGAACCTGGTGACGCTGTACAAGGCGCTCGGCGGGGGGTGGAAGAACTGAGGGCGGCCGCGGACCCTGCGGCCTACACTGCGCGCGCATGGATGCCCCGCTGACAACCGCTGCCGCAACGCTGCCCGAGACGCTGCGCACGCACGACGGCCTGCAACTGCACCTGCAGGCCTCGCCTTGCAGCGGTGTCGCGCGCGGCAGCGTGCTCATCGTGCATGGGCTGGGCGAGCACATCGGCCGCTATGCGCATGTGGTGCGGCAGCTCAATGCCTGGGGCTGGTCGGTGCTGGGCTACGACCAGCGCGGCCATGGCCGCAGCGGCGGCGCGCGTGGCGGCCTGCCGCACGGTGACGATCTGCTGCTGGACCTGGCTCGGCTCATCGACACGCTGCGCGCCACCTGGCCCGGACCGCTGGTGCTGCTGGGCCACAGCATGGGCGGCCTGCTGGCGGCCCGCTTCGTCAGTGGCGCGCTCGGCACGCCGGCACCCTGGTCACGCCCGGTCGACGCGCTGGTGCTGTCGTCGCCGGCGCTCGACCCCGGCATGAACGCCGGGCAGAAGCTGCTGCTGGCACTGCTGGGCCGGCTGGCGCCGTCGCTGGCGCTGGGCAACGGCCTGAAGCCGGAGTGGATCTCGCGCGACGCGCAGGTGGTGCGCAACTACGTGGCCGACCCGCTGGTGCACAACCGCGTGACGCCCCGGCTGGTGCGCTTCATCGTCGACGGCGGCCGCGCGGTGGCGGAACGCGCGGCCGACTGGACGCTGCCGACGCTGCTGCTGTATGCCGGCAGCGACCGCTGCGTGTCGCCAGCCGGCAGTGCCGGCTTTGCCGCCGCGGCGCCGCAGGCCTTCGTTGCCGTGCATGAGTTTCGCCCGCTGTTCCACGAGATCTTCAACGAGCCCGAGCAGGCCGAGGTACTGGGCGTGCTGCATGACTGGCTCGACACCCTGGAATTCCCCGCGAAGGAGAGTGAACGATGAACGCACGCGACCCGAAGCTGCCGCTGCAATCCGACGAGGCCAGTGCGCTGGCCGCCTATGCCGAACGCAGCTGGGACGAGTTGATCGTGCCGGCCATGACCGACTACATCCGCATCCCGGCGAAAAGCCCGATGTTCGACGCCGACTGGCAGGCGCACGGTTACCTCGAGCGCGTGGTGCGCGACACCGCCGGCTGGATCGAAGGACGCAAGCTGCCGGGCCTGAAGCTCGAGGTGCTGCGCATGGAAGGGCGCACGCCGCTGATCTTCTTCGACGTGCCGGGCACGCGCGCGCGCGGCGACAGCACCGTGGTGTTCTACGGCCACCTGGACAAGCAGCCCGAGTTCAACGGCTGGCGCAGCGACCTGGGGCCCTGGACGCCGAAGTACGAGAACGGCAGGCTCTACGGCCGCGGCGGCGCCGACGACGGTTATGCGGCCTATGCCGCGATCACGGCCATCGAAGCGCTGGACGCGCAGGGCATCGCGCGGCCGCGCTGCGTCGGCCTGATCGAGACCTGCGAAGAAAGCGGCTCGGCCGACCTGCCGGCCTACCTGGACGCGCTTCGCGAGCGCCTGGGCAACGTGGCGCTGGTGGTGTGCCTGGACAGCGGCGCCGGCAGCTACGACCAGTTGTGGCTGACCACCAGCCTGCGCGGCATGGTCAGTGGCGTACTGAAGGTCGAGGTCCTCAGCGAGGGCATCCACTCCGGCGATGCCAGCGGCGTGGTGCCGTCGAGCTTCCGCATCCTGCGCCAGCTGCTCGACCGGCTGGAGGATTCGCGCAGCGGCGCGCTGCTGCCCCAGAGCTTCCACTGCGAGGTGCCGACGCAGCGCCTCGAGCAGGCGCGCGCCACCGCGGCGATCCTGAAGGACGAGGTCTACAAGCGCTTCCCCTGGGCCTGCGGCGCCGACGGCGGCGCGGTGCTGCCGACCACCACCGACCCGGTGCAGGTGCTGCTGAACCGCACTTGGCGCCCCACGCTCAGCGTCACCGGTGCCGAAGGCTTCCCGGCGCTGGGCGATGCCGGCAACGTGCTGCGGCCTCACACCGCCTTCAAGCTGAGCCTGCGCCTGCCGCCGCTGGTCGATGGGCACGAGGCCTCGGTGCGGCTGAAGGCATTGCTCGAGGACAACGCGCCCTACAACGCCAAGGTGACCTTCCATCCCGACGGCCGCGCCGGCGCGCTGGGCGCCACCGGCTGGAACGCGCCCGAGCTGTCGCCCTGGCTGGAGCAGGCGCTGAACGCGGCATCGAACACGCACTTCGGCGCACCGGTGGGTTACATCGGCCAGGGCGGCACGATTCCGCTGATGAGCATGCTGGCCAAGGGCTTTCCTCAGGCGCAGATGATGGTCTGCGGCGTGCTCGGCCCGAAGAGCAACGCGCACGGGCCGAACGAGTTCCTGCACGTGCCCTACGGCAAGAAGCTCACCGCGGCCGTCGCGCAGGTAGTGGCGGCCTGCCCGTAGGCGCCGCGCGGGTGCTGCATGGCGCAGCGCCGTGTCGTTCAGGCGCCTGCGGCGCCCGGCAGGTCCACCTTCAGTTCCACCCCTTCACCGTGGCGGCGGCGTTCAACGCGCACGCGCACCTCCTTGCTGGGCACCTTGGCGTACTTGCTCACCACGCGAACCAGCTCGCGTTGCAGCGCGGGCAGGTACTCGGGCAGGCGCGCACCGCCGCGCACGGCGCGTTCGGCCTCGAGCACGGCAATCAGCCGTTGCTTGGCCGTCTGTGCCGTCTTCTTCTTGCGCCAGAACAGCAGGTGGTCGAGCCAGGTCTTCGCGGCGTTGCCGTCACGCGCCGGACGGGCTGCCCGCGCGCTGTCCTTGCGGCGGCGGCTCACGCCTCGGCCCTCGCGAACAGGCGCTGGAAGAACGTCGGCCGCGCCGTCTGCGTGAAACGCATCTCCCGGCTCTCGCCCAGGAAGCGGCGCACCACGTCCTTGTAGGCCTCGGAAACGGCGCTGGCCTTCAGGTGGATGGCGGGCACGCCCTGGTTGGACGCCTTGAGCACCGACTCGCTCTCCGGAACCACGCCGATCAGCGGGATGCGCAGGATGTCCTCGATGTCCTGCACCGAGAGCATCTGGCCTTCGGCCACGCGCGACGGGTTGTAGCGGGTGATCAGCAGGTGCTCCTTCACCGGATCGCTGCCATCGATCGCGCGTTGCGTCTTCGATGCCAGCATGCCGAGGATGCGGTCGGAGTCGCGCACCGACGACACCTCGGGGTTGGTGACCACCAGGGCCTCGTCGGCAAAACGCATCGCCAGCAGCGCGCCGTTCTCGATGCCGGCCGGCGAATCGCAGACGATGTACTCCATGCCCATCTGCGCCAGCTCGTCCAGCACGCGCTTGACGCCGTCGACCGTGAGCGCCTCCTTGTCGCGCGTCTGCGAAGCCGCAAGGATGTGCAGGTTGTCGGTGTGCTTGTCCTTGATCAGCGCCTGGTTCAGCCGGGCCTCGTCGTGGATGACGTTGATCAGGTCGTACACCACGCGGCGCTCGCAGCCCATGATGAGGTCGAGATTGCGCAGACCGACGTCGAAGTCGATGACGGTGGTCTTGTGCCCGCGCAGCGCCAGGCCGCAGGCGAAGCTGGCGCTGGTGGTGGTCTTGCCGACGCCGCCCTTGCCGGAGGTGACGACGATGATCTTGGCCATCGGGTAAGGGTCCTTTCGTGCGAGGCGGCTGGCGTGCGGCCCTCAGGCGCCGGCCTCCAGCGCTTCGATGTGCAAGCTGTCGCCGTCCATGCGCACCATTGCGGCGCGGCCGGCCACCGCCGCGGGCAGCGCCTCCGTGGTGCGATACACGCCGGCAATGCTGAGCAGTTGCGCCTGCATCAGCGTGGTGAAGATGCGCGCAGCCGCATTGCCGTTGGCGCCGGCGATCGCGCGGCCGCGCAGCGGCGCGTAGACATGCACATGACCGTCGGCGATGACCTCAGCGCCATGGCTGACGAGGCCGAGCATGATCAGGTCGCGCCCCTCGGCGTACACCTGCTGGCCGGAGCGCAGCGGCCGGTCCACCACCAGCGGCGGGGGCGGCGCCAGTTGCACCTCGACGATGCGCTCCACCGGCACCAGGGCTTCGCGCAGCGGGCGCCCGCTTTCGGGCACCGCCACCAGGCCCAAGGCGAAGGCCGCAGCCATCTGAGCATCGCTGCCGACACGCACGGCCAGCGGCACCATGCGGTGGCGGCGCAGCAGTGCCAGCAGCGCGGCAAATTCGATCGGCTGCTCCTGATCGCGCACGCGGCAGAGGTCGATGGCCACGGGTTCGTGGTCGAACAGGCCGGGCATCACGCCGGCGCGCTGCTCGAGTTCGGCATCCAGCGCCTGGAGGTCGGTGGTCTTCAGCAGCACTGCGATCAATGTGAGTGCGGTGCTCCTCAACTCGAGGATGGCGGTGGTGTTCTCACGCGAGACGACGGCCATGAAGTGGACACCCGAAAGCGGCCGGTTCTAGCGACACGCTCAGCCAGCCCGAGGTCGCGCTTCTGCGCTGTCCTTCAGTCCAGCGCGCTGCACGGGACGCAGCGCTGGCCGCTCGTTGCAACACTCACGCACCTGGGCTTGGGACCGGCGGAACCCGCGGCCCTTGCGACTGAATCCTCGGCACGCCCGGCCGGGCCCGCTGGCCACGACCCGCCGGCGCCGATGCGCACGGCCGGGCGACGGCGTCAGCGCATCGAGAACGCGGTGGTCGCGCGCAGTCCGCTCATCGGCTCGATCAGGCTCAGCAGCGGGCGCAGCGGCGCATAGCGCGTCGCCACCCGGGTGGCATAGGCAAAGAAGCGCGGCAGGTCCTCGGCATAGGCGGGCTTGCCGTCGCGGTGCTTGAGCCGGCAGAAGATGCCCAGCACCTTCAGGTGGCGCTGCAGGCCCATCCATTCCAGCGCCCGCCAGAACTCGCCGAAATCGCTGTCCAGGCTCTCGCCGAGCGGCACGCCGGCGCGCTTGGCCTGGCTCCAGTAGCGCGCCGCCCAGTCGATCTCGCGTTCTTCGTCCCAGCTGATGAAGGCGTCGCGCAGCAGCGAGGCGACGTCGTAGCTGACCGGGCCGCGCACCGCGTCCTGGAAGTCGAGGATGCCGGGGTTGGGCGTGGCCAGCATCAGGTTGCGCGGCATCCAGTCGCGGTGCACGGCCACCGTGGGCTGCGCCAGCGCGCTGTCGATCAGCGTGCGGCACACCTGCTGCCAGCGCGCGTGTTCGGCCGGGCTCCACTGCAGGCCGAACTCGCGCTGCACGCACCATTCGGGGAACAGCGCCAGCTCGCGCGCGAGCAGCGCTTCGTCGTAGGGCGGCAGCGATTGTGCCGGCAGCTTCAGCTGCCACTGCACCAGCGCGGCGATGGCGTCGCGCATCAGTGCGTCGGCGCGGGCCGCGTCGGCCGCCTGCAGTGCCGCCAGGTACAGCTCGCGGCCCAGGTCGGACAGCAGCAGGAAGCCTTGTTCGGCGTCGCATTCCAGCACCTGCGGGCCGTTGAGCCCGGCGTCCTGGATGAAGCGCGCCACCTGCACGAAAGGGCGCACGTCTTCCTGCGGCGGCGGCGCGTCCATGATGATGCGGCTGCCCTCGGTCGAGGCAATGCGCAGGTAGCGCCTGAAGCTGGCATCGGCCGAGGCCGGTGCCAGCGTCTCGGAGCGCAGGCCATGCCGCTCGCCGATGGACTGCAGCCACCGTTCGAAAGCCGCCTGGCGCCGCGGGTCGGGCCAGGCGATCGGCACGCCGGGCCACTCTACAGGAGGGGTCATGGACTCAGGCGCAGCGGTGGCGCGCTCGTTGGATAATGAATTCTACAAATCGGCCGTTCGACGCAGCGCCGGCGCGCGCCGCGTCGGTGCTGCACGAGCGACGCAGAAAGTGCTCTCCCTCGCGCCCACCCTCCTTGCCATGCGCCCGCGCCACGCGCTGCCATTGCTGGCCGCCGTCGCCTGGCTGGGCGCGCAGGCACAGGAAGTCGCACCGACATTGCAGCCGGTGCCGGGCCTCAAGCCCAGCCCCACCGGCAAGGCGCCGCGCCAGCAGGGGCCGCTGTACCTGCGTGCCGACCAGCTCGGCGGCCAGCTCAGTGCCGAGTTGCGGGCCGAGGGTCGCGTGGAGATGCGCCAGGGCGGCGTGGTGCTGCGCGCCGACCAGCTGCGCTACGACCAGGCCGAAGACCTGGCCGTGGCCCAGGGCAAGGTGCGCATCACCTTCGAAGGCTCGTCCTTCAGCGGGCCCGAGGTGCAGCTGCGGGTGCAGCGCATGGAAGGCTTCGTCACCGAGCCCGAGTACCAGCTCGCGCTGACGGGTGCCGGCGGCCGGGCCGAGCGCATCGACATCCTCGGCCCGAGCACCTCGCGCGTGATCAACGGCAACTACACCAGCTGCCAGCGCGAAGGCGCGGCCAACCCCGATTGGGTGCTCAGCGCGCGCCAGCTCGACCTGGACCTCGATGCCGGTGTCGGCGTGGCCGAAGGCGCGGTGCTGCGCTTCCTGGACGTGCCGATCCTGTCGCTGCCGCGGTTGAGCTTTCCGCTGAGCGACCAGCGCAAGTCGGGCTGGCTGCCGCCGGACCTAGACTTCACCAGCGGCAGCGGTATCGAGCTGAGCGCCCCGTACTACTGGAACATCGCGCCGAACCGCGACGCGACGCTGACGCCGGCCATTTCCACACGCCGCGGCTTTGCCGTCGAGGGCGAGTTCCGTTACCTGGAACCGGGCTTTTCCGGACGGCTGAACCTGGATCTGCTGCCCTACGACCAGGTCTACGAGGACACGCGCTACTGGCTGACTTTCGACCACGTCGGCCGCCTCGGCGACGGCCTGCGCTACGGTGCGCGCGTCGAGCGCGTGTCGGACGACGAATGGTGGAACGACTTCCCGCGCCGGCACGCGACGCTGGCGCCGCGGCTGCTGCCGCTGCTGGTGACGGCGGAAAAGGACTTCGGTTCGCCGGCGCTCGGCGTCGAGCTGTACGCGCGGACCCAGCGCTGGCAGGTGCTGCAGGCGCCGAACACCATGGAAGCGCCCTTCGACCGCGCCGCGCAGGTCGGCCTGCGCAGCACCGGCAACCTGGCGGCCGGCGCGCAGTACGCGATCGAGACCGAGGCGAACCGCTTCACGCTGCCGAATAACCCAGGCTACGGCAGCGGCATCACGCCGTCCGATGGCTCGCGGCTGCACGCGCAGGGCTGGATCAACCGGCCCTTCCGCCAGCCGGGCTGGTGGGTGACGCCGAGCCTGCTGTTCAACGCCGCCAGCTATTACACCGACGACCCGATGTCCGATGGCCGCAGCAGCGCGTCGCGCGTGATCCCGACCTTCAGCGTCGGTGCCGGCGCGGAGTTCGAGCGGCCGACCGAATGGCTGGGGCGCTCGCTGCGCCAGACGCTGGAGCCGCGGCTGCTTTACGTGAACACGCCCTACGTCGACCAGTCGAACTACCCGAACTTCGATTCGGCGGTGAAGGACTACAGCTTCGCGTCGATCTTCTCGGAGAACGTCTTCTCCGGCATCGACCGGGTGTCGGACACGAACGCGATCACCGCCGGCCTGACCACCCGGCTGCTCGACGCCGGCAGCGGCGTGGAGCTGCTGCAACTGGGCATCGTGCAGCGCTACCTGTTCAACGACCAGCAGGTCACCGAAACCGGCGTGCCCGAGAACCGCGGCTATTCGGACCTGCTGCTGCGCGGTTCGACGCGGGTGCTGCAGCCCTTCAACCTGGAGGGCTACCTGCGCTACAGCCCGAGCGTCGACCGCGTGGTGCGCACCATCCTCGGCGCGCAGTACGCGCCGGGCCCGTTCCGCACGCTGAACCTGACCTACCGCTATGCGCGCGACATCAGCTCGCAGTACGAGGCCTCGTGGCAGTGGCCGATCTACCAGCCAGGCGGCACGCCGCAGCGCAAGGCGTGGAACGGTAGCGCCAACAGCTGCGGCGGCGCCTGGTACACGGTGGGGCGGGTGGTCTACAGCACCACCGACGACCGCGTCACCGATTCAGTGATCGGCGTCGAATACGACGCCGGCTGCTGGATCGCGCGCATGGCGGTCAGCCGCTGGTCCACCGGCGTCAGCGAGGCCTCGACCCAGGTGCTGCTGCAGCTGGAGCTGGTCGGCCTGTCGCGGCTGGGCTCCAGTGCGACCAACGTCATGAGGGACAATATCCCCGGCTATCAGCTTCTGCGCGACGGCCGCAGTGCAACGCCAGCCTCGGCTTTCTATGACTGACCTCTTCCGCCGCCTTCGACTGCCGGGCCTGGCTTTGGCCATCGGCCTGTGTGCAGCACCCGCGGCCGCGCAATTGCAGATCCGCAGCGCGGCCGACGCGCAGCCGCCGGTGGTGATCCGCGGGCCCGGCTTCAACGGCGACTACATCGTCGCGGTGGTCAACAGCGAGCTGGTCACGGCCGCCGAAGTCGAACAACGCATCGAGCGCATCCGCGCTGCGACCACGCCGCGCGGCGGGCCGCGCCCGCCGCTGTCCGACCAGTTGCGCCAGCAGGCGCTGGATTCGTTGATCGAGGAGCGTGTGCTGCTGACCTACGCGCGCGACAGCGGCATGCGCGTGGACGATGCCGAGGTCGACCGGGCCGTGCAGAGCATCGCGGCGCAGAACAAGATGAGCATGGCCCAGTTGCGCGAGCGCGTCGCGGCCGACGGCATCGACTTCGCGCGCTTTCGCAGCAACCTGCGCGACCAGATCCTGCTGGAGCGGGTGCGCGAGCGCGAAGTCGGCCAGCGCACGCGCGTAACCGACGCCGACATCGACAAGTACCTGGCCGAACGCAACCCCGGCGGAGCGCGAGATGTCGAGCTGAACATCGCGCAGATCCTGATCCCGGTGCCCGAGGGTGCCAGTGCCGAGGATCTGGCGCAGCGCCAGGCGCGGGCCGAGTCGGCGCTGGCCCGCGTGCGCGCTGGCGAGGACTTTGCCGTCGTGGCGCGGGAGATGTCCGAGGACGGCAACCGCGCACGCGGCGGCGAGATCGGGCTGCGCCCGGCCGCGCGCCTGCCCGATCTGTTCGTCGAGCAGGTGCGCGGACTGCGTCCCGGCGAGGTGTCGCCAACGTTGCTGCGCACCGGCGCCGGGCTGCACGTGCTCAAGCTCATCGATAGGAGCGACAGCAGCGGCGTGCGCATCACGCAGACGCGCGCGCGGCACATCCTGCTGCGGCCGTCGCCGCAGCTCAGCGCCGACCTGGCGCGACAGCGCCTGCTGGACATGCGCGCGCAGATCGAGCGCGGCGCGGCGAGTTTCGAGAACCTGGCACGGCAGTATTCCGAGGACGCATCGGCGGCCCAGGGCGGGGACCTCGGCTGGGTCAACCCGGGCGCCTTCGTGCCCGAATTCGAGGAGGCCATGAACCGCCTTGCCGTTGGCGGCCTGTCTCAGCCGGTGAGCTCGCGCTTCGGCATCCACCTGATCGAGGTGGTCGAACGGCGCGAGGCGACGCTGGACGCCAAGCAGCTGCGCGAACAGGCGCGCAATGCCTTGCGCGAGCAGAAGTTCGAAGTGGCCTACCTGGAATGGACCAAGGAGCTGCGTTCGCGGGCCTACGTCGAGATGCGCGACCCGCCCTAGGCTGCCGATGAAGCATGTGGCGCGCAAGCGCTTTGGCCAGCATTTCCTCAGCGATGCCTACGTGCTCGGGTCGATCGTCGACCTGATCGACCCGCAGCCTGGCCAGGCACTGGTGGAGATCGGCCCCGGGCTGGGCGCGCTGACCTGGCCGTTGCTGCAGCGCTGCCAGACGCTCACCGTCGTCGAACTCGACCGCGACCTGGCGGCCAGGCTGCGCAAGCACGGCAGCGGTCTGACCGTGATCGAGGCCGATGTGCTGACGGTGGACTTCGGCGCTCTGGCGCAGCGACTGGGCCAGCCGCTGCGGCTGGTGGGCAATCTGCCGTACAACATCTCGACGCCGATCCTGTTCCACCTGCTGCAGTCGGCTGCGCAGGTGCTCGACCAGCATTTCATGCTGCAACGGGAGGTAGCGCAGCGCATGGCGGCGGCGCCGGGCAGCAAGGACTATGGCCGACTGTCGGTGATGCTGCAGTGGCGCTACCGCATCGACAGCGTGCTGGACGTGCCGCCGCAGGCCTTCGATCCACCGCCGAAGGTCGATTCGGCGATCGTACGCATGCGGCCGCTGCCGCTGGCCGCCGCCCCGCCGAAGCTGCTGTCCGAACTGGTGACGGTGGCCTTCTCGCAACGGCGCAAGCTGCTGCGCCACAGTCTCGGGCGTTGGTTGCAGCAACGCGGCTTCGGCGGCGACTTCGACCTGCAGCGCCGCGCCGAGGAAGTGCCGGTGGCTCAGTACGTCGACCTGGCCGAGCAGGTGGACAAGGCGGCCTGAAACGCCGAACGGCCCACGAAGGGGCCGTTCGTGCGCCGGCCTCGGACCGACGTCAGGCCGCGCTCAGCCACATCGCAGTGTCGAAGGCACTGCTCATCAGCGGCATGTTCATGCCGAAGTTCGGGTTGGTCCCGTTCTTCGGCACAGCCACCTTCGGCGCCGGCTTGTCGGCCACCACCTGGGTCATCTCCGCCCGTTCCCCTGACCCAATTTCCAGGGAACGGGCTACTGAAAAGAATAGAAACATCGGAACGGTATTCGTCGTTCCCCCCAGAAGTCGGCCGCGTCGCGGAAGACGTCGAGCAACTGCTCGCGCGCCTCGCGGTCGAAGCGCGGGTTGTCGGGCAACTGCTCGAGCACGACGACGAAACCCGGCTGCGCACCGGCCTTGTGCACCAGGTCGGTCATGCAGTCGTAAAGCGCGTCGAGGTTCTTGCCGAAGTGCGCCGGGAACAGGAAGGACTCGGCAATGCGGTCGAGCACGTCCTGTTTGGTCTGCGCCGACGACAGGTTGGCATACAGGAAATGCTGGCCCACGCCTTCCGCGGCCTGCATCAGATCCTCCACCCTGTAGGCCCGAATCGCCTGCACGATATTGGGACGGACTGTTTGCAACAGCATGGTCACCTACCTCCTTCAAACACAACAACGTCGTAACGGCGATCACTGCACGATGCGCGCAAAGCTCGCATAGTGGTCGCTGGTGTAGTAACAAGCATCCGGCTTCGTCGGTTGACTGCCCCCGCAGACGATGCGGCGGGCGCCCCGGTCACTCGCACCGGGCGTCTTCACGGTGTATTCGCGGTAGTAACCCCGCGCATGGCTCGGCAAAAGTCTTTCGCGATTACCGAACACGCTGCCATCCTTGGCGTACGCAAACGGGCCACCCTGGCGGATCAACAACTCGGTCTGCCGCGCCTCGGCAGGCAGTTCCGCCAGAGCTACCGCCGGCGTCGAGGGCTGCGCCACCGGACTGCGGCCCCAGACCGACCCGCCAAACGCCACCATTCCCGTCACCGCGATTGCAAGCGCCAACTTCTCTATTGACTGCCTTGGCGTCGGCAAACGGGACGAAACCACGGGATAACCCTGAACAAAGAAGCAAAG
>Ga0316601_100000685_pt1 | contig 15364 bp, 11 predicted proteins | sample OWC_soil_day5_no_FD_207663 | JGI IMG/M metagenome (GOLD analysis project Ga0316601, IMG submission 207663) | Wetland soil microbial communities from Old Woman Creek delta, Ohio, United States - OWC_soil_day5_noCT | ecosystem: Environmental > Terrestrial > Soil > Wetlands | place: USA: Ohio... | reverse complement strand
TTCTTTCACCTGGACCGAGCTACGGGCGAGAGCGTTGGAGTTCTGCACTTCCATCGTCACCTCAACCACCTGGACCTCACTGAGCCGGTCCGAGGGCACAGGGACTGACAGGAGTTCGCCGTCCATTGTGAAATACTGCAATTTGAACGTTGTTACGATCCCGACAATGGCACGCTGACCGCCGTTGACGCTCCGGTAGAGATTGCGGTCGAGCTCGTTCTGTGTGGCAGCAAGCTCCGACACCGGCCCAATGGAATAGCGGATGGTATCGATGAATCCGCCGTCACGCCCCAGGTCCGTCAGAAATGAGATGGAAGAGGAGTCGGCTGCTCTCACCGTGGCGGATTTCTCAGGCATGCCAAACCCCATGTTCCGGAATTCGCCTTCGATGAGCTGCGCCGTGCTGGTCAACATTTGCTGCACCATCATGTCGCCATGGTAGGTGGACTGGTTTTCGGCGGCGATGTCATTTGCGTTCAGCACAATGATAAAAAGCGTGCCACCGAAAAGCATGGAGTAGATGATATCCAGTAATGACGACATAGTGTTCCCCCTTGTGAAGTGCTAGTCGAAATGAAAGTATCCCATGACAAGCGATGTTCTCAGAGTATCGAGCCGTTCGGTCGCGCCCGCCACCGGAAAGACACGCCAGGTCTTCAGGTCCATCCTTTTGACAAAGGTTTTCGTCATGACGACCGATTCGACGTCTGCAGGATTGACATAATTCACAGCGAACATCGTGCGATAGATGCGGTTGGTCCCTCCTGGCTGTTTATCGACAACCAGACCATCAAAATCATCGAAATCATTGAAGTCTTTAATGCTGTCCTCTGCCGCCACATCGGGCCCAAGACTGTACGGTTGGGTAAGCGCGCCGGAATTGTGTATCGCAATATCGGAGCTATCGGTGATCTCGTCGAACGAGAGACCCTGAGCCAACTCCATGTACGACGTGGCAATGGTGGTCTCAAGAATTCCATCCTGGCCGCTCGAGATATCGTCGCCTGTGCTTGCCACCAATCCATAAAAGTTGACCAGGATTGTCGTGAGGAACACGAAGGCTGCGATGGTGATGATTGTCTGTCCTGTATTCATGATCTCATTGCCTTGTTGGGGCGAGTCATCGTGTATATCTACGAGCGCTCTTGTTGCAAAAGCGGTGCCAGAGAAGCATGTCATACGTATGATGGGTAACAGGATGCGAACAGTGGCAATTATCTTCGAAGAGGGCTCATCCCACACATCGTCTCCATGGTCGGGAAACTCGTGAGGAATGGCGTGGAGATTTCTACCAGCCGGGGAACGGTGAGGTTTACAAACCTGAACGTTGACTCAAAGAGGATGCGGATTTCAGTTGTCGATGTGCAGACATCATCGCTCATCGCACAAGAAAACGCCGTTCTGAGTCAGAACGATCTTTTCCTGTAATACAGAATTTGTCACGGTCGGGTCACTTGCCCAGCATCGTGAAGACCCCTTCGATTTTTCCCATGGGAGCGGAGAGTTGCACGCCCGCCACGTCGCCGCGGATGCACTCATAGGTCTCACGCGCGATGGCCACGCCTTCAGCGAAACCTTCTTCTTTCGTCGTGGTCTTGCGCATCCGTGCAAGGATCTCTGGAGGCACGCTTGCGCCCGGGACCTCATTGTTCATAAATTCGGCATTGCGGTAGGATATGAGCGGCCAGATACCGCAGATCAATGGGATCTTTACATGGTCAATCCGCTTCATAAAGCGCTCAAGGATCTTCAGGTCGAACACCGGTTGGGTGATCATGTATTCCGCGCCGGCCTGGATCTTCCAGTCGAGCCTCCGCAGCTCTTCATCGAGATTGATGGCACCAGGATTGACGCCAACGCCGATGCTGAAACCGGTCGGGTCCCCGATCGGATTGCCGGCGAGATCCAGCCCATGGTTAAGCCGGTTGATCAGGTTGGTAAGCCCGATCGCGTCCACGTCAAACACCGCGGTAGCGTCGGGGTAGGTGCCGAGCTTGGGAGGATCACCGGTGATCGCCAGGATATTGCGCAGCCCCAGCGCCCACGATCCGAGCAGGTCGGACTGCATGCCGATCACGTTCCGGTCCCTGCACGCGAAGTGCAGCACCGTCTCGATGCCCACGTCCCGCTGGATGATCGATGCCAGTGCAAGCGCGGACATGCGGGCCGAGGCCCGGGGCCCGTCAGGAATGTTGATCGCGTCGATCCCGAAATGGTGTAGCCGTCGCGCCTTCGCCACTTCCTTCGCCGGGGAGATGCCACGCGGCGAAACGAGCTCCACAAGAGTGACGAATTCCTTCCGCAGCAACTTGTTGGCAAGACGGGATTTCTCGGTGCGATCGTAGACCTTCACCGTTTCCGGCGCGGTCACCTTCAAATCCGCCTCCACGCGATCCAGCCTCTTGGCGGGTTGCAGCGCGTGTATGGCTCGCCTGATCGCGCGGATGTGCTCCGGATTGGTCCCGCAACATCCTCCCACAATGACGGCGCCGGTCTGAATGAACCGCTTCGCGTATTCCGCCATGTACTCCGGGGAAGCCATATAGATGTTCCTTCCCCCGACGTTTTGCGGAAGGCCTGCGTTGGGTTGTACGGAGATCGGGAGCGTCGTGAGCAGCTTCAGATCCTCCAATGCCTCGAGCATCGACTTGGGTCCAACGGAGCAGTTCATTCCCACCACGTCCACTCCGAGACGGTTCGCTTCGGCCACGAAGTTCTCCAGCGTGGCGCCGCTGAGCAGTTTTCCCTCGTCATTGATCGTGACCTGTGCCACGATAGGGATCTCGCTGTTCAGCTCCTTCACCGCACGCACAGCCTGAACGATCTCCGGAATGAGTGAGAACGTCTCAAAGATAATAAGGTCTGCTCCGCCATCGAGCAGCCCTTTGATCTGCTCGCGGAAGGCCTCCCTGGCTTCATCGTAGGAGAGCTTGCCGAGCGGCTCGATCTGGACGCCGAGCGGGCCGACTGAACCGGCAACGAGCGTCGTGTCCTTTGCTGCGGCCTTCGCGATCTGGGCCCCTTTCAGGTTGATCTCATAGACTCTCCCTTCCAGTCCTTGCGGTGCGAGCTTGAACCGGTTGGCCCCGAACGTATTTGTCTCAATCGCGTCCGCGCCGGCGGCAATGTAGTCCTTATGGACGCTTGTGACGATATCGGGGTTCGTCAGGTTCAACTCATCGAAGCAGGTATTGATGTAAATCCCTTTTTCGTAGAGGTAGGTCCCGACACCGCCGTCGAACAGGACAATGCCACTTTGCAGCTTCTCCCGGAAGTTAGCCATCAGATACTCCGCGCCTGTCTCCAATGATGTTCGTCTCTGCAATGTACAAAAACGGGGTTTGAGAAACATCCTTCAGAGTCCGACGGGTCACGCTGTTGTCAGACCGTTGTTCTGACACCCCCGGTTGGACCAACCGCAGCGTTGCCACCGGAAGTTTCCCCCCTCCGTGCCGGTCAGGTGCGAGGCGAGTTTCGGATACCGGATGATATCCCCCACTCCTCACATTTTTCCCGCTTTTTGTTGAGCATGGGCCTCCGTTTTTGCGTAAATTGGCCCGACGGAACCGGGAAGACGCCGCCCCGGCGGAACCCAAGTGGCACAATCCTGTGTTCATTGTATCTTTCGGAGGATTCCTTACGTATGAGTAAAAATATGTATATTCCACAGAAAGGTGACCAGATGCACCCATTCAGAGATGTGACGATCTGCCTTCTCAGCCTCTCCCTCATGGCCGAGGGATCCTTCACTCAGGAGCGCGATCGGGGCAAGGTTCCGGACAAGTACAAATGGAACCTGGCTGACATCTACCCCTCGGAAGAAGCCTGGAAGAAAGCCAAGGATAGCCTCACGGCGGAGATTCCAACCGTCGACCAGTTCCGGGGGAAACTTGCTTCGTCCCCTGCCACCCTGGCAAACTGCCTTGAGGCCGTGAGCAGCCTTACCAAAGAACTCACCCGTGTCTACGTGTACGCGAGCCTGGCTTCGGACCTGGACACGAGAGACGCAAAACATCTGGCGATGGTTCAGGAAATGGGCCAGATCGCTTCGGAATTCTCCGCGCGCGCTGCCTACATCCAACCTGAGGTCCTGAAGATGGAGAAAACAGAGATCGACCGGTTCGTGCGGGAGGAACCCCGGCTCAAAGTCTACCGGCATGATCTGGACGACATCCTCCGCCGCAAGGCACACACGGGGACCGAAAACGAGGAGAAAATCATCGCCGATGCAAGCCTGATGGCCGACGGCCCGGACAACATTTACTCCATTTTTTCCAACGCCGATTTTCCTTTTCCCGAGGTCACACTGTCCGACGGCAAGACCGTGAAGCTGGACAAATCGGCTTTCAACCTGTACCGCGCGGTGCCGAACAGGGAAGACCGGCAGAAGGTCTTTGAGGCGTACTTCGCGAAGACGAACGAATACCGACGTACTTTCGGCACGCAACTCTACGCCCAGGTCAAGAAGGACATGTTCTACATGAAGGCACGGAACTACCCTTCGAGCCTTGCCTCCGCTCTGGACAACGCCAACATTCCGGTCGAGGTCTACAAAAGCCTGGTCGACGGCGTGAACGCAAACCTCGCCACCTTCCATCGCTACCTCAATCTGCGCAAGCGAATGCTCGACGTGGATCAATTGCACTATTTTGACCTCTACGCACCGGTGGTGAAGAGCGTTGACCTTGCCTATTCCTACGAAGAGGCGCAGGGCCATATTCTTGCCTCCCTCTCCCTTCTCGGCCCGGACTATGTGGCGACCGCCAAGAAAGGTTTCGCCGAACGCTGGGTGGACGTGTATCCGAACACCGGCAAACGCGCTGGCGCCTATTCCCAGGGTTCGGTGTACGATATTCATCCGTACATGCTCATGAACTACAACGGCAAGTATGACGACATGAGTACGCTCACGCATGAGTTCGGCCATACCATGCACAGCTACCTCTCGAACAAGAATCAACCGTACCCGACGTCGCAGTATTCAATCTTCGTTGCGGAAGTGGCGTCGACATTCAACGAAGCCCTCCTGATCGACCACATGCTTAAGAGCACTCAGGATGACGGCGTACGGCTCTCGATGCTTGGCAGCTACCTGGACAATTTCAAGGGGACGGTATTCCGGCAGACCCAGTTCGCCGAGTTCGAGCTGCGCATCCATGAGATGGCGGAGAAAGGACAATCATTGACCGGTGACCAGCTGGACAAGCTGTATCTGGATATTACCCGCAGGTACTACGGGCATGACAAAGGGGTCTGTGTGGTGGATGACAATGTGAAGGCCGAGTGGGCGAATGTGCCGCACTTCTACTACAACTTCTACGTCTTCCAGTACGCGACCTCCTTCACCGCATCTGCGGCACTCTCCGAGAAAGTGCTCTCGGGCGATACTGCCGCCAGGGACCGTTATCTTGCACTGCTGAAATCGGGAGGATCGGATTATCCCATCAACCTCCTGAAGACAGCGGGTGTGGATATGACCGCGTCCCAGCCGTTGGAGCTCACCATGAAGAAGATGAACAGAATCATGGACGAGATGGAGAAGATTCTGGACAAGAAGAAATGACGAGGGAGGGGGAACGCAGAACTGAAGACTGAGGACGTTGTCAGAAGAGCCCCTTTCGGGGCTCTTCCATCTTTACCCCATCACATGAGAACGCGGAGGCCTCTGAGCTTTTTTTCCGCTTGGAGGACTTCCTGGGCAGGCACCATCACCTTAAGTTCATTGACAATATGTCCGTCAAACTCCCCTGATGCCCTGAATAGCGTGTAGTCCGGGGCACCCAGAGAGAGAGGGCTCGCTTTGCGGGAAAAAACGACCGGATGGAGGCCTTCCTTCTCCAGGCAGTCTCTGGCAAACTCTGCCTGCGCAACATCGCTTGTGCCGAACACCCGAACATGCTCTTCATAGATCTCGTAACCGAGGTGCCGGTTACATAGAAACGCCCGGTGGCGTTCTCCTCCACACTCCGAACAGAACGCCTTGGCACAGATGATACACCCCCCCGCCGCAAACCTGTCCCGGTGTACGGAACACGGGACCTGCTCGAAAAACAGTTCACCGCAATGAGCGCAGAATTCGTCATCCGGCCGGACTTCTTCATTACAGCGCGGACACTCGTACGTGTCTTCGTGTGAAAGGGTCATGCAGCCTCCACTTGGATACCGATCATCGTGAGGATCGCCCCCGCGATCCCTGCACGAAGAGCACCGACAAGCTTTTCAGTATCCGCCATATGCTATGTTCTCAGCCGGTGGAATATAAACGGAGCAACAGCCACCCAGGCCGGAATTAGGACCCAGACCTTCCCCGCAACTACGTTGTACTCTTGCAGAAGAGAACTCCAGGACCTACCGCCGAACCGCCCGAATCCGAATTCAAACGCCAGCGTCAGGACGAGCCAGAGGAGCCCGACCAGCATGGCCTGACGGTCGGATGCAGGGGGCCAGCGGCGGATGACCAGCCAGATGTAGATCGAAAACAGGAGAAGCAGCGTTACGGTCGAAAGCTGGTGCGCGCCAAGGTCGCCGAGCGAGGCTTTGTAAAGCATCTCGCGTGCCGCGCCGTTGATCACAGCAAGGAGCACCATTGGGAACCATAAGAGGAAGTATTTCACCTCAGAATCCGTATTTGTCTATATAAGCTGCTATCGCCCTTTCCAGGTCCTCTTTGTTCTCGAGGAAGGGCATATGCCCCACGTCGCTCCCCCAGAGCATCATGTTGGGGAAATCCACTCCCTTGTAGTGCGTTGGCCCGACCATCCAATCTGTCTTGCCGTAAAAGAACAGAACCGGCATGGTCATCCCGGATGTCAGCGGCTTGTAGTTGTTAAAGTTCTCCTGCATCTCCATCGCGGCGTTCTCGTAGTCATGGTTCCAGTGGGGGATATCCCGGAAGGAGGAATCCATGATCCCCTCGCTTGATTGACGGGCATATCCCATCTTCCAGAAGAGATGTTTTTCCCGCAGGGCGCCATAGATTTTCGGGACGCGCACTGCGACCGGGATCGAGTCATTCAGGTAACGAGCCATGCTGGTATCGCCCAGGAATTCGTAGGCCTTCTGAAGCGAACCCTGTATTCCCCCGCCGATATCCAGCGTGCAGTTCAGCATGAGCATGCCGGCGATGACATCCGGGTGGCGCTGCGCATACTGCATCTGGAGGATGCCGCCGAAGGAATGCCCCATGATGAGCCAACGCTCGATGCCGAGCGCCGCACGGATCTCCTCAAAGTCTTTCACCATGCGGTCGGGCGAAAAATCACCGCTCTTCGGGCCTGTTGAACGGCCGACACCCCGCTGGTCCAGGTAGATCATCTGCAGATTTCGCTCGAGCATCTCACCAGAGAACTTCTCCAGCCACCAACTGCCGGAACCCGGCCCGCCATGGATATACAGGCAAGGGGTCCCTTTCCCTTTCACAGTAACGTAAAGGTCGACACTGTCTGATGTGATGATATGTTTGACCTCGGAACTGGAGGAGGCAGGCAAAAAGAGAACCAGTGCCAGAGGCACGGGGGTGAAGTATTTCCAGATCATTCGTCTGACCTTAAGAATAAGTTCTCTCACCTGGAAGAGGCGAAAGCTCTCTCTGCCCCCCCTCTATTCGAACACCTTTTCCAGTGCCTGGTAGTCGGTATGAACTTCGTTGGCGGCGGACTTGATGTTCTTCAGGTCACTGCTGCCGGCGGTCGAGGCCAGCGCATCCACAGATGCGGAGAGCTTCTGACGGGCGGAGGAGAACGAAGCCTCCTTGCTTTTGAGTCGCTCGGGGAGGACCGCCTTGTTCAGCACAACCATCTTTTCCTTCAACGCAACGGCCGAGCTCTTCATCTGCTCAAGCGAGTCGCCCGGCATATAGTAGTGGTAGAGCATATACAAGACGGCATGGAATTCGTCCAACTCTTTCAGTGCCGGGCGGATCACGCGGACAAGACGCTCGTACCGGGTGTGAAGGTCTTCCGCGGCATCCAGGAGGGCCTGCTGGTCCTTGTCCTCCACGGCGCTCCGGTAATCCCAGGCCGCGACCTTAAGGAAGGCGATATTTTCTTCCCATGCTGCCGTCCGCTCGCGGAGAATTCCGGGAAGTTTTGCTTTCACGACGCTCTTCACGCCGGACTCCACCTTCGGGAGAAGGCTGGCAAGCTGTTCCGTATCTTTTTTGGGCCAGGCGCCATGCCAGATCTGGTAGATCACCTTGTGAAACTCCTTCAGCTCCGGGACGCTGGCCGTGGTCTCGGTAGAGCGGTCTGTAGAAGTTTCGTGCGCTTCATGTTGCGCCCGCGCGTGCGGCAGGCACGCAAACAAGAGTGCAAGGGAGAGGACAAAAGAGCCAAGTCGTGTGCGCATCGAATTCTCCGGAGATATGTGGATAGAGGGGAGGATACCGCATGAGACAAAGGATGGGTCCCGACCATTCAATCGTCGGGACCCACCGGCTTCATCGCGTGCCCCGGAAGCAGGGGCAATGCCGAATCATTTGTAACCCTGCAACACTTTCATATAGTTGGCGCGCTCGTAGGCGGAAGGGTCGGCAACTGACTTCTGGCTCATGCTGCCCTTCATCTGCGCCACGGACACGTATTCATGCTCGAGCATCCATTGATCCATACGGGCAAGGACCTCGGTGATCCTTTGCGGGCCGTTCTTCAACAGGCTGGAGGCCATCATGGTGACATCGGCGCCGGCCATGAGCATTTTCAGAACGTCTTCCGCCGTGTGAATGCCGCTTGTCGCTGCCAGGCTTGCCTTCACTCTCCCGTACAGGATCGCCACCCACCGCAACGGCAGGCGCATCGCCTGGGGCGTGCTGAGGTGGACGCTCGGCTTCATCTCCAGCGTCTCCAGGTCGATGTCGGGCTGATAGAACCGATTGAACAGTACGAGGCCCGAAGCGCCGGCCTGGTCGAGCCGATGCGCCATATTGGCCATGGAACTGAAGAACGGGCTCAGCTTCATCGCCACCGGGATCTTCACTGTCGTCTTGACCGCGTTCAGCACTTCGAGATAGCGGTCCTCGACATCCTGAGCGGTAAGCTTTGGATCCGTGGGAATATAATAGACATTGAGCTCAAGGGCATCGGCCCCGGCTTCTTCGATCTTTTTTGCGTACTTGATCCATCCGCCCGTCGAAATGCCGTTGAGGCTCCCGATCACCGGAATCCCCAGCGATTCCTTTGCCTGGCGCACGTGGTTGACGTACTCTTCGGGGCCGAGATTGTATTCTCCCGGGTCGGGGAAGTAAGTCAGCGCTTCTGCGAAGGTCTCCGAGCCATAGGTAAGATAGTGATTCAGCTCCGCCGCCTCGTGGGCAATCTGCTCTTCAAAGAGGGAGTACATCACGATTGCGGAGGCGCCCGCATCTTCCAGCCGCTTCATGCTGTCGAGGGAATGGGACAGCGGGGAGGCGGAAGGAACAATCGGGTTCTTCAGCTTCATTCCAAGATAGGTCGTTGAAAGGTCCATAGCAGGTATTCCCGGGAACATTAAATGGTTAGAAGGGTGCCGCTCCTGGGCAGGAGCGGCACCTGTGATCTAGTCTATGCAGGGTTCGCAGCAGGTTTTCCGTTGTGGCCATGATCCTGCGACATCTCTTCATACCGCTTCCACCTCGCCTTCACGTCGGCTTCAGCAAGAACCATCAGCCTCTTTGCCTCTTCGGGATTGCTCTTGGTGAGCATCTTATAACGCGTCTCCGTGTAGGCGTACTCCTCGAACGTGATCTTCGGCGCCTTGGAATCGAGTTTGAACGGGTTCTTCCCTTCAACAGCGGACATCGGGTTGAACCGGTAGAGCGGCCAGTGTCCGCACTCCACTGCGAGCCTCTGGTTGTTCATGCCCTTCTCCATGTTGATGCCATGGGCAATGCAGTGGCTGTAGGCGATGATGAGCGAGGGGCCATCGTATGCTTCCGCCTCGACAAACGCCTTGATCGTTTGCATGTCATTTGCGCCCATCGCGACGTTGGCAACATACACGTTGCCGTAGACCATGGCAAGGAGACCGAGGTCCTTCTTGGCTACTGGCTTGCCGCCCGCAGCGAACTTCGCCACGGCCGACCGGGGTGTGGATTTGGACATCTGGCCGCCGGTATTGGAATACACCTCGGTGTCAAGCACCAGGATATTGACGTTCTTGCCCGATGCGAGGACATGGTCGAGCCCGCCGTAGCCGATGTCATAGGCCCATCCGTCACCTCCCATGATCCAGACGCTCTTCTTCACGAGCATATCGGCCAGGCTCAGGAGATTCTTCGCCTCGGGCGTGCTCACGCTTCCGAGCTTCTGCTTCAACTGCTCCACACGCTGGCGCTGCTCGTAGATGCCTGCCTCATCCGACTGCTGTGCATCCAGAATTCCGGCCGCGAGCTGCTCGCCGATGGTAGGAGCGAGCGTCTTCACCAGCTCGCGCGCCATCTGCGTATGCTTGTCGATGGTCAGGCGCATACCCAGTCCAAACTCCGCGTTGTCCTCAAACAGCGAGTTGGACCATGCCGGGCCACGGCCTTCGTTGTTCTTTGCCCACGGGGTCGTGGGGAGGTTGCCGCCGTAGATCGAGGAGCAGCCGGTGGCATTCGCCACGATCATCCGGTCGCCGAACAACTGGCTGGCCAGTTTTACGTACGGGGTCTCCCCGCAACCGGAGCAGGCGCCCGAATACTCGAAGAGCGGCTGCAGGAACTGTGAGCCCTTCACCGTATCCACCTTCACTTGCCGCCGGTCCGCCTCGGGCAGGCTCAGGAAGAACGCGTAGTTCTCGCGCTCCGGCTTGCGGATCGGGAGCTGCTCTTTCATGTTGATCGCCTTCAGCCGGGTTTCCGACTTGTTTTTGGCCGGGCAGAAGTCCACGCAGAGGCCGCAGCCCGTGCAATCCTCGGGAGCAACCTGCACCGTGTATTTCATCCCCTTGTATTCAGGACCTTTGTAGTCCGTCGACTTGAAGGTCTCGGGCGCGTTCGCCAGGTGTTTCGGATCGTACACTTTCACCCGGATGGCCGCATGCGGGCAGACCACGGCGCACTTGTTGCACTGGATGCAGACGGGAATGTCCCACACTGGAATCTCCAGGGCGATGTTGCGCTTCTCCCACTGCGTCGTCCCGGTCGGATAGGAGCCGTCCACCGGCATGACGCTTACCGGCAAGGTGTCGCCGAACCCGGCCATGATTGTCGCGGTCACTTCCTTGACAAAATCCGGCGCGTCGCCGGACACCACCGGAGGCATCTCGATCGTGCTGTTGACGCTCTCCGGCACTTTCACTTCGAACAGGTTTTCCAGGGTCTGATCCACGGCCGCGTAGTTCTGCTGGACGATCTGGTCGCCCTTCTTCCCGTAGGTCTTCTTGATCGATTCCTTGATTGCGGCGATCGCCTGGTCGCGCGGAAGAACGCCGGAGATCGCAAAAAAGCAGGTCTGCATGATCGTGTTCACGCGGGCGCCCATGCCCGTCGCTTCGGCGACCTTGTAGCCGTCGATGACGTAGAATTTGATCTTCTTCTCAACGAGGTGCTTCTGGATGTTCCGTGGCAGTTTGCTCCACACTTCATCCTTTCCGTACAGGCTGTTGAGCAGGAATGTCGCGCCGGGCACCGCGTCTTTCAGCACATCATATTTCTCCAGGAACACCCACTGGTGGCAGGCAATGAAGTTCGCCTTGTCCACAAGGTAGGTCGAATGGATCGGGCGCGGTCCGAAGCGCAGGTGCGACGTGGTCGTCGTTCCGGATTTCTTGGAATCGTAGACGAAGTAGCCCTGCGCGTAGTTGGGCGTATCCTCGCCGATGATCTTAATGGAGTTCTTGTTGGCTCCCACCGTGCCGTCGGCACCGAGGCCGTAGAAGAGCGCCCGCACCACATCGCTTTCTTCCGTGGTGAACGTGGGATCAAAGGCGATGCTGGTATGAGTGACGTCGTCGTTGATGCCGACCGTGAAATGGTTCTTCGGCTGCGGCTTGCGCAGTTCGTCGAAGACCCCCTTCACCATGGCCGGAGTGAATTCCTTGGAGGAAAGTCCGTAGCGTCCGCCGATGATCTTCGGGAAGGATTTTAGCGTCGACGTGCCGGAGGAGATCGCCTCCGAAATCGCGGCCGTGACATCCAGATAGAGCGGTTCGCCCGGGGAACCGGGTTCCTTCGTGCGGTCAAGAACGGCGATCGACTTCACTGTGGCGGGAAGCGCCGCGACAAAACGGGATGCGGCAAACGGACGGTACAGGTGAACCTTCAGGAGGCCGAGGTTCTCTCCCCGTTTGTTGAGATACTCGACCGCTTCCTCAGCCGCCTCGGCACCCGAGCCCATCATGACGATGACCCGCTCGGCCGTGGGTGACCCAAAGTACTGATAGAGCTGGTACTGGCGCCCCGCAACGGACGCGAATTTGTCCATCACTTTCTGCACAATGTCGGGAACGGCAAGGTAGAACGTGTTTACCGTCTCGCGCCCCTGGAAATAGACGTCCGGGTTCTGCGCGGTTCCGCGCATCACCGGATGATCGGGCGAGAGCGCGCGTGCGCGGTGGGCATGCACGAGATTGTCGTCGATCATCGCGCGCATATCTTCGTCCGTGAGCTGCTCGATCTTCATCACTTCATGCGATGTGCGGAAACCGTCGAAGAAGTGCAGGAACGGCACACGCGTTTCAAGCGTCGCGGCCTGGGCGATCAAAGCCATGTCCATCACTTCCTGGACGGAGTTTGAAACGAGCATCGCGAATCCGGTGGAACGGGTGGCCATCACGTCACTGTGATCGCCGAAGATCGAAAGCGCCTGCGCGGCAATGGAGCGGGCAGACACATGAAAGACCGTGGCAGTAAGCTCCCCCGCGATCTTGAACATATTGGGGATCATCAAAAGAAGCCCCTGCGATGCCGTGAAGGTGGTGGACAGGGCGCCTGTCTGCAACGCACCGTGCACCGCGCCGGCCGCGCCTCCTTCGCTCTGCATTTCCGTCACCGAGGGGACGGTCCCCCAGAGGTTCTTCCTGCCCTGCGCCGACCATTCATCTGCCCACTCACCCATATTGGATGAAGGAGTGATGGGGTAGATCGCGATAACTTCGTTCAGCTTGTGAGCGACGTATGCGGCAGCTTCGTTTCCGTCTATCGTAACCATTCTGCGATTCATTGGTTTTCCTATGCCTGTTCAAATGATACAAACTCGGTCGCCGAGGCCTCCGGGTAACCCTCCGCTCCGGCGGATCATAGGAGAGACTGCTAATTGCATGCCATGGTTAATGCTGTAAATATGAACAATATGGGGGAATTTTGGGCCGTAGAATTCCAAAAATTGAGAATTTCGGGGCTGAACTTGCAAAAAAAGAGAATGACCCAACTGATCTTGTCCGGTGCCGTCTCCATCTTTTCTTGCTTTCCCCCCTGTCCTTTTGTAGTTTGATATTCGTCGAATAACAGGAATTTCTGTGTCCGAGAGAAAAAGAGAGTCCAATCCTCCCCTGCCCGATACCGGCGAACGGATGATCCCGACGCTACAAGGGGAAATCAGCGTTGTTTTTGCCCGGCATGCCCTGACGTATGAATACGCGTTGAAGTACGTGGAGGGAAGAACGGTGCTGGATGCCGGGTGCGGAACAGGATATGGATCGAACATGCTCGCGTCACGAGCGCGGAGTGTCCGCGCAATCGACCTGAGTGCCGAGGCGATCGACTACTGCCGCACGCATTACGCTGCGCCCAACCTCGACTTCATCCGGATGGATGTCACCAGGCTCGGCTTCCGACGCGCGTTCGATGTCGCAGTGTCATTCCAGGTGATCGAGCATCTGCCGGATCTCGACGCCTTCCTGAACTCGCTGAAGGAAACGGTGCTCCCGGGGGGAATGATCCTGCTCGCAACACCGAACGTCGGGACGCCACGCACGGGTGATGCGGCCAATCCATTCCACTGCAACGAGATGAGCTATGACGCCCTCCACACGCTCCTGAGCAGGCACTTCTCTTCGTTCCGGATCCTCGGCATTGGCCATGCGCAGCCGAATGCGGCACGCTCCTTCATCTACAGGTCGCCGTTATATAAGCTCGGAAAGCTCTTGCGCCGTGGAAGCCTGGTGAAGAAGCTGGCAAACAAGACGCTGGCCCTTACCAGCTTCCGGGTGATCTCGGAGAAGGTGGCAGAGGAAGCCATGGACTTGATCGCGGTCTGTTCAAACGGAGAAGAGTCATAGCACGTCGTGCCTCCTGCCCGCAACCAACCTTGATGTTCACCCCCCGGTTTTCAATCGTATCTGTCGCGTAAACTTCGAATACTCCAGCATCTGCGTCGCCAGGTCCAGCGGATAGCTCACCTTTACATCGGTGACCCGTGCGGTCGGGTCACTCACCGGTTCGAGCTTTGGCATGACGAAGGCGCTGTACGATGGCAAGTTGAGATGCCTGACCCGGTTCTGAATCTCGTTGCGCAGGCCCACGTCCACTCGTAGTCCATAGCCGTCTATCAATTTCTTCGCGGCAGGAAGATCGCCTTCCGCCTTGATACGCATGACCTCGGCGAGAAGCTTGCCGAAAACACCGCGAAGGGCGTCGTAATCCATGATACGATAGTAGGTCTTCCCGTCTCTCCGCTCCACAGTGATCGCGTTTGAGTTCTGGAGGGCATAATTGACGAGTAGCTGGCGGTTCTTGAGGTGGTCTTCTTCGAGCTGAGTGCTGTTGCCAATGCGGCGGAGCTGGGAGAGCCCCACCCGAACCGCCTGTTGATACATGGTTTCGCCGATGGCGCGGGCCTCGTTCTGATCCTTCGCGATGCCGACGTCCACCAGTTTCGGATCCCAGGCGTTCCAGAGTGCCACAAGATCGGCCCGCGCTTCTTCAAGCGTGTTGTAGTAGCCGGGCAGGAAAACGGACGGATCCTTTCCATCGAGCTTCGGGCTCGTTTTGCCCGAGCCGTGGCCAATCACTTCATGCATGGCGGTGTGGAGGTCGTCGGCGATCGTGCCGTACTTTTCCTCGTTCTGCACCTCCCGGTCTTCCCACGCAAGTTCTTTGACGAGCTCAAGACCCGTCGACTTGTTGTAGGCATCCACCACGTTGTGCAGCAACACGCTCTTTGTGCCGTGCTCCTCGCGAATTGACTCCTCGTTCGGCAGATTGATTCCGATAGGCATCGTCGGCCCCGCCCCGCCTGTGCCCATGACCACATTGACCGAATTCGCGATCGGCGAGCGGTCGATCTTCTTCTTATATTCGTCCTTCCAGGGTGCGGAGTCCTCGAAGTACTGGGCAAGCCCGGCCAGTCCCTGCATCATCTTGGTCTGGATGGGATCCATATAATAGATGGACGATTCAAATTCCGCCTTCTGCCCGCGCGGGTCCAGGTAGACTTCTATGAACCCATGAATGAAATCGACTGATGCG
>Ga0316601_100000684_pt1 | contig 15395 bp, 18 predicted proteins | sample OWC_soil_day5_no_FD_207663 | JGI IMG/M metagenome (GOLD analysis project Ga0316601, IMG submission 207663) | Wetland soil microbial communities from Old Woman Creek delta, Ohio, United States - OWC_soil_day5_noCT | ecosystem: Environmental > Terrestrial > Soil > Wetlands | place: USA: Ohio... | reverse complement strand
ACAACTATCCCATCATCCGGATGAGTGAAGTGCCTGAGATCGAGGTCCACATGGTGAAGAGCACCGACAAGATCGGCGGGATCGGGGAGCCAGGAGTTCCGCCCCTGGCGCCTGCCTTGGCGAACGCAGTCTTTAACGCGACGGGGGTGAGAATCAGACGTATTCCTTTGACCCCGGAACTAGTGCTGGCTGCGCTCAAGAACAAGTGAAGACGTAAAAAATAGAGATACCCGTAAATTAATGAACAGAGGGCGGTTGTTCTAAGTTTCAGGTCGTGAGACTGAAAACATAGATCACCGCCCCTTTTCTTTTACTTATCGGGAACCTGATTTGTATGAAGACCGCATGGATTTCAGGAGAGGGTGATATAACAGAAAAATTGATCATCGCTCACCGGGGTTCCTCGACCGACGCAAGAGAGAATACGATCGGGTCGTTTGAGAAAGCCCTGGCTTCAGGCGCTGATATGATCGAGTTCGATGTGAGGAGAACGAAGGACAACATTTTGATTGTCTTTCATGACGAAATGATTCAAGGCTATCCCGTCAAAGACCTAACCCATCAAGCGATTAGCCAAGCGGCCAAGAATCAGGGATTTGACATTCCAACATTGGAAGAGGTTTTGAAATGGGCAGGAGCGAAGATTAAACTGGATGTGGAATTGAAGGAAGAAGGGTACGAAAAGGAAGCCGTAGAATTATTGCTTCGATATTTAGAGGAAGATCAATTTGTGACCACGTCTTTCAACGATGCTACGTTAAAAGTTGTTAAAGAGCGATATCCGGATATCAAAACAGGCTTAATTTTGGGAAGAGATATACCCTCCTACCGCTTTCTGACACGACTTCAAGAGTTCTTCCCCATGAAAAGATGTAAGAAAGCCAAGGCAGATTTCCTGGTGGCCCATTTCAAATTGTTGCGAGTTGGGTTCTTAGAAAGAGCTCGAAGAAGCCATCTTCCTGTCTTTGTTTGGACAGTAAATGATGAAGAAATGATTTGGAAATTGCTTCGTGACAGAAGAGTTTACGCCATCATCACAGACAAGCCAGATTTAGCTGTTTCTTTACGGAAAAAGGGGCTTTAACTTTCGCAGCACCTCTGAGGGAATCCAAGCCGGGAGGACGCCGGGTTATATGTTACCCACCTCTGATCCATTTCAACGAAAGATAAAGCTGTTTCTCGCCTAGAATTTTACACTCAAATTTGTTTGACAAGATGTCTATTTTACGTATTATGTTAATATCATAATGAGAGGAGAATCTTCTGAGATGAAACGATACGATTCGGATAGGAGGAATACTGAATGAACCCGTACAGTTTAAGAATTTTATTTGGCGTCTTTTTGGTTTCGGCCATTGTTTTGGGGGGTTTTTCCATTTGTCCCGCCGTGGAAACCACTATCGAAAAAATCATGTATGATAAAGAGTCATATGATGGCCAGCAGGTATCGGTGACGGGAACTGTTTCAGGTCTAAAATTTGGCCCATTGGTAGGTGGAAATAGCTACACAACATTTATACTCGTTGGCAAGTCCGGAGGCCGCGTGAATGTACTTATCTGGGACCGCCTGCATCTCAAATCCCGACAGGAGGTCACGGTGACGGGGACCTATCGAAAGGCTTGGAGAACGGACCGTCGCATGCTTAACAACGTAATCGAGGCGTCGCAAATTAAGTGACTTAGGGTGAATAAAGGGAGGGCGGAAACCCCGTTTGAAACCTTCTTACTTTCTAACGGGGTGAAGGAGGCATTCTGTTGTTGCATCTAAGAGAAGTTCGATTGCTATCCGACCAATATCCGACCAGGGATCATTATCCTTTCAATATCGGTGTACTTCAGCAAACGCTAAGCATTCCATTTCCCTCGCCTGTCACCTTTTTTATCGGGGAAAATGGCTCAGGGAAAACCACTCTGCTGGAGGCACTGGCCCGAAGGTGCCACATACACATCTGGAGTGGAATTGAAAGAACCCGCTCCACCAGGAATCCTTATGAAGAGAGACTTTTTCTGTATATCGAAGTCAAATGGACGGAGGATATTGTTCCGGGATCTTTTTTTTCATCACAAATCTTCCGTAATTTTGCTCAATTGGTAGATGAATGGGAAGCAGACAATCCTGGACAAATCGATTATTTTGGAGGGAAATCTCTGATTGCCCAATCTCACGGACAGTCCATCATGTCTTTTTTCAAATCGCGTTACAAGATCAAAGGGCTCTATCTCTTAGACGAACCCGAAACAGCCCTTTCACCCAGAAGTCAGTTGGAGCTTCTGCAACTTCTTCAGGAGATGGCCGCTCTGGGGCATGCCCAGTTTATCATTGCGACCCACTCACCGATTCTCATGGCCTGTCCCGGAGCGGCGATTTACAGTTTCGATGAGGCGCCGGCGCAGAGAGTCCGCTACGAAGAGACAGAACATTACAGAATTTATAGGAACTTCATGGAGAATCCCGGTCGGTATCTCAAAGGAGAATGATGAACCTCATCCATGGTGAGACCCGAACCGGGAACCATTTTATTCGGTCTGATGACTTGATCCAGGAAAAGCACAGAAATATCGTGATCTCTGCGACAAGTTCTTGACGGCGGAGAAGTTATAGAAGAGGAAAATGAGTTCTAAGGCGCGCCCTGTGAAATCGATTGAACAAGCGTCTCAAGCTCGTCCCACTTTAACGAATTCTTGACATAAAAACGATCCGCTCCATATTGAACGGCTGCTTGCCGGTATTCTGGCAAATCATAATCTGTCATGATGGCGATGTTGATATCCGGGAAGTCCTTTTTTACTTTTTGGGTGAGCTGAAGGCCATTGATTCCCGGCAAACGGATATCCATAAAGATGAGAGCAGGAAGACCTTCTTTGATTTTCTGCAAGGCCTCCTCGCCATTTGTGGCCTCCTCAATGACCATGGACGGGAAATAGTCAAGAAGGCCTTTCTTGAAGGCTTCCCGAAAAATACGATTGTCTTCAACGATCAATACTTTTAGCATTTGCCCCCCCTCAGACTATCGATTGATGATTGAGACTGGATTGATTATTGTTGATTGATGACTGATGATTGTAAATGCCTTTTGGTTCTTCAATCGCCAATCGTCAATCATCAACCCTTTTCTGGGCTGTCCTCCTTGAAACAATGAAAATTGATGTTAGCTCATGAGCCTCATTGAGTAAAGAGAGAACCTTGTCTTTTTCTAGCAACCTCTCATCGATAATGAACTCCAACCAGAACTCCGATTCATCTGCTTCTTCGATCACAATACTGATTTTTGATATGAAGGCCGCTTTTGTTTGTGCCAGAAGAGTCGCCCGGTAATTAGAAGCAACAGATGTCACACACCGGACGAGTTGATTTTCTGCGTGCTTTCCGAGTGGCGTTCTAGGCAAGGCAATGGCTAATTTGACACATCCATGGGCAAATTCCTTCGTTCTTTTTTTCAACTCTTCTGGACTCATCTGCTTTGGTTGTTCAATCATCAATCGCCAATCATCAATATTCAATCATCAATCAAATGGTCCATGACGCGCGAATGATCGTTCCTTTCCCCACCACGGATTCGATGACGAAAGAACCGCCTGAAAGCTCCGTCCGTTCCCTCATGCTTTCAAGCCCCAGTCCGTGAGTCTTGCTATCCGGAGCCTGCGCCTTCGAAAGGTCAAATCCTTGACCATTATCCTGGATAACCAGTTCTATCGCCTGATCCGTTTTCCGCAGGGAAAGTGATGCCGTTTTGGCCATGCTATGTTTGGCGATATTGTTCAAACCTTCCTGCATAACCCTGAAGATGACCGTCCTCAAGGAGGCAGGCACTACATGCTCTTCGATCTCGACACTCTGACTGATGCGGATTTTTGAATAAGTTGACTCAAACTGACGGCAGAACCAACTGATGGTTGCCAGGATCCCCAGATCGTCCAGCATGGAAGGTCTCAAATTCATCTGGATTCTTCGGGCTTCCTCAACCGCTCCCTGAACGATGGGGATAACGCTTTTCAAGGCAGTCGTTGTCTCAGGACTCTTGTCAGCAAATTCTGTGAGTGCACTTTCCACCTTAAATTTTATGGCAGACAAGGATGATCCAATGCTGTCATGGATTTCACCGGCAATCATTTTTCTTTCTTTCTCTTGAGCGTTGAGGAGCTCCATGGAGAGATGCCGAAGGTCACTTTCCGATTTCTTCAATGCGCTCTCGATCCTCGCACACTCATCAATTTGATTCCTCAATACTTCATTGGCTGCCCCCAGTTCCGCGGTTCGTACCTGTACCTGCTGCTCCAGTGTCTCGGTCATCTGCTGAAGTTCCAAAGTCCGCTGGCGCAGCGCTTCCTCGGCCTGTTTGCGTTCGGTAATGTCGCGGCCATAGATGTTGGCGTAGCCTTCTCCGAGAAACGGCGCGGCCCATGCGAAATAGAACCTCCCGCCCAGTTCTACGTCCTGCTGCACTTCTCTTCCTTCGGCCATTGCCCGGCCAACAAGCGGAAGCAGTTGATTTGACAGGAGCCTGCCTACCTTACACTCCCACCCGGGCAGCTCCACGGAGGCAGGATTACAGTAAAGAATGCTCCCATCGGCCGAAGCTCGGATTACAGGATTAGGGTTCTCATCCGGAAACCGCGCCAGCCAGGCCGCCCGCTCATGGGCCTCACGCAGCGCCGCCTCGGCCTGTTTGCGCTCGGTGACGTCGCGATAGACGACGCCCACCGCGAACACCTGGCCCGTCGCGTCCCGGACGGGCGAAACCTGAGACTCGCTATGGATCAGCCGGTCGCCCACGGGCACCGTATCTTCAACTCGGAAGGATTCGCCCGTGGCGAAGGCTCGATCCACTCTCCCCATCCACAGGTGCATGAAATCGGGAAGATGGCCTAGCCCGTCGCGGATGTTCTTGCCGATCACCTTGTCGCGCGCCGTGCCGACATGGTCAATGGCGGCCTGGTTGGCATACAGGTAGTTGTACTGGCGGTCCCAGACCAGAATGCAGTCGGAGCTCGACTCGAACAGCGCGCGGAAGCGCTCCTCGCTCTCGCGCAATGCCGCCTGTGCGCGTCGCTTTTCGGTGATGTCATGGAAAACGAGCACCGCTCCGATGACATTACCAGCGCTGTCCAGAATCGGCGCAGCGCTGTCCTCAATGGGTACTTCTCGGCCATCTTTTGTGACCAGTGCGGTGTCGTTAGCCAGAGCGACCACGCGTTTTTCGCTGAGAACTCGCACCACCAGGTCTTCAGCCGACCGATGGGTCTTCTCGTTGATGATTCGGAAGACTTCCTGGATCGGCTGGCCCAGGGTCTCCTCAAGCTGCCATCCGGTCAGCGTCACTGCGACAGGATTGAGGAAGGTGAGCCGGCCGGAGGTATCGCTGGCGATCACCGCGTCGCCGATACTGTTGAGCGTGACGCGTAGCCACTCGCGCTGCCGACGTAGATCTTCTTCCGCCCGCTTGCGATCGGTAACCTCCCTCTCCAGGTCCGTTTTGGAGGCAGTCACGGTCTTCAGGTCGGCAGTCATCCGGTTAAAGGCATGCGACAAATCGCCGATTTCGTCGTTTTCTTTTTCGTCGATGATAAAATCAAGATTACCGGAGCCGATGACGGCAGCCCCGGCGCGAAGTGTTATTATCGATTTCAGGATGCGGCGGTAAGTAAGCATGTAGCTCGCTAAAAGAAATGCGCCAAACAAACCCACCATGAAATAGATGAGCATGGTTCTCGTATTTGTCAGCTGGTCCATCTGTTGATGTAATAGCTGTGATAATCGTGAAGCATCCGATACCACTCCCTGGCTTTGAACCGCCATCCGGCTCCATGAGACCTGAAGAAATGCCAGGTCAGGACCTGAACTCGGTTCCTGAGACGGGCCTCCGACAGCAGACGCCACGCTGTCAAATACCTGTTTCAAACGCCGCTCATTTGCCTGTATATTGCGGATAAGAGCCTGCTGCTCCGGCTTTTCTGCTCGTAGCCTGGCAATTTCGCTGGAAAAAGACGCAAACCTGGATTGCCATCGGGCGAGTTGCTGGCTTTCGCGGTAAATCAGGTAATCATTGGCCAGGTAGCTTAGCTCGCTTGCACCCTGGGCAATGTCAGCGGCAATCATTTCCTGTTTTCTAGCCTTTTCCCTCCGTTGATTCGCGATGATCGCTGACACCGCAATAACGACCAGAATCATGCCGAACAGGAGCATGGTTATGATGAATTGCGTTCTAATTTTCATGGGTCTCCCTTAGCGAATGATATTGACCGCTTCTGGCCTTATCGCTTTGAGGCCATCCGTGTATATGTAATTCCCAAAATCTGGCACAGTCTTTTCATTTGTAAGATTGTTCCTTATCATCCACCGGGCCTCGTCTTCCATGGCCGCGATTAGCCCCTGGTCGAGTGATACAGAGAGCTGGTATTCTGGCCAGATTGCATCGATATAAGCATCATCGTACCGCAGACGTTTCTGAACAATCGCTTTTGCTGCATTCGGGTGACTCACCACGTAGTTTTCCGCCTGAACGAGTGATCTCAACAGTCTGCCAATCACCTTCGGGTGACTTGACGCCCAGGCCTCTGTGCTGATGAGATTAAAATAAGTCAGCTGGCTGCTCTGTGCCGGCCATATGACACCGCCATCGCCCAGCTTCTTTTTAATCGCATGGGCATGGGGCTCAATGACAGCCACCGCATCCACACTGCCACGGACAAGAGCCTGCACTGACTGTGCCGGAGTAACATTTACGAGGGTCACTTGACGGATGCTCATCCCATGAAGGTCCATAAACCGGCCCAGGAAGAATTCAGAGGAAGTCTCTCTAGCAACGCCAATCCTTTTTCCCTTAAGGTCCGCGATGCCGCGTATTCCTTTGTCTGTCCTGCCGATGATATATGTATTCTGGAACTTGCTGATACTGGCGATATTGCGAATATTCTTTTTTTTCAAGACATTCCCGACAATGACGTACTCGGCACAGGTCGCCAAATCTATCTCTCCGTTCAGCATCGCATCTGCAACCTCCGCGCCGGTATCGTAATCTCTAAATGCTACGTTGAGGCCGTTGGCGGCAAAAAGCCCGCGCTCTTCGGCGATATATATAAGCGCTTTGGTTTCATTGGGATTGTGTCCCATCGTGACTGTCTCAATCTTCCCTGAATAGTCGCCCTTGGAACAGGACCAGCAACCAAGGACCGCCAATAGCAGCGATAGAAGAATGCGGAATGATGTTTGCAGTCCTGTGGTCCTGTAGTCTTGTAGTCGAATAGTCAAAGGATTAAATGACGACAAGACTAAAAGACTACGAGACCTTTTGTTTCGCATTCCAAATTCCACATTCCGCATTTGTTTCACCGGATAATATTCACTGCTTCTGGCTTCACAGCCTTGAGACCGTCAAGATACAAGTAATTCATGAAGTTGGGAACCTGGTTTTCCCTGGTCAGATTGTTCTTTATCATCCACCTTGCTTCGTCTTCCATGGCGGTGACGAGTGATTGATCAAGGGAGAGAGAGAACTGGTAGTGTTGCCAGATAATCTCCAGATAGGCATCATCGAAATTCATCTGTTTCCTGACGATCGCTTTTGCTTCACTCTGATGACTGGCGAGATAGCTTTCCGCCTGGAGCAACGATTTAATAAGACGTTTTATCATGTTCGGGTGGTTGTTTATCCAGCCGGAGGTACTGACTAGATTCCAATAGGCATACTGGCCGCTTTGTAACGGCATCGTGATCACTTCTCTACCCAGGCGTTGATTGATTTGGGCTACCCAGGGTTCCCATGTGGCGACAGCGTCAACCTCCCTCCGGGCAATAGCTTTTTCCGAGTCTGGAGCCCTGGTGTCGATGAGAGTTACTTGCTGAATGTTTATGCCATTTAGGTCAAGCGTTCTTCCCAGGTAGAATTCCGAAATCGTTTTGAGAGTAACACCAACCTTCTTTCCCTTGAGATCCTGAATAGTCTTTATTCCGCTGTCGGTACGCCAGGCAATGTAAGTGTTCTCATACTTGGCTATCGTCCCAAAACTGGTAATATCTTTTTTATTGAACACCTGTCTTACGATGGGGAACTCAGCAGCTAATGCGATGTCTGCTTCACCATTCAACATCCCCGCGGCCGCAGAGGCCCCGGAATCATAGTCTTCTTTAAGAATAACCTGAAGGCCGTTGGCGGCGAATAATTTCTGAGTTTCCGCAACGTAGAACAGCGCATTCAATTCAGTCGGTACCATTGCTACAGTCAAAGTTTCCAGCTTTCCGGAATCGCTACCCGAGGAGCAGGCCGACAGACCAAATCCACAGGAAACCACGACTAGGAAAGCCAGTATGATGACCGGAACCCTCTTCAATATTTTTTCCTTCACCGAATAATACTCACCGCTTCGGGCTTTGCCGCTTTGAGGCCATCGACGTATATATAATTCACAAAATCGGGTAACCCCTTTTCTGTGGCGAGATTGTTCTTTATCATCCATGGGGCTTCGTCTTTCGGGAATTCAGCCACCCACGAAATATCCATTTCACCCTTCAATAACGCGTCGATTGTGGCTGTGCCCGTTGCGTAATCCTTGATGTTGACGCTAAGGCCGTTGGCCGGGTTGGAATCGGATGGAGTAATGTTACATAATGTTAGGAGCAATATCAATATCAATATCAATATCAACATCAAATTTCTTGATGCCTGCAGCTCGTGGAGAGGGCAAGTGCCATGTTGGCGGGACGGGGCACGTTTTGGCTACAGGTTGCCGTTTTATTAAGCGGAGCATGAAAGAGTTCACTTCGAAAAATGAAAACTGGTTATTGCGCGGAGCGCTGCCGATGAAGATTTTGTCTTCAGCAGAAGGCGTTAGGTTTGTTACGATTTCGGCCCTTTCTTAAATCTAAGCCAATTCTTGATGCCGGGCATCAGACGGCGAATATCGTCAAGCTTCTCCCGTGCTGCTTTTTCACCTTCATCAATGAGATTCATGGCCTCGGAGAAACTCGACCAATGCAAATCCCCCACCTCCGGGCGGATCACCACATCCGCCTCCGCTAACTCGCATTGCTTCAGCCTTTCCCCCATAATCTCATTGACTCTGAGATAGACATCCACCACGTTCCGAAGTTCTTCCGAACCGATGCCCCGGTCTACAACCACAGCAATGACAATGTCGGCCCCTTCCTGTCTTGCCACAGAACCGGGAACGCTGCAGATGATGCCCCCGTCCGATAGGAGCCTTTCTCCCTCCTTCAGCGGCGCGATGGCTCCGGGAACGGCGCAACTGGCCATCACCGCTTGCCGCAGAGATCCCTTAGAAAAGGTGATCTGCTCGCCGCTCACCAGATCCGTGGCCGCGGCCCGGAAGGGGATTCGAGTTTCCTCCACCTGAATGTCGGGAATAAAATATTCGATGGTGGCTCGGAAATCCTCATTGGAAAGTATGCCCGGTTTGAACATGGCCTGGATCAGATAAAAGTGATTTCTTAAGTAGGTCTGAATTCTCTGGGCTAGACCTACCTCTCCCTTTGCATGAGCCGCTTCAAAGGCCTTCATCGCCGAAGATCGAAATTCAGCACTGTTCACATACTCCTCCGCCTTCTTCTGCAACTGATCTGCGTTGAAGCCGCTGGCATAGGCTCCACCCACTAAGGCGCCGATACTCGTTCCGGTAATGAGATGAATAGGAATCTCTTCTTTCTCAAGTACCCTCAACACGCCGATATGGGCGAGCCCTCTGGCACCCCCGCCCCCGAGGGCAAGACCGATGCGCTTCCTTCTCCAAAACATGATCGCAGCCTTTCCCGAAAGCCTATGAACGCTATTTTACCTTTTATGCTCCTGGAACATCAAGGCCATCTTCCTGGCAACTCCGTCGCTTGCCCCCTTGCTCCCTACCGAAGGGGGAGGATTTTGTTTCGATATGGGAGGGTTGAAATCTAAAATACGGTGATGCTATTCTAATGAATAGGTGATAAAGACTTTCTAAGGAGGCCTCAGATGGTAACTAAAAACTTTCCCCAGGAGGTTAAGAAATTTGAAATAGAGGCCTATGAAAGGCCAAAAAACTTGAAGGAATTGAAAAAAACTCACGTTCCTTTTTCCGGGTCGCCCCTCAAGCACCCGCATGATCCTAAGAAAGTGATCTTAGTACCTGACCCTTACGGCAGCAGCCCCTTCTATTATGAGTTTAAGCGTGAAGACGTCAGTTTTGCGGAGAAACTCCCAAGCATCGTGAACTTGGAAAACGAAACCACACCCATGGTCAGATTCTGGGTGAAAAAAATGAGCCGGGGAATACTCTGCACGCCCTTTTTAGTACAAGAGGTTAGGCTTTAGAGGGGTGGGAGAGACAAACTGGAAACGATTAGATGTTTCTTGGAGTACAAAAAAGGTTGAGGTAAAAGGCGAAAATCGAAAAAAGAAAAGGTAGTCGATTAGAAAGGGGGATCATTTATGGCAGATACGACGATGGATCTACTTCGGGAACTGACCGAGGCGCCCGGCATTTCAGGTTATGAGCAAGAGGTCCGTGAGATCATTCGGAAACATCTTCGGGCCATCACAACCATAGAACAAGACCGGCTAGGAAGCATCGTGTGTCGGAAGAACGGTGAGGTAGAAAAACCGAGGATCATGCTCGCAGGACATATGGATGAGATTGGATTCATCGTAAAACTTGTGACCGATGAGGGGTTTATCAAATTCAGCCCCCTCGGAGGGTGGTGGGGGCATGTCATGCTGGCCCAGCGCGTGGTGATCAAGACCCGAAAGGGTGATGTGATCGGCCTCATCGGTTCAAAGCCTCCGCATATCTTATCGGAAGACGAGCGAAAGAAACTTCAAGAACCGAAGGATATGTATATCGATATCGGTGCCATCTCATCGGCCGAAGTCAAGAAACTCGGCGTCAGTCCGGGGGATCCCATCATTCCGATCTGTCCCTTCACCGTCTTGGGTACTGGCAAAACTTATCTCGCCAAGGCATTCGACGATCGGGTGGGATGCGCCCTCTTCATTGAGGTGATCAAGGGCCTCCAGCGGGAGAAACATCCCAACACAGTGTATGGGGTCGGCACTGTCCAGGAAGAGGTGGGTCTTCGAGGGGCCCGGACAAGTTCTTGGGTGGTTGAGCCGGATGTGGGGCTCACGATGGAAGTCGGCGTTGCAGGGGACGTTCCGGATGTTAAGAAAGACGACGCCCAGGGAAAACTTGGAAAAGGGCCTGTCATCGTAATCCGGGACGGAAGCATGGTTCCAAACCTGAGGCTTCGGGATCTCTTCGTCAATACAGCAGAAAGATTGAAGATCCCTTATCAGTTCGATATGTTGGAACGTGGTGGAACTGATTCTGGAGCAATCCATCTTCACCGTCATGGGGTGCCGAATCTCGTTATTGCTGTCCCAGCCCGGCACATTCACAGTCACGCAGGAATCATCCACCGGGATGACTTTGACCATGCCGTAAGACTTGTCACCGCTGTGATCAAAAAGCTTGATGCGGATACGGTGGTGAGCCTGACAGAATAAGAAGAAGGGATTGAATGATTTTCCCAATCGATACGTCTAAAATAATATCATGAAAGGGGATTCAAAGGCTATTCGGTGCAGTAGAGAAAAAAGCTAAAATATAGTAAAATTTTATAAATAGGTTAGGAGGTGGCTAAAGATGAAGAAATTCATAATTATAATGATCGGCTTGATTTTGCTGGCTCTTTTCCTTTCAAGCGGATCAGCTTTAGCCTGGCATAGACACCATCGCGCCCATTTCGGAATCTTTTTTGCTCCGCCACCGATCTGGGTAGCACCCCCTCCTGTTTATTACCGAGGGTACTATCCGGTCCCTCGTTATTACCCGGCCGATTATTATGAGCCTTATCGGGTTTGGGTCCCGGATCACTGGGAAGATCGGTGGACTCCCCGTGGGTGGCAGAGGGTCTGGATTCCAGGCTATTGGCAATATCGACGCTAGAAGAAAGGGATTGAAGCTTATTCTTCAATCCCTTTCTTTTCTTAATATTGTATCGTTACGATCGTTTCACACGCGCCCTTCTGTAATGCCGAGTTACAGCGCGGGCTGAAGGTCCCGAAGACTTAGTCCCATTTCTTCACTTGTTTCGTAACCATTTCTGTGAGCTTCTTCTTCTGCATGTCGTTCAGATTGCCCTGAAAACCTAACAGCAAATCAAAGGCCTTGTTAAAGCGTTGGGTTTCATCCCGAAGCATTCCCTGGAGGAAAGAAGTCATCTTTTGGATGTCAGCATTTTCTTTCATCCCTTCCTCCTTGATCTTGGCCAAGGCTTCCTTCTTTTCTTTTCCGCCCTCCTGGAAGTTCTTCCGGATTTCGGCCTTTAGACTCTCCAATTTCGTCCTTTGATCCTCGTTCAGGTCAAGCTTTTTCGCGGTCTTGTCCACCTTCTTGATGAATATCTTTTCAGCCTTTGACATCGTGTCGATTCGGGGTTTGCATCCAATCATGCCCCCCACCAAAAAAATAGCCAACACAAAATAAACGAAAAAACGACTTGGGTTCATGTTTTTTCTCCTTTCTTTTCAAAAGAATGTCTTTCTAAACTGACTTAGACCTATATTTAAATTTAATAACAAAACTCATGGAAAGTCAACCTGAGTCTATCCTTCAATCGCTTCCTCCGTCCTTCGTAACACCTGCTGCGGAGGATGGGTGCCAAGGGATGGGAGTTTTAAGGATTTATTTCTTTAAGGATTTCTGAGAAGAGAACGTTTCTGTTGCTCTGCGTAATCTCAAAGAGCTTGACATCCTGTCTTTTCTTCACCTCGGTGATCAGCCCGCTGCCTTTCAAGGCAATGGTAGCAATCACCCATTTCTCGGAATTCAAAACCCGCTTCAAAATTCTCTCGAATTTGTCGGACAGACACTCCATTTTCCCGATCTCATCAACCATAACGATATGGGATGAAGGGTCAAAAAATGATATGCCGTCGAGAAAATCCTCAAAACCGCTGACGTCCACTTTGTATCGACCAACTCGATAAGGGCTTTTGATGTCGACGTGAGAAAGAACTCCTCTTTTTTCTTCGAGATCGACGAGTTCGAACCCCTTCCTCATCCCTTCTTCTCTTATCTCTGCCGTATAAAAACCGACCGGGTGAAATTCCTTTAACGCTTCGCAAAGTTCCCTAATCAGCGTGGTCTTACCCACGCCCGGAAGTCCTGTGATGAGGAGATTCTTATTTACCAAACCCAACGGAGCCCTCCATTCGTTTATCTGTCCTCTGCTCCGTCCTCCTCCTTGGAGACAGGAGCGTCAGAAATGGTCTCTTCTGGGACCGTTTCCTCTGGGGAGGAGGATTCTGAGCTTTCTGTCACTTCTTGATATATTTCTTCATACTCGGGGATGACGATTCCTCTACGGATCATGATGTTGTAGATCAGATTGGATCGGTTGATCACATATCGCTGATCTCCCATCGGTCTGTATCTTCTTGGGTTCGGGAGGATGGCGGCTAGCCTGGCCGCCTCCGCAGGGTTTAACTCGGAGGAAGGTTTTCCAAAATAATGTCTCGAAGCGGCTTCCGCGCCGAATATCCCCTCTCCCCACTCGGCCACGTTGAGATAAAGCTCAAGAATCCTTCTTTTGGATAGGACTTTCTCCATTCTCCAGGTGATGACGGCTTCGGAGAACTTCCTGATCATGGTCTTTTCAGGAGAAAGAAAAAGGTTTCTTGCCAACTGCTGGGTGATGGTGCTTCCGCCAAACTTGAATTTCTTAGCCTTGAGATCCTTCTCGATGGCCTTCTGAATCGCCTCATAATCAAACCCCTCGTGGTTCCAAAATTTATCATCCTCTGCGATCAGGACAGCCTTGATGAGATAAGGGGATATTTTCGAATAGGGGACCCAGCTCTGATCCACCCTATACTTTTTCACCTTCTCTTTCAACGTCTTCTCTCGATACTCCATGAGGGCCGTTTTTTTTGGGTTTTCTTTTTTGAGTTTCGAGAGATTGGGCATCCAGAGAATATAAGCGACGACGAGAAGAATGAGGAAAAATGATAATGTGACGAGCCCTATAAATAATTGCGCATATGGAGTGTGACGTTTGAACATGGCTCCTGGTAAATCCAGAATTCGAATATCGAAATCTTTACCCTGTTAAATTATTTTGCTCGAAACTGAGGATCTACGGTTTTCAAGACCCTCATGGTGAATCAGGCCAGAAAGTGGGTCGGTATATATTTAACAGGGCGGGCAAATTCGAATTCCCAAGATTAGAATTCTTTTGAACTTTCATTTGTTTCGAACATTTGAAATTTGGCCATTTGAGATTGTTTCGAATTTCGGATTTCGTGCTTCGGATTTGGAGCACCTTTCAAAAGAAACTATCTCGAAGAGACCGGGTATATGCACGTCTGAGGTGGAGCAGAAATCGACCTTTTACCCACGGACAAAGGGATTGTGTCGCCTCTCGTATTGAATGGTTGAGGTGGGCGTGGGTCCATAGTTATGACCCGGAAAGACCACTGTCTCTCCAGGCAAGACATAGAGCTTATTCCGAATAGATGCCTCCAGCACATCCCATGAGCTCCCGGGGAAATCGGTCCTCCCCACCGAGCCTACAAAGAGGGTATCCCCTGTAAACACCCTTCCATCGAGATAGAGGGCCATCCCTCCTGCGGAATGACCGGGGGTATGGATGATCTTTAGTCTGACATTCCCCACCTGAATGACATCCCCTTCCTTCACCGTAATATCCGCAGGAGGAGAGGTTGTGGCGTTGAACATCTCCAGGAGAGAAGAAGGCGTCTGAACCAAAGCCGTTGCATCCTCTTCGTGGATGACGATCTTTGCTCCGGTCTGATTGGCCATCTCCGCGTTTCCCATGATATGGTCCACATGAGAATGCGTGTTGATGATATACTTAATTTTATCCAATCCATGAGATCTGGCTTCTGCGAGAAGCCTCGTGGTATCGTCCGCGGGATCGATGAACAACCCTTCCTGACTCTCCTCATCTCCGATCAGATAACAAAAGACCGCAAAGTTTCCGACCTCATATTGTTTGACGATCATCTTCTTTCTCCCGATCTCAGCGGATCTTTTCCAACTATAATTTATGAACCTCGAAACTTCAACTTTTTATTTGACAGGCACATATTCCATCGTTTAATGAAAATAGGGGAGGAAGGAATGTTACAGCGTTCAGAAAGTGAACCTCCCCGCCCAGAGGCCGGGGCTTCCCGGAGAGGAAGTTTCGTTTCTATTGTGCCCTTTGACCCCGCCTGTAAGGCGGGGCTTGCGCGGCACGTTCCGGCCAGCGGAGTTCGACCGGATGAAAGTTGAAAAAGACCTCTATGCCTACCTCTGGCAAAATGCCTACGAAAATAACTGCAACACTTATTTGATTCATGGAGAGGTAACCATTCTCATCGATCCGGGCCATTCCCGTCACATCC
>Ga0316601_100000683_pt1 | contig 15400 bp, 10 predicted proteins | sample OWC_soil_day5_no_FD_207663 | JGI IMG/M metagenome (GOLD analysis project Ga0316601, IMG submission 207663) | Wetland soil microbial communities from Old Woman Creek delta, Ohio, United States - OWC_soil_day5_noCT | ecosystem: Environmental > Terrestrial > Soil > Wetlands | place: USA: Ohio... | reverse complement strand
TGCAACCCCGCGATTTCAGCCGGGCAATCTGATTTGCCGGGACACTGTTTCCGGCAAGGTTGACGAACTCCAGGTGCTTGAGGTCAAACAGGGCAGAGACATCATCGATGTCATTCATGGAAAGATCCAGGATACGTAACTGCTTCAGGGCGCGGAGTGGATCGATATAGCCGATTTGATTGCCGGATGCGAAGAGTTCGGTCACGCGGATCAGGGGTTGTAGCTCGGAAAGATCAGTGATAGCGTTGCCCGAGATATCCACCACCGTGGCAAAAACGCAGTGCTGGATCCCATCCAGTGAGGTCAGCGCACAATCCGCCATTTCAATCTCTTCCAGGTCTCTGAGATAGTACGTGGGAAGCTCGACAGCCAGTGTCCCGTAGAGTCTCAGTTTCAGGGCATGGAAGAAGGTGTGATCATACTCTTCATCACCGGGGGCGAACTGGGAATCTTCAAATGCATCCTCATCTTCTTCGCGGGCGGCGTCGAAGACATCATCAGGGGACTCATACGCATATTCGGGTGTGAAGTCAGGTGTGTCGGATGCCGCAGGGGACGGACGGGCAAGCAGGTCGATATTCTCGAGCAACAGGATATGCGAGAACCTGCTCAGCTCCCGGTCGCGTCCCGCTGCATGGAGTGCATCGATCTCGCGCCGGTAAGATTCTCCTTTGTCCGGGTGGTAGAGGACCACCAGCTGAGAAAAACACTTGCTGAGAGTGCTGTCGTCCAGGGTCACGACATCAGAAGCCTTGTGGACGATCTCCCGCAGCGTGTCGTGGTCTCGGGACCGGTAGAGGTTCAGCAGCGCAGCGGTGATCCGGTTGAGGTTCGCGTCGGCATATGCCTCCTTCAGCCGTGGGTAGAGGTCCTCTTTGGTGCTGACTTTGCTCTTTCGTTTAGCGGCAGGCTTGGCAGACATCGACGTTGGCCGGTGGCAAGAAAAGAATCACAGCTCATTGAGAGAAGATCCGAAAACCTAAAACCAAGGTCAAACACAGCCGGCGAAATATCACGCTTTCTCTTGATTTTCGTTCTGGATGCCCGTATCCTCCAGTACAGCTATTCGCCTGCGCCCTGTTACGATGCGACGATGGCAGACCAGAGGATTCGCAATGACCGTTATTGCTCCTACGGTCACACCTGGTTTGGGGGGTAGCTGATTCTGCCTTCAACCCCCTCCCGCGACTGCGCCTCTGCCTGACCACCCTACGTTTCGCATCACGCACAGCGTCGACAACCACCTCTTTCACTCAGGAGGAAAGGACTATGAAAATCAGACCCCTTCTCAGTTTTCTCGGAATCACCCTCATGCTGGCTGGACTCAGCATCGGATTGTCCGGGTGTACCACTGTCGCTGCCACGGGCGAGAGGCATCTCAGTCTCGTCAGTGAAGCACAGGAAGTCGAAATGGGGAAGGAATACGACGGGCAGATTCAGCAGTCGCTCGGCGTGTACAATGACCCCGACTTGCAGAAATACATCCAGGATCTCGGAACCCGCATTGCTGCAAAGACCGAGCGCACGAATCTCCCCTGGACATTTCGCATTGCTGATGATCCTGTGGTGAATGCCTTTGCAATTCCCGGGGGCTACATCTACGTCACCAGGGGACTCCTTGCTCACATGAACAACGAAACGCAACTCTCAGGGGTCATTGCGCATGAGATTGGCCATGTCACTGCAAGGCACTCGGTGAACAACATGTCGAACCAGATGCTCGCCCAGTTGGGGCTGGTCGTCGGCGCGATTCTGGCGCCGGAGGAAATGCAGAAATATGGCGACCTTGTGAGCACCGGACTGGGCATCCTCTTTCTGAAATTCAGCCGGGACGATGAGACACAGGCGGACAACCTTGCCGTGCGATACATGGTGCGCGACAAGCAGAACCCGGCCGAGCTGATACGTGTGATGAATGTCCTCGAGAAGGTCAGCGAGGCCAGCGGCGGCAGTCAGATCCCCGAATGGCTGTCTACGCATCCGAGTCCGCCCACCCGCGTTGAGGATATAACCGCCCAGATCGACACCTTAAAGGAGAGGCCCGTGTATGCCAAGATTGATAAATCTGCATATCTGGCTCGCCTCGGCGGCATGACGTTCGGCGATGACCCGCGTGAAGGATACTTCAAGGGGAACGCATTTTATCACCCTGAACTCAAGTTCCGCGTTGACTTCCCGCAGGGATGGAAAACCGCAAATCAGAAGCAGGCGGTCGTAGCTCAGAGCTCATCAGAGGATGCGGTACTGCAACTGACGCTTGCCAATACTCAATCGGCAGACTCGGCATCAAATGGTTTCTTCACGCAACAAGGGGTTACCGCGGGCCAGCGGCAGTCTCTGTCCATCAACGGCCTCCGTTCGATTGCCGGGACATTCTCTGCCACCACAGAGCAGGGCGCTCTTGCAGGCAAGGCGACCTTTGTTGAGTACGATGGGAAGGTCTATCAGATTCTCGGCTATAGCACACAGACAGCATGGTCGGGGTACCAGTCGGCGGTCAATACTGCGGCGCTCAGCTTCAGCCGTCTGACCGACAAGGAAGCGCTGTCGGTGAAACCCATGAAGATCAAGATTGTCACTCTCCCGGAGGCGATGACGCTCGAGCAGTTCAACAAGAAGTATCCTTCGGCAGTACCTCTTGCTTCAGTGGCACTTGCCAATCAGGTGGAAACAACAACGACGTTCAAGAAAGGGGACAAGGTCAAGCAGATCGTTCAGTAGAGCGGGCCGTTCTTCTCTACCCGGGAGGGTTCTTATGCAGCGGAAGCCTTTTCACAACACGAAAGTTTTCTGACATAACGGAAACCTTCTGACACAACGGAAACCTTCTGACACAACGGAAACCTTCTGAGATAACGGAACCTTCTACATAACGGAGCCTTCTGATACAACAGAAGCCCCCTCACGCAACGAGGGGGCTTCGCGTTGTACGATCCATTGTTCCCGAGCTGGCGAGACAGAGAGTTATCGTGCGTTGCAGGTCCGTCTGCGCTTGCGAGTGGGAGAACTGCTTCTACCGCACGGCAACAGGTGTCGCCGGCTTGCCGATCGCAAACAGCCGGATGAGCACGAACCCCGCGATGAACCCTCCGATGTGAGCCCCGTACGCCACGCCTCCCCCTGCTCCCCCGAACATTCCAAGCCCGAGAACAAGCTGGTACACAAACCACAACCCGATTACGATGAGGGCGGGCATATCCTGCAGGAAGTACATGAAGATGACATGCACTCGTCTGCGTGGAAACAGAATCAGGTACGCGCCGAGAACACCTGCGATGGCCCCGGACGCACCAAGGCTGGGGAGCTGGGTGTCTCCACCGCCGAGGACGACGACGGCAACCTGCGCAAGCGAGGCAGCAACTCCGCAGATAAGGTAGAAGAGGATGTATCGTCCGTGCCCGATGCGGTTCTCAATATTATCGCCGAAGATCCAGAGGTACAACATGTTGCCGGCAATATGCGCAAAACCGGCGTGCATGAACATCGATGTGAGAAGAGTGACATAGACCGATATCGGCGTCGCACCGAGTCCGGGCACGCTGTACATCTGCCCGGTCGTGGGGTCTGTCACAGACGTCTCCTGCGTGATGACATCGTGACCGGTAAGGATCTCCTCGGGAACGGTCACGAAAGCCATGGTGAATGCATTGGTCGAGCCCATTCCCTGAAAGAAGACAAACACAATAATGTTCAGGGCGATCAGGACGTAGTTGACTACCGGCGTAATCCTCCGGTCTGAATTGTCGTCTCCGATGGGGAACATGTTCTCGGTCCTTTGATGTGAGGCGTACGTCGGGGTACCCGCAAATCTACTTCAGTGCCTCTCCCTCTTTATCACGACAAGCGTGGAATCATCATGGGGGAGCTCCGAACCGGAAAAAGCACGGGTTGCTGCCACAATTTCCCGCAGGACAGCATCTGCCGACCCCCCCCTGAACTTCCGGGCAACTTCCTCCAGCCGTTCGTTTCCGAATTCACGCTGTTGGGGGTCAAACACTTCGACGACGCCGTCCGTGTACAGAACGAGAAGCTCAGATTCATGCAGAACAACCATTCCAGCTTCGTAGTCGGTATCGGAGAGAAGTATGAGCGAGGGACCGCTTTGCGTCAATCGTTCGATCCGGCCATCGGCACGCACAATGAAGGGGAGATTGTGCCCGCAGTTTGCATATGAGAAGGCTCCGGAGGAGATGTCCAGGATGCCGTAGAACGCGGTGATGAAATCCCTTTTGCGGGCGAACTCCGGTAAGAGCATATTCATCTGCCCCATGAGAGTCGCAGGCGGCACGCCCGCTCTTGCACCGGGCATGAAGAGGGCGCGGAAAGAAGTCATCAACATCGCAGCCGGGATGCCGTTCCCGGACACGTCTGCCACCACGACTCCGAGCTGCCCATTTTCCAGCCGGACATAATCAAAGTAATCGCCCCCGACTTCGTAGGCCGGAGTGCAGAGACCTGCGATGCTGTACCCTTCCACCGTTGGTGGCCCGGTTGGGAGGAGCCGCGCCTGCAACTCCGCGGCGATCTGCAGTTGGTCGTCGATTCTCCTCTTCTCAAGAATCTCCGTGTGCAGAATCGCTTTCTCGATTGATATCGAGGCCGCATCAGCAACAAACTGCAGCACTTCGATGTCCTTTTCGTCGAACGCATTCAGCCGATCGCTCTCCAGGTTGAGTGCCCCGACCGGCCGTTTATCCCGGATGATCGGGACCGCAATTTCGGACCGGGTGGCGGTGCGACCTGCAACGTAGCGCTTGTCCAGCCGGACATCCGGAACAACCATACTTTCACCCGTCCGGATGACAACCCCGACAATTCCTTTCCCGCTCATCAGCATTGGATCCAGGGCATCGGAGCGCTGGTCGAATCCCCGTTCCGCTATTCCGGCGATGAGCGCTCGATCATGGTGATAGGGCGTCCGGCGGATATCGTGGCTCAGGACAAAGACTCCCGCGGCGTCGTAAGGAACGATCTGGTGCACCGTATCGAGAAGATGGTTGAGAATCTCCTTCAGGTCCAGGGTATCCCGGATCTTATAGGAGATGTCCCTGAGGAGGCGGTACTTTTCCTCTGCGGTAAGCTGGATTTTCGTGCTCATCGCCGGTGGTGCCGGATGTGACTGCGGTCGGGCTGGCCTTGACTGCAATATACGCAAAAGAAAACAAGGAATGCCCGACAAAACGCTTCACGATCGTCCGTGCGTGGACGCGCGGCAGCACCGTGCCCCTATCGTACAAGGGCAATCCGAACCGTCCGCATCTCGTTCGCTCCCTGCAATCGACAAAAGTAGATGCCCGAAGCAAGTCCCGATCCATCAAACAGGACCTCATGGATACCCGCATCCTGTATCTCGTCGGTCAGAACTCTCACCGTTTCCCCGATGGCTGAACACACTTCGAGCCTTACTGGTGATTTGACGAGGAGTGAATAGCGAATGACGGTAACGGGGTTGAACGGATTGGGATAGTTCGGCTCAAGTATTAATTTCCGGCCCTCGATGCCCGGGCTTCGGAAACCAATGTCAGCCACGTCCGTCACCAGGTTGTCCAGATACGCGCGATAGTCGCGTGACCAGATCTGCTTGCTGTACACATCCCAGTTGATGGACCAGGTCATGAGACCCCGAAATCCGGGATACCCTTGCGGCGAAGCAATGTGGTAGGCTCCTCCGAACGACTTGCCGAGGTAGAGGTAATCCAGCGCCGCGAGTATGTCCGGGGATGGAGTAAATCCGCTGCCTGCGGCATCCGCCGAAGCGGGGAGTCCGATAAGAACCTGTGCAGGCGACAGGGGAGGGAAGAAGATCTTTTTGCCAAAGGAATCGACCGTGAATCCGGCAAGCAGCATGTCTGCCATTGCCACATGGAAGTCTCTCGTAGCAGGCTGGTAGAGATTGCCGTCGCGGCCGAACATCGATCCGGTGTTGTAATGCTGAACGTGAATATAGGTCAACTTGTCGCGCAACGCGTGGATCACCGGCAGATAGCACCCGTATATCCCACCGTAGGTCCCATAACCTCCCTGTACAAATGCCGTTTCAGGAGCCGCGCTGAGCAAGAGTCCCTCGGGGAACTCTCCCAGGAGCGTTTGCAGCGCATTGATAAGGTTCACGATCAGCGGACTTGTTGGTGTCCGGAAGTCCTTGTCTGAGACCTCCAGCACAAGGGACTGCCCTTCCAGATCAATGTCTATCCCGTCGAATCCGAACGTCGTGATGATCGAGCGCATCGAGGAGACGAAGTTCTGGACGTCAGATCCACTCTTTATCTGTATGGGTGCATTGGCGCCGCCGATGGAGATGAGAACCTTCTTCCCCCGGCTTTTCAGGAGTGCGATCTCATCAACGAAGTCCTGAGTGTTCACATAGAGTTCTGGAGCCGGGATGAAACGCATGGTCGAGCCCAGTGCGGCGGTTGGTTCAGCGAAGGCAACGTTGATGACGTCGTATGCGTCGGGCACTTGCGCCAGGCGAATGATGCCGGCTGCATTGGAGAAGTTGTGCCAGTATCCGACAATCAGCCGGCCGGGCAGGGTATCCTGGGTATGGGCCATGGACGGGCTTCTTCCAAAGAGCAACAGTGTGAGCGCACCAGCGCCGGCAAGAACCAGGGTAAGATGTCGGGTCATAGATGATTCGACCATGGACCTAATGGAGAAGTACGAGTTTTCTTGTAGAGAGAAAGTCCCCGGCGCTCATTCTGAAGAAGTACACCCCGCTGGCCTGCTTTTCTGCATTCCATACGACGCTATGGCGCCCCGCTGCCATCGGTCCGTTCACAAGGGAAGCGACTTCTCCGCCGAGGGGATTCAGCACCTTGAGGGTGACATATGCCGGCCGCGGGAGTGTAAACGCAATTGTCGTCGATGGGTTGAATGGATTCGGATAGTTCTGCTCCAGGTGAAACTCTTCGGGAGCCGCTGCTGTCTCCCCCACGATGGCCAGACTCCCGGTGGAGAAACTTCGCGTCTGCGACCAGGGACCGGCACCGCCTGCATTCATGCCTCTGACCCGCCAGAAAAGTGTCCCGGGGCCCAGGCGGGCGTCGACGGTCAAAGCGGCAGGGAGGAGATCCATTGTGTCTACCAGGGACACAGAGAAATCCGGAGTGGGTGACACCTGGATGTGATATGTGGATGCGCTCAGCAGGACATCCCAACTCAGGCGGACGGTGGCGCCTGACAGAAGGGCCCCGCTATCGGGAGAGATCAGTCTGGTGGCAGGGGGAGGAGACACGGCAGGCCGCCCCACCCCCCGATCACGATTCTGCGCAAACCAGTCCGGGAGTCCGCTGACAGGTACAGGTTCGCGCATCCACTCGATCAACCCGCGCATGGTAATCATCCACACGTCTGGAAGGGCAAGCTTCTCCTGGAGAAACGCCCTCAGCACGTTCTGCCGACCCGGCAGGGCAAGTTGTCCGGCATGCGAGTAGAGTCCGAGCGGACATCTGTTCCCATCATACCGCTGCTGAAAGTTGTATTCGAGTATATCATGGAAAATGGAGTCGGACGCCACTGCGGGATCCAGTGCGCCATAGTTGTTGCCGTTGCGGTCGTACAACACCCAGAGGGGGATACTCCAGATGCCCGGAAGAGGAATATCCGGACAATGTGCCGACAGGCATGCCAACCCGGACCCGAAATCCAGCGTGTGAGGCCAGGCAAAGGAATCAGGTCCCGTTGATACGAGAGGCGGCACCGTGACAATCTCCGAAAGTGAAGCGTCGTACAGAAAATGGAGATCTTTCAGTGCCTCCCACATGTTTTCACTGGTGGCGAGGTTTGGCGCACGGAAACCGGCAATGGCATCCGATGGCAATCCCACGTCATTCACGAGAAATTGGTTCAGATCACTCAGTTCCTGACGCCATTCTTCAGGTGTCGTTTCCGGGCCCGTCAGATGAGTGGCAGTATGATTCGCCAGTTCATTTCCCTCCAGGTATCTCTGCCGCGCCAGTGCTGGCTCAGTGTTTACCTTTGTCAGGAAATACGTGACCGGAGATTTTCTTCCATCCGGGTTGCGCAGGTCTTTCACAATGGGCTGGATGAAACTCTCGGCGAACGAGTTGATGCCGTCGTCAAATGTCACGAGAATGAACTGAGGAGTTTCCGCATGCGTGAGCTTGCCCGGAGCCACACGGCTGGCACAGCGGAAGTCCCGGTTGCCCGACGAGTCCCCCGGGCAATTATTCTGTGCGTGCGCAGAAAGCACGAGTCCAATCCCCAGGCAGGCCAGAAATCCCAGGATGCCCGGTCGAGCAATTGTTCGGTGAGTCATCTCATTGTGATGGATGTGTCTGATTTCGGTTTGACTGAACCCCCAGGACAAAAAGAGCCGTAGCCGCCGCCGTGATGGTTGGCTCGTTCGTCACATAGTCCATTCTGTCGTCGCGGTACACAGACGCGTCCGTCTGAAATTCCTTGTACGCATCCTGACGCTCAAAGGGGATCGGATACTGAGAGAGTGTCGCTGCGCTCACAGGGCCAGCGGCCAGGGCGCCAGGCAGATACCCGCCGTTGAAATACGCCACCTGAGAATGGAAGTGCTTCGCGAAGTTCGTGCCGATGCCAAAGACAAAGCTGATTCCCCAGGGATTGCGTCCGAGGATGAAATCGCGCTGCAGTGTCACCAGCGAGTCAAAGGTCGTTTCTCCGGTGAGTCTCTTCCAGAGGATCCCCTGCAGGGCTGCACCCAGCAGGGCGTTGTTGGAGCCCCACTGTCCGGTGCTGGCTTCACCGAAGGCATGCCCTCTCGAGAGTTTGCGTGCGGCTTCCAGATTGTTCCGCAGATGCTTCGCGAATGCCTTGTCCCACCGGGCAATGCGGTAGTGGGCATACGAATTGATGTCGCCCCAGCTCCACCAGTAATCGGATCCCGCCGCCGCCGCATACCCCTTTGCCTCCTGAAGGTACTCCGGCCGCTGTGTCGACAGATAGAGTTCGATGGCCGCGAGTGCGAGTTTCCCGCGGTAGTGGACATCCCGGTACATTCCTGTACCGCTTGTGTCAAGATCGGGGATCTCGTTTCGCAGAGAATAGAGGTCCTCTGCTGCCGTGAGGCATTGGGAGGCAAACTCCCGATCGTGGAGATTGTCGCTCCAGATCCTGTACGCACATGCCATCGTCGCGCTGTAAATGCCAACAAGATTCTTCCCACTGCCGACGAATCCCGGACGGTCTCGGCTCAATTGGTCCTCTTCCGGCAGCCGCCACCCCTGGTCATGGTCACGCAGATCCTGAACTTGCGTAATCAGATTGCGTTCCTCGAATTGGAGCTTCAAAAGCCAATCCAGTCCGATCTTCGCCTCGTCGAGGACGTCAGGGATCCCGTTCGTATCGTTATCGAAGCCGAATGCCTGAGGATTGAACTCAAACGCGAAAAGGAGCGTGTAGGTTGTGTAGGCGGCCGTGTTGAGGAATTTCACGTAGTCACCGGCGTCATGCCATCCGCCCGACGCATCAACTTTTCTCCGTCCTGAGGTGCCGCCCATAATGAGGTGCGTTGCGTCATGCGTGTGGCATGGCCGGTGAAGAAGAGGGTCCGTCGTCCCGCATCGCTGAACGCGAAAGAACAGCATCAGAGAATCCACCACCCTGTTGTACGCACTGTCTCCGACTACGAAGGGATATGATTCCTGCCCGGCGGCCCTAATCGCATATGTTCCCGGCTGAGCCAGCGAGGAAAAGTCGATGTGGTGGACATATCCAAATTGTCCGTACCTCCCCCGGGTGCGACCGATCGCGGCTCGATAGACCGCCTCGTTGCCCTTCGGTCGGACAATCTCGAACATCTGGCCATTCAGGTCACGGCGCGAGAGGATCACAGCGCCCTTCGTATCCCGCTGGAGGAAGCCGAGCTGGCTCGCCCGGATGAAGACCGTCTGCGCAGGCGCAATTTCGAATGCAATGGCAGTCAGGGACCAGAGCAGGATCAGGAGACGATGGGACGATCTCATGGTGTCTCCGTCAGCGTCTCAGACCTGGTATGGCTGTCTCAGCCCGGGCACGCTCAGAAGTAGAGCGTCCTTGCAGAACCGCTTCCCCGCCGATCTCCAGAGGCGTGGCACTCGGTGTCCCGACGGGAGGAGGGATGGTCACCGTGATCTCGTTCGAATAGGCCGAGAAGTGGCCGTCCACGGTATGTGCCCGTACCCGGTACGCATAGGTGAATCCGTGCTGCACCGTCGAATCGACGTACAGCGTCGTGTCCGTTCCGGATTTCCCGATTTCTGCAAATCCACCTGCAGGATTGGTTCGGCGTTCCACTCTGGTTTCGTTTTCCAGAACCGTATTGTCCCGCCACGTCAACATCACGGTTTTGGAGAGGGCGAGGTACACGTATGAAAGCGAAGTGGGCGGACTGATATCCTGATACAGCGTCAGGGCACTTTCCTCGTTTGACCAACCGGAGAGTCCGAATTGTCCCCGGGCCGCCACCCGGTAGGTGTAAGAGCTTCCGCCGACCAGTCCGGTAGTATCAGTGAAAACGGTCTCATTGGGTCCCACCATCCCGACCTGGCTGAAGACGCTCCCGCTGGTGACCCGGCGTTGTATGACAAAACCCAGTTCTCCCGTTGAGTTGTCAGTCCACTGTAGCTCTACACGCCGTGTTCCAAGCGGAGCGGTGCTCAGATTCGTCGGCGCATTGAGCACGACCGCGTCGCTCCCTGTGGTCGCCTCATTCGACTCCGAAAAGCCGTACGGGTTGACCGCGCGAATCCTGTAGCGGGTCACGATATCTGCTGCGAACCCCGTATCATTCCAGCTGATGGAGTTTGCGGGCAGGCTCTGGATCCTCACGTAGGAGTCCGTTCCCGATTTCTTCCACACTTCGAAGCCCGATTCATTGTCCGATGCATCCTGCCACGAGAGGTTGATCGAGGAGACGGCGAATCTCCACAGGGTGAGGTTCCTGGGGGCGGCGGGCGAACCCGTCGGCGAGACCACCAGGATGTCCGTCATGCTCGGACTTGTGACGGTATTCCCGTCGATATCGTATGCCTTGAGGTGGTACTGTACTTTGGTCCCCGCAAGTGAGGTGTCAACGCTCCAGTAAATCCTCGGCTTTTTTCCGTCCGCGCCGGTGGGAAAAGCGTTGTGGAGAGAATCATTTACATAGAGCTCGTACATCTTCACACCCTGTGGCTCCCGCAGGTCGTACTGGATCTCCCGCTGGCCGCACACAAGTGTGTCACCGGTTTTCGGCCAGGCGAGTGTGATCGACGGCATCAGCACGTCCAATCCTTCATTCACGCTGGAATCCATGCATCCCAGGAAGAGGAGCAAAGGCAAGATCAGAACACCACTTCTATTGTATAGTCCACGCAGGGCACGAGCGATCTGATGTGATTTCATAGCCTAGCTGCTCACGATATCATAGTCGATGTCAAGTGAAAGCGACTCCCGCCCGTCCAGCAACGGAAACGTGATCTCGACCACCTGAGTCTTCTCATTGAGCCGGTAGGGCGGAATCCGAGTACCCATGATGTCTGATGTGATGGTGACGTTGGAAATAGATTTGTTGACGTGCACCTGGACAACTGCATTTTGGATCGCCGAGAGGGAGGGGTTGGAGACAACGAGAGTGATCCTCCGCGCGCTGCGTGCCTTGGCGTCTACCTCGAGAGCGCTTTTTGACAACCACCATCGAGTCAGATCGGCGGTTGTCGTGACCCAGAAATTCTTGCTGCGCAGGTATTGAACGAGATCCGTGAGTACGGGTACATATTCCGCCCGGCACTGAAGATTCGAGTGAATCCCCAGCGTGTATATCCCGCCGTGGAACAATACCCTGTCGACGTCTTCCTGGTACGTGTACAGCTGATAGTTCGTGTCGGTCAAACCGAATTCTCCTACAACCTCACGGTCGCCTCGAGCCGTTTTTGCGAATGCCACGAGGGCCTGCTTGCCTCTGATCATCGTCTCCGGGACGGCCCGGTCCGTAATCGAATCGGCGACGACATACTCATACCCCGCCCCAATGAGGGAATGAATATCATGATCATTGTATCCCCCCGTCGCCGGGAGGCCGCCCGCCACGGCCGACCGGGTGAGGTCGCCAATCTTCGTCCGGATCTGCATGCGTGCATCGATCTGTTCCGGCTCCGTTTCTGGCTGGACGTTTGCCGGCCGCGGAGGAAGCAAGACTCCGACTTCACCGAAGGAGGAAAGCGTTGACATGAGCGCACGGTGGGTGGATGCGGCATCCGGATCGACGAACAGGGTGACGGGGATCTTCCCGGAACGAATGGGTTCGATGAGATTTTTCACGTTCTCGAACTCTGTCGAAAGGGAGGCGACCACTACTGCGGCTGCCTTGTAGGAAGCGGGCCAATCGCGCACCTGGACCGCGGGAGCATACGTCAGCCAGTCGACGGATCGTCTACAGAGTATGTCGAAATAGACATAGTCTTTCTGTTCACCAAGGACCGAATTCAACTCGAAACCCATCCAGACAAATCGACCCCTGCCGTAGGTGCCGTAAGCGATTCCGGCACTCTTTTCAATGGCGTCGCGGACGAGCCCCGAATCACGTTTGAAGTTGTACCAGGTGCTCGCCTGGGTCGTGCGGGGTTCCACGACTTCACAGGCCATGGGTTTATCCCAGGTCGCGACCTTGAGAGAGAAACCGGTCGGGATGCCCGCAGTGATCGGGAGTCCTCCGCGAAGCGTGTGGAGCTTGGTGGCTTCTTCCGGCGTGATCTCTGCGGTGAACTGGAGACCAAAGACTTCAGAAAGGAAGCCCCAGCCCCTCCAGACTCCGTTTTCCGTATAGGATCCGGTGCTGCTGGTCGCGAAGACGCTTCCTCCTTGGTCTATGTATTTCTTGATTTCCAGAATTTCCTTGTCGCTGAGGGCCTTGGATCCGGGCAGCACAACGAGTTTGTACTTGCCAAGGGTGCCCGATTCAACTTCCTGGTCGTCGATGATATCATAGGGGAGGTCCATCCCTGCAGCAAAGTGTTCCCATGTGGTTATGTTGTCGCGAAGCCAGGTACTCTCAGGCTGGAAAAGCTGCTCGGAGAACTGGGACTTCAGAATTCCGATCGTGCTCTCTCTCGCTTTCAGTGTTGTCTGGAGCCGCTCTTGCGTTGGCACAAGGTCCGAGAGCTCGTATCTGCCATAGACGTTTCTGAGAATGAGCAGGAACACCCACCCGGAGGCCACAAGGACCAGCAATCCCGTCAGCCCGAAAAGAAAGGGGTTCGCCTGGGGGCGATGTGGTCCGATCATCCCCACCGTCTCTTCTCCTCGGGTACAATTCTCTGATTGGGATGGTGGTTGTCCGGAGCGTACCGTGTAGCCTCCTGGTCTGCAGAATACTCCCGCCGTACCGTCCCCGGCGCTGCGGTGATGGCCTGTGGTTCCCCGATGAGCTCCGGCGTGATCACCTCAGCCTCAAATGCTGCGGGAAAATGTGGACGGCGCTCCTGTCCCCGCCTTTCCTTGAAGCGAAACATGACGTAGGCCGCCACGGCCAGGATAAATGTGCCAATTGTTGCGACAAGCACAATCAACGAGAATACCGGAATCAATTCCATGTGTCATCCCTGCTGTGAGTCGTGCGTTAGTGTCCAATCCCAATTCGGTCCAGCTTTCCCCAGGTCATCTCCACGCCCAGGAATTCCTCAATGGTTGCCGCGGCCTTGGTGATATCGACGAGAAGAATGAAGATCATCCGATAGATCACTGCATACAGGACCAACCGCATTTCCTCCCGGTCGACGGCGATGCAATACAGGGCGGTCATCACGTCGAGGAGCGCGATGCTCGCCCACCAAAGGGCGATCGTGCTCGAGAGGCCAAAGACCAGGGCGACAATGATGAAGAATGCGTTCGCAAAGATGTTCATCGTCGGCCACACGAGGGCCTCGTAGAAGAGGGACCAGAGGACAAGTGAATTGCTGAAGTTCAATGTGGGGTTCAGCAGTTGCCTGCGGTGCTTCCTGATCGACTGCAGGATTCCGCGCGTCCACCGGTATCGCTGCTTCAGAAGCTGGTGGAGCGACTCGGGTGCTTCGGTGAATGAGATCGCCTTCGGCTCATAGAGGATCTTCCATCCCGCGAGCCGGATGTTCAGCGTAAGATCGGCATCCTCTGCAAACGTGTCTCCGGAATACCAGCCTGCCTTCCGGATTGCCTCTTTGCGGAAGACGCCGATGGGTCCGGGGATAATATTCACGATCCCCAACGCGCTTTGAGCGCTGCGAACCATATTCAGGCCTTCCACGTATTCCAGCGCCTGCAGAGTCGCAAGGGCCTTCCGGCGATTGTGGACCTTGACGTTCCCCGCCACCGCGCCGACAGAGGGATCGTGAAAGTGCCTGATAGCAGCCCTGAGCGATTCGGGGGCGAGATGGGAGTCTCCGTCCATGCAGAGGACGAAGTCCGCCGCCGAGTATTGAATGCCGGCGTTGAGAGCACTCGCTTTCCCTCCGTTCGGCTTGTTGATGAGTGCAACCTTGACAAGGCTGCTCCGGCCTCCGTGGAGCCCGACAAGGGATTGGCCAACGGCGGCGGTCTTATCTGTCGATCCGTCATTGACGATAATGATCTCGTAGTGCTCGTACTCCAGCTCAAGCAACGATTCGATGGATTGCCGCAGGATTTTGGCTTCGTTGTACACCGGAACAATGATGGACACGAACGGAGTGAATTCCTTTTTCTCCGTCGTGGAGTAGCGCGCCACAAAGATGAACGCCGATACCAGCACCGCGCCGTACCGGAACATGAGGATCAACATGAAGATCGCCAGCGCGACAATGGAGGAATAGACGTACAACCCTCCGACCGACAGGACAGTAAGGGGGAGCGTGTAGAGGACGATTCCCAGCAGGACCAGTGAAGTCACGCCCGATATGATGATCAGACGGAGGAGCTTTGCGCCCCTGTCCCCGCTCTTCCGGCCGTGGGACATCTCCCTGAAGCGCATGCGGGCTACCACCATGGATGCTGCCTGTCCCATTCTACGGTTTCCTTCCCCTGTACACATGAAGAGAGGTGCGTATGCGCCGTCCATTGGATCGGAAGGGCGTCATAAGAAGCTCCAGTAAAATGAGAATGCGAACGATTGGTAGTTGTAGCTCGCATCGTACCGGTAGTTGCTCCCGACAGAGAAGCTTCCGCTGAAAACGAATTGGGAGGACGGGTGGTACTCTATTTCGCCACTGATCTCACGCACCGTCGAACGATAGGACGGGATATAGCCGACCTTTCCGCCAAAGCTGAGCGCCACCTCCTGGTCCTTCTGCGGCTGCCACTCGACCCAGAGAGAATGTGATTCGAGATTCTGAGGTGAGTAATACAACTGTCTCGACCGGTTGGTGAAGGGGAGGTAGGGAGCCTGCCGGAGAAAGTCCGTATAGTTGTATTCGTAGCCGAAAAAAGCCTCGTCAAAGAA
>Ga0316601_100000681_pt1 | contig 15406 bp, 16 predicted proteins | sample OWC_soil_day5_no_FD_207663 | JGI IMG/M metagenome (GOLD analysis project Ga0316601, IMG submission 207663) | Wetland soil microbial communities from Old Woman Creek delta, Ohio, United States - OWC_soil_day5_noCT | ecosystem: Environmental > Terrestrial > Soil > Wetlands | place: USA: Ohio... | reverse complement strand
CGGGCTTGGGAACGGTGCCCGAGTACGCCGCGCTCGTCGACGAGCTGGAGCGCGTGTTACAGGGCCACCCCGATGTCCTCGCCGTGCGTTGGAATCTGCAGACGGTGCTCTTCAACTGGGGTGTGACCGAACTTGCCGGCAACCGGTTCGAAGACGCCGCGACGCACCTGGAGCGGGCGGCCGCCCTGGGCGAACGGGCCGATGTGCTTGCCGCCCTCGGCATCACCTACGCCCACGCCGGCGATCACGAACGGGCCGCCCCGACCCTCGAAGCGGCGTTGCGCCTCAATCCGACCGATCCCAACGCGCTACTGGCACTATCGCAGATCTATCTCAAGGAGGATCGGCGTCCCGCCGCTCTCGAACTCCTCGAGCGGGCAAAGGACGCCGGCGCCCACGGACCGGAACTGGACAAGCTTGTCCAGCAGTTGAGCCGCGAGGTCGACGCGGAGTGGGACTTCGTCCAGCTGGACAGCCGCCACTTCCGCCTCAGCTTTGCCGACAACGACGATCGCAGTGCGGTGCGCGAGGTGCTTGCTGCACTCGAGGATGCGTACGACAGTGTCGGCGCCAAGTTCGGATATCGCCCGAGCGAGCCCACGAACGTGGTGCTCTACACGCAGCAGGACTTCCACGCGATCACGCAAACGCCCGACTGGGCGGGCGGGGCGTTCGACGGGCGCATCAAGCTGCCGGTGCGCGGGCTGCGCGACAACGACCCCGCCCTGGCCCGCATCGCCCGCCACGAGTACACCCACAGCGTCGTCGCCCGCCTCGGCGGCAGCCGCTGCCCCGTGTGGTTGAACGAGGGGCTTGCCGTGTGGGCGGAGGAAGAGCACGAGGGCGACCGCCAGGGTTGGGCGGAAAACGCCATCGCCGGGCAGGAGTTGTTCACCTTGGACCAGTTGGCCGGAACGTTCACGACGCTGCCACCGGCCCGCGTCGAGGTGGCGTATGCGGAAAGTTACCTGGCGGTTCGGGCGATGGTGGAGCGCTACGGCACGCGCAAACTGCCGGCGCTGCTGGAGGCGCTGCGCACGCACACGCTCGATGAGGCATTCTCCCTGACCTATCCCGGCGAGTTGTCGGACTTCGAGCAGCGCTTCCTGCAGCAGCTCACCGGCTAGATCGTCCGCATACGTCCACGGGCGCAAGAACCACGGAGCAAAGGGTAATGCGCGCCGCCCGCGCGTCTTGTGCCCGGATGATGCGAGGTTCACGACTGCATCGACTTTCCCGCACCAACGATGTTATAGATGGCCGATGCCCACCTATTGGACCGGGAATGACTGCCAGATCCCCGGCACGTATGAGAGCGATTGCGAGTGCGCTCGCGTAATCACCCTGCGCAAGGGGGAGGAATTTCCGCCCTGCGTGGAGTGTTCGCAGGTGGTGTCCTGGGAATTGCTCGCCGCTGCCAGCGAGGAACCCGCCCGCCTCCGTCGGTAGCACCGAGCGCCGTTGTGCCCCGGTGCCGTGCCTCGCCCGCTGATCGCTGAGTCGGACGGCGAGGGCATCCCGATATGGCGCATCGGCGGCAGGCACCCCGGGCAACCCACATCTCCAGGTTGCAACTCCCCCCTCCGTTGACTGCTGCGGTGCCCACACGGGACGAGGCCGGAATTCAAACCGCCGGGGACAACGCGCCGAACTCGAAATCGTCCCCGCGGCGCGCTATTAAGCGGTCTCGCAGATGCCAAGCGACGAGACAGTAACGCCAGCCGGTGAATGCGGGGCAGCGGACAGTTCCACCGCACGCGGTCGCATCCATCACGTGCGCAATGTGCACGTCATCGCCGCCGGCAATCGCGTTGCGCGCGCGCTCGACCAGGTGGGCGTCCCGACGCGGGCAACGGTGGCGCTGCTGGGCGCCAACACGCCGGAATTCCTCGCCACGCACCGCGGCGTCACCTGGTCCGGGCGCACCCTGACCCCGTTGTCGTGGCGGTGGACGGCGGACGAGGTCGCGTACGTTGCTGCCGACTGCGAGGCCAAAGCGCTGGTTGCCGACGCCCGCTTCCCTGCGCTCGCACAGGCCGCCGCCGGGGCGGTTCGTCCGGAAGCGCGCTTTGCATATGGCGGCCAGCTGCCAGGCTTTCGCCCGTGGCGCGAAATCGATACTCTTCCGCCGGCGCCACCTGACGTACCACTCGCCGGCCGCATCATGATGTACACCTCGGGTACGACCGGCCGGCCGAAGGGTGTGTTGCAGCCCGAGCCGAGCGGGCCGCCGCCCACGGTGATGGGGGCCGCCGGCATGTCCATGCTAAGGCTCTTCCTTCCGCCGGAACAAGAACGAGGAACGCACCTGGTCTGCACCCCGCTCTACCATGCCGGACCGCTCACGTATGCCGATGGATCGTTGTTGTTGGGCGCCGACCTGGTGCTCCTTGAACGCTTCGACCCGGAGACGGTTCTTCGGCTGATCGCGGAATGCAAGATCGTCTCCACCTTCATGGTACCCACCCATTTTGTCCGTCTGCTACGCCTCCCGGATGCCGTCCGCGCGCGCTACGATCTACGCTCGCTCAAGCTGCTGCTGCACGGTTCCGCGCCGGTCGCGCCGGACATCAAGCGCGCCATGATCGAGTGGCTGGGCCCCCTGCTCTTCGAGTTCTACGGCGGCACCGAAGGGGGTGGTACCGCGATCGATTCGCGGACGTGGTTGACGCATCCCGGCTCGGTGGGACGACCCATTCCGGGCTATGAACTGGCAGTGCTCGACGACCATGGCGCGCCGCTGCCCACGGGTACGCCCGGTCAGATCTGGTTTCGTGGCGGCAGCCGATTTGCCTACAAGGGCGATCCGGAGAAGACGGCGCAGGTACAGCGTGACGACTGGCATACCTTGGGAGACATCGGTTCCGTCGATGCCGAGGGATTTCTCTATCTCTGTGACCGGCGCGCCGACGTCATCATCTCCGGTGGGGTGAACATTTATCCGGCGCAAATCGAGGCCGCCCTCCTCGCATGTCCGGAGGTCGTCGACTGCTGCGTCATCGGCATCCCCGACGACGAGTGGGGAGAAGCCGTGCACGCCGTGGTCCAGCCGGCAGCGGGAAGCACCGCCGGTCCGGCGCTCGCCGAGAGGGTTTTGGCAGCAGTGCGGTCGCGACTGGCCGCCTACCAGGTGCCGCGCAGCATGGAATTCCGCACCGAACTGCCGCGCACCGAGACGGGAAAGCTGGCGAGGCGCCAGATCCGCGACCCGTACTGGCAAGGCCGCCAGCGCCGGATCTGACGGAAGGGGGAACAATGCGCACACTGCTTGTCGAACCATCTTCCGGCGTCACGACGTTCACCATCAAGCGTCTCGAAGTCTGCCACGCCATGAACGCTGCGGCAGCCGACGGGTCACGGTCCGTCCTTGCCGACGCACGGCCGCGACCCCGAAAGGACTAGAAACGTTGGGCGCCGACGAGCACAGGGAGCGTACGGGCATGGATCTGCGTTCCAGGCCGGAGGACGAGGCCTTCCGCCTCGAGGTCCGGGGGTTCCTACGCCAACACTGGAGCGATGACGATCGCCGACACAACCCGCCTCCGAGGCCGACCTGGCTCATCGCGCCGGTCAATCGGCGCGATGCGGCCGCCGTACGCCTGCGCACGGAGGCCATCGCCCGGGGATATCTGTACCGTCATGTCCCGCAGCGCTACGGCGGTGGAGGCGCCCCCTGGGATCCGGCGAAGGAAGCGATCATCGCCGAGGAGTTCGAACGGGCCGAGGCACCGGCGGAGTTGATCGGCAACGGACCGAACGTCCTGGTCCCGACCCTGTTGGAATGCGGCACCGAAGAGCAGAAGCAGCGGTTCATTCGCCACGTGCTGCTCGGCACGGAGTACTGGTGTCAGGGCTACAGTGAGCCCGAAGCGGGCAGCGACCTCGCCGCGCTGCGCACCCGCGCCGTGCTCGAGGACGGCGCCTGGACGGTCACCGGCCACAAGATCTGGACGAGCATGGCGGACGTTTCCGATTGGATGTTCGCGCTGGTGCGCACCGAACCCGTCGCGCCGAGGCACAAGGGCTTGAGCTACTTGCTCATCGACATGACCGCGCCCGGCATTAGCGTGCGGCCGCTGGTACAGATGAATGGCGAGCACGAGTTCAGCGAGGTATTCCTCGACAATGTGCGGGTGCCGCTCGCGAACATGGTCGGCCCGCGTGGCGCGGGCTGGGCCGTCAGCATGTCCGCGCTCAAACACGAGCGGCAATTCGCCGGCGCCACATTGGTGCACCCACGCATGCTCGACGGTGTAGTCGCGCTGGCGCGGGCGTCACGCCGGCGCGGGCGACCGGCCATCGAGGATCCCGTCATTCGCGATCGGCTGGTGGCCCTGCAAGCGAGGATGTACGCCAACAGCTATCACGCCTACCGCCTGACCACGATGGGGCGTCGCGCCGAGGAACCGGGTGTCGCCGGCATGGTCGCCAAATTGTACGGCTCCACCCTTGCCTATGAACTCGCCAAACTGGCGATGGACATTGTTGCCGACGGTGGAATGTTGTGGGCGGAATGCGCACCGGCGGGGGGTATCGCTCCCAATTCCTACATGCAGGCTTTCGGCGTGCTGGCCGGAGGCGGCACCGCGAACATCCAGCGCAACGTCATCGCCGAGCGCGGCCTCGGCCTGCCCCGCGGGCCCACACGCTGAGGCGCAGGCATGCCTCCGAGCCGGACATTCTCGCTGCCTCTGAACGCTGGCTGGCACCGGACCAGTGCGTCCGCCTTCCGGGCCGCCGTATCACCGCGACGGCAGACCGGCGGTGGCGCTATCGCATTCCAACCGCAGGCGCGAGCTGGTATCGAAAGGTATTATGCAGGCACACGAAACCCCGAAGGTCGCTGATTTCCCCGCCGGCGTCGCCGTCGTGATCGGTGGGAGCGGCGGGATCGGTTCGGTGATTTGCGAGAGGCTTGCCCACGCCGGAACCGACGTAGTACTGACCTATCACCGCAACGCACATCGGGCCGAAGAGGTCGCCGACACTATCCAGCGCTGCGGTCGGCGCGCCGGCGCGTTTCCCCTGCCCGTCTCCGATTCCGCCGCGGTGTCGAAGTTTTTCAATACGGTCATCCAGCAATATGCGCGCATCCACACCGTGGTCATCGCGGCGGGATCGTCCATCCCCATGCGCTACATCAGTCAGCTCGCGGAAGACGAGTGGACGCGGGTGATCGACGCTGACGTCAACGGTTTCTTTCACGTGGTCCGTGGCGCCTTGCCGCACCTGCGGGAACATGGCGGATCCTTCGTCCACATCAGTTCCGCGGGCGTGCGCCGTTGGCCGGTGCGCGACGGACTGTCCGTGGTTCCGAAGGCGGCGATCGACGCATTGCTGCGCGGGATCGCCCGCGAGGAGGGCCGCTTTGGGATTCGCGCCAACAGCGTTGCACTCGGTGTGATCGAAGCGGGGATCTTCCTGCGCTTCAAGGAGACGGGTGAACTCGACGAGCAATGGATGCAGGCCGCAATCGCCAACACACCATTGCGTCGCTTTGGTTCGGCCGAGGAGGTCGCCGACACGGTGGTCTTCCTGGCCTCACGCAAGGCGGCGTACATCACCGGCCAGACGATCTTCCTCGATGGCGGTTACGGCATCTGAGGTACGCGACAAAGGAGAACCACTCCGTCAGCGATCTTGCCGCCGGCCTGACGAATATCAGCTCGCGGCCGCACAATAATCGTGCCGATGGCTGCGGTACCACCCTGCCGCGTCGAGTCCGCTCTCTTGTGGAGCGGAGGCCCCACGGGCATAGTGAGGAGCGGGAGGGCAGGCGGAATGAGAAAGACCGCTGCGTTGGTTGTCGCGTTGCTCCTGATCGGGGTGAGCGCCAGGGCCTGGGACGGCCCGGCCAGCAACAAGCCCACGTCCGAACTCGAGCAGATGACGGACGAGCAACTCATCAGCGAGGGGCTCACTGTATGCCTCAAGGCCGGCGAACACGGGTCCGCCGCCACACAATACCTCAGGACCGTTGCCGGTGTTGCCCGGGCCCGGCACCCCGACTACGCGCACCCCGAGTTCAGCGACATGCTGGCGGCAGCGGCGGCGGAGAATCCCGGCCTGTGTCGCAAGGCAGCCAAAGGGGCGCTCGAAAAGGAAGGCGGCGCCCAGTAAGGCCGCCTCGCCAAAGCAACGCCGCGTCCACGGTCGCCTGACAACCGCGGTGCGTTGCGGTCGTTCCGTGGCGACCGCGGATTCTTTCCCACCCAGCTGACAATCGTTGGTCCAGATGGCGGGCCCGTGGGCGTGCGTGCCCAATGTGAGCGGGGCTACGCCCCGAACCGTCAGCGCGCCGCGCGATTTATGACGGGGCGCCGTAGGGAGCGTCCACCGGCAACGAGACGGCGAACCGTGATCCGACCCCGCGCGAGCTTTCGACAGAGATCTGGCCACCGAGGGCTGCCGTCAGGCGTTGCACGATGTACAAGCCGAGGCCGACGCCGTTCCCATTCCGCGGCACGTTCTCGCTTTGCCGGAACATTTCGAAGATCGCCGCTTGGTCGGCCTGGGGGATCCCAGGGCCCGTGTCGGTGACTGCAAGAACGACGCGTTGCTCGCTCTCGTGCCTTTCCGCTTCGACCAGCACGCTTCCCTCTTCCGTAAACTTCAGCGCATTGTGCACAAGATTCCGGAGAATCATGGTCACTTTTCTGCGATCGCTCCGCAGGAGTGTCCCGTCATCACGGATCTGCCAGCGCAACGCCACGCCGTCCTTCCGCCAGGTCGCGGGGAGGCTTCCGGCGACATCCGCCACCAGATCCCCGATTGAAAAGGCGGTCACATCCAGCGGCAAGCGGCGGGTCTCCAGTCGACTGACGTCCAGCAGGCCCTGGACCAACTCATTCAATTCACCCGCCTGTTGGAGCATGCGACGCAGCAGATCTTTGCCCTCCTCATCTGCCGGATCGCACGTCCCGTCCAGCAGCAGGTCCGCATATCCCATGATCACACCCAACGGCGTGCGAAGTTCGTGCGACAGCGTTGCGATAAACTCCGACTTCGCCCGATTGGCTCGCTGCGCCTCCTCGATCAGACGGGCATTCTCCAAGGCCACGGCAGCCTGCTTGGCGATTGCCGCGAGCAACTCTCGGGCACGTGCATCGAAAAACCCGCCGCGCGCGGCGTAACAGCAGTTGATGACCCCGATCACTTCCTGATCCCGCTTCACCGCCTGCATCAGTACCGCCGCCAGGTCCCAGCGTCGCAAGAGAGCGACAAGGTGTGCATCGCTTTGATCTCCCGCCCGCAACTCGGCACTCCCTCGCTGCCGCAGCAAGCGATGCGATTCAGGACCCATCGCGGCAGAAAAGTCGACGGAGCGGATTTCCTCCGCGATAGCCTCCGGCATCTGACTAGTACCAGTGACCCGAAAGACCCCGGTTTCGGGATCTCGTTGCGACAGCGCGACCCAGTCCGCACCAATCGCGCCGCGCACACGCTCAGCGAGTTGCACCGCCAATGCGTGTGGATCGCCGATCGTGGCGTCGAGGGATTGAGCCACGTCCAGTAACGCACGGGACACCGCCGACTGCTGAAACGTCGTGAACCGGTGTGCGTTGAGGACGTAGGCACCAAGCCCGGCCACCCCGACCGCCGTCAGCAGGCCCAAGATCTCGAAGGGAAGTGGCACCGACCGCGTCGCACCGAGCGCAAGCGCAACCGGATAGCCGATCAACGCCCCGGCGCTCGCCGCCAGTTGCGCGTACGGCCCCCACGGATAGAGCACCGCAACGCCGCTCACGAGCACGGCCAAAATAAAGAGCAGCACCGCCGTGCCTCCGCCTACCGCCCCGAAGTAACTGCACAGGCCGAGCTCCAGCCAGTTCACCACCGCCACGGTGACCGGCACGCTGAGGGCCGGCCAGCGGTGCACCACCACAACTTGACTAAGGCACGCGAGCGCGAACAAGAGGAACGTGCCCGCCAGAACGCCTGTTCGACCCGGGTGATACCAGCGCTCGATTGCACTGAAGCACAGGAGCGGCGCGAACGAGATCAGCACCGCCATCGGCACACGGCGTGCGCAGAGTAGCCGTGTCTCGCGGCGGTACTGCTCTGTTGATGCCCGATACACGCCGGCTCCCGCCCGCGAAAGCCGCTCCCTCAGCCGCAGCGTGTCAGCGAACCCGCACACGCCACTTGGCTACAGCACACAGCGTGCCCTAACTGAAGGTCCAATGAACGTAGATCGTTACCAAGGCACCACCGCGATCTTTTGACGCCTGGGCGTCACGAACGAGCGGCGAACATGCCGCCCGGGTTGCCGCTCACCAGCACATGCTGCGACACCCGCCAACCGCATACAACGGGCATGTCCGTCCACACGCGAGACGGCCGTCTTTCAACAGCCGCAGATACGCCTCGCGCGCGCGGAGGTACCGCGGATCGGTCTCATCGGGTGCTGTAGGCCGCCGCAGCGAGCCATTCGGCACGGGTTCTTGCACGTTCACGGTGCGCCCACCGTAGCAGTTCCTGGGACGGATCCGCAAGCCGCAGCGAGCGACCCTCCCACTTATCCTGCGACGGACTCAGGGCGAGCGAGAGACCCAACTGGGGCAGTTTTTCCTCTCATGCTGAGCGCGTCGAGGCATGCCTGCCCACGCTCCCGCTGCCGTCAGCCGGTGTTGCGGCGAGCATGCCCGTGATGCGCTCGCGCACCACAGCCGCCAAGCGGGGGATCTCGTCCTTCGTGGCCGCGCCGACCGGAATTGGGTCACCGAACTCGACGCGGATTTGGGGGTGCCGGCGTAGACGCAGGAGGGACCCTTTGCGCAGCGCCTCAAACGCTCCCGAGATGGCGACCGGCACGATCGCCAGCCGCATCTCCTGCGCCACGGCGAAGGCGCCGAGCCGGAAGGGACCCAACTCGCCGGTGCGCGTCCGGGTACCCTCGGGGAAGAAAATGATGTGACAGGAAGGCCACTGCCGCATTCCCGCACGGATGGCGGCCATTGACTGGACATGATCGCCCCGGTCAATGACGATCTGTCCCCCGTACCGGGCGGCGCCGCTCAGCACCGGGTAGTGCAGCACCTCCCGTTTGGCAACAAATCGACCATTGTCCATGATCGCCACCAGCGCCAGAATGTCGACCGTGCTCTGGTGATTCGCGACGATCACGTACGGCTGGCGCCAGTCGATGCGTTCGTAACCGACGGTGGTCAGCCCGACGCCCGCGAACCGCAGAATCCACCGCGCCCAGAATACGTGTGCCACGCGCCAGATGTAGCGCCCGCGCCCCGCATCGGACCATGGGCGCTGCGGGTGCCGACCACCGCCTCCTGGGTAATGGGAACGCAGCACGCGGACCGCGCGCCGCCCGAGCACCAGGGTGCGGTGGAACGCGGCCAGCACGATCACCGTGTTCCGCAGCGCGTGCCGTGGGGCAACGACAAATTGCCAGACCGTCCAGATGGGGTGTTTCAGGTAGGAGAACACGCCGGCCAGCACATCTTCCTTAGGGCGGCAGACCGTGCCGTCTACGTTTCCTCGTCCGGCTGCCCCGCATGCAATCGCGGCCCGGTGCAGACGCCGCGTGTGGAGGCACGGATGAAATCGAGCAGGTAGCGGACCTCGGGCGAACAGGGGCCGCTCTCGACCGCAGCAACCGCCTGTCGGATGTTGCCAGCACGGAACAATTGACTGAATGCGCGTTGCAGGTTGCGAATCTGGATCGCGTTAAAGCCGGCGCGCCGCAACCCGACACGGTTGATCCCGCGCACCGTATGGGTCCAATCCATAATGCAAAACGGCGGCACGTCCCGGCTTGTCCGGCTCAACCCCCGCAGGATGGCCAACCGGCCGATGCGGACGAACTGGTGCACCACACAGTTGCCGGAGATGAAGACCTGGTCTTCCACGTCGACGTAGCCCCCGAGCGTCGCGCCGGTCGCCATGATGACCCGATCGCCCAGCCGGCAGTTGTGGGCGACATGGGCGTTGGTCATCAGATAGTTGGCGTTGCCGATCACGGTCGCGCTCCCCGGCTTCGTGCCGCGATGGATCTCCACGTGCTCGCGGATCACATTGTGGTCACCGATGCGCAAATAGGTCTCCGCCTCCTGGAAACCCAGGTCCTGCGGCAGGTCGCCGAGCACGGCACCCGAGTGGATGACATTGCCGGCCCCGATCTGCGTCCGACCGAGCAGCGTCACGTGCGGCAGGACGCGCGTTCCCGCTCCGACCTGGACGGGCCCGTCGATCACGACGAAGGGACCGATCTCCGCCTCGTCGTGCACCTCGGCACGCGGATCGATTACCGCAGTGGGATGGATCGGCATCGTTTCGGCCCCACGTCACGACGACAACATGATGCCGACCCGCCGCCGTGCCTGTGACGGGCCTCAGGTTGCATCGTTTTCACCATCCCCATCCTCACCCGGTTCCGCATCAATGGCCGGGCCGGGAACGTGGTAGCGCTCACTCGCCCAGTTGCCCAGATCGTGCAGGCGGCAGCGCTCCGAACAGAACGGCCGGAACGGGTTGCCGTGCCACACTACCGGTTGCCGGCACATCGGACAACGAACTGTAGTGAGGGCCACGGTCAGGACGGATTACGCCGCTCCAGCAACTGGCGCAGTTCTTCAAGTTCCTTCTGCAGCGCCCGATTGCGCCGCGCCACCATCAGAATGTAGAGGAACAGCAACACCCACACCGCGGTGTATGCCGCAAAAAGGAAATTGAGGTTCGTCACGATCTCCCTGCCTCCGTTCGACCGGGCTTCGGCATCACCGCTGCTGCTGGCGCGCCAGCACTTCCTGCCGCAGGTCCTCCACCGCATCGTGTAAGCGCCCGCTTTCATTACGGACCCACAGCAGCCACAGGAACAAACACAAGAATGCACCCATGCAAATTTCGAAGGTCAGCCGCATGCTGGGATCCGCCAGACCGGATCCGCCCTCGCGTGTCACCAACACCGCTGGATGAATCGTCCGCCACCAGTACACCGAACGGTTGATGATCGGGATGTCGATTGCCCCCACGATCCCTAACACCGCTGCGTACCGCGCGCCCTGATCGCCGGCGCCGGACATCGTGCGCAGCATGAGGTAGGCGGCGTAAATCAGCCATAAAATCAGCGTGGTCGTCAGCCGCGCATCCCACGTCCACCAGGTGCCCCAGATGGGCCGCGCCCAGATTGGTCCGGTGATCAGGACCAGTGTGCAGAACAACATGCCGACCTCGGCGGCCGCCGACGCCAGCCGGTCCCAGACGCGATCGCCGCGCCAGAGAAAGAAAACGCTGGCGACCGCGACCACCCCGAACGCCCCGAACGTCATCATCGCCAGCGGCACGTGGAAGTAGAAGATCCGCTGGACGATGCCCTGCGCGCTATCCGTGGGTACGTAGACAAACACCGCCCAAATCGCCGCCGCAACCGACACCAGGGTCAGCACTGGCAGCACCGTTTCAGCCGCTTTGCGTAGGACCTGCGTCATTCTTCGACAGCATATTCAAAGACAAGCCAACCGACAACCAGGAAGATGAAGTCGAAACCGCCGATGAGATTCAGCCACTCGACGACCTCAGACAGCGGCTTGCCCGCCAGCACCCGCGCGGTGATCTTCACGCCACCGATGAAGATCGGGACCACCAACGGCAAGAGCAACAAGGGCAGCATCACCTCGCGCGCGCGGGTCCGCACCGAAATCGCCGCAAACAACGTCCCCACCGCCGCGAAGCCCAATATCCCCAACGCCAGCGCCAGAAACACCGCAGCCAACGCCGGCGTCGCCGGCACATTAAAGAAGAACACGAAGATGGGCACGATGATCAGCTGCGCGACCATCATGAACAGGAAGTTTCCCACCGTCTTGGCCAGGTACACGGTACCGCGATCGATCGGGCACAGCAGGAGGCCTTGCAGGCAATCGTTCTCGCGCTCGGCCAGAAAGGAGCGGTTCAGACCAAGTACGCCCGCAAATATCACGGCGACCCACAGGGCACCGGGGGCGGCTTCAGGGCGCAACTCGCTGGTCGGGTCGAAGGCGAAACTGAGCACGACCAGCGTCAGCAAGCCAAGCATGAGGAGCGACGCCAACGTCTCCTTGGTGCGGAACTCGATCTGCAGGTCCTTACGTATCAGCGCCAGCATGTCCGGTCAGCCCTTACCTCTCTAGCAGCCTGCTGAAAAACCCCACCCCATGCTTCGACAGGCTCAGCATGAGCGGATCCCCTCCGCGATTTCATTATCCTTTTCCGCTCACCCTGAGCTTGTCGAAGGGTGTTCAGACCCTTTTTTAGCAACCTGCTAGGCCGCGCCGCGGTTAGCCTGGTGCGTCAGCGCAAAATACGTCCCCTCGAAAGCGGGGCGCTCGTCCACGTGGATCGGACCGGTCCACGCCAGGCGACCGCGCACCAAGACGATGGCACGACGACACAGGTCGAACCCCTGTCCCATGTCGTGCGTGGTCATGATCAGCGTGGTACCGCCCGCGTGCGCTTGCTGCAGCATGCCGCGCAACATCTTGGCGGCATCCACATCCAAGCCGGTAAACGGCTCGTCCATCAGCAGCAGGTCGGGCGCGTGCAGCAACGCCCGCGCCAGGCCGCACCGCTGCTCGAGGCCGCGCGACAAGGTGCGCACAGGCCGGTGCGCCCAGCCGATCAAGCCGACCTGTTCCAGCAGCTCCCGCACCCGTGCTTGCGGCGCGGGAATGCGGAACATGCGCGCATAGAAATCGAGGTTTTCGGTCGGCGTCAGATCGGGATACAGGAAGCTGTGGTGCGACAGGAACCCGATGCGCCGCCGCGCCTGCGCGCCGCCATCGCTGACCGAATGGCCAAACAACTGCAGACTGCCGCGCGTCGGGCGCAGCAATGTCGCAATCATCCGCAGCAGCGTCGTCTTTCCGGCACCGTTGGGCCCGAACAGGGCCACGGCCTCCCCAGCCGTCACCCGCAGGTCGACACGGTCAACGGCATTGACCCCGGCGAACTGTCGACCAACGCCCTGGCTTTCGATGACCAGATCCGACATACCGCAGCGGGCTTAGCGGATGCGCCCGCAAAAGAAAAGGCCGAACGCCTGCGTCGGGCGACAGGCGCACCCCTCCCCTGCGCCACGCAGCCCATCGCTCCCGCGCTGCCTCTGGCATGCACGCCGGCGCCGCGGATATAGTACGATCACAGGTGACCGCGGTCTGACGAAAGGAGTCTTCGATGCGTGTCGTTCCCATCCCGCAACTGACGGATAACTATGCTTACCTCATCATCGATGAGGCTAGCCGCAAGGCCGGTATCGTCGACTGCGCCGAAGCGCCCGCCGTCCTGCGCGCCGCCGGGGATGCCGGGGTCGAGCTCGTCGCCATCCTCCCGACGCACCATCACTGGGATCACGTCGGCGGGAACGAGGAGCTCCTGCAGCATCACCCGCTCACCGTCTACGGGTATACCGGCGAAGGACACCGCATCCCCGGGTGCACGGTGGAGGTGGCTGAGGGCGATGTGATCAGCCTCGGCGCGCTGGCGGCCCGCGTCCTCTTCATCCCGGCACACACCAGCGGGCACGTCGCTTACCACTTCGAGCGCGACCGGTCCCTGTTCACCGGCGACACATTGTTCGCCGGGGGCTGCGGCCGCCTGTTCGAGGGGGACGCTGAGATGATGATGCGCTCCCTGTCCAAGCTCACCGCCCTGCCCGACGAGACCTGTGTGTACTTTGGACATGAATACACGGAGAAGAACTTGCGCTTTGCGCTGACGCTGGAACCGCAGAACGCAGCGCTGCGCGACAAGCTTGCGTGGGCGGTCGAACAATCCCACCAGCACCGGCCCACCGTCCCCACCACGCTCGCTTCCGAGAAGGCGACCAATCCGTTCTTGCGCTGGACGAGCCCCGAACTGCGCGCCACCGTACGGCGGAAGTTCCCCGACCTGCCCGACGACGACGTGTCCATCTTTGCCAAGATCCGTGCGCTGAAGGACGTGTTCTAACGCGTCCGCTCCGCCGGCAGCCGCTTTGAGTCCGCCGCGCAAGCGCGCATAATGGGTCCCACGAGGTATCCCCATGGCAGAACGACTCACCCGTTACGACGAGCTCGAGACCGTGGTTGACCGCATCGCCGCCAGTTACGGCGGTGGGCGCGAGATCGATAGTCTCGAGAGCGCCGCCCTCCCCAACCGCCGCGCGGTCATCGAGGCGCTCAACCACATCAAGCCGGTCATCTACATGGGCTACTACAGCACGCGCCCCTTGAACCCCGGCAACCTGCGCTATGCCATCAGCGAACATCTGCATCCCGCATACGAGTTGCTGGTGGAGCAGATCGGGCGGGCGATCCAGTATGAGCAGGCGTGCGGACGCGCCCCCGTTGCCCGAGAGCCCGACTGGGCTCAGGCCGTGGTTTTGCGGCTGTTCACCCGCCTGCCGGAATTGCGGGAGCTGCTCAACGAGGATGTCATCGCCGCATTTGAGGGGGACCCGGCGGCGCAGAGCATGGAGGAAGTCATCTTCAGTTATCCGGCGATCCAGGCAATCACTACCCATCGGATCGCCCACGAACTCTACCAGGGCGACGTGCCGATGATTCCGCGCATCTTGTCGGAGCACGCGCACGGCAAAACCGGGATCGACATTCATCCCGGGGCGCAGATCGGCCACAGCTTCTTCATCGATCATGGCACCGGCGTGGTGATCGGGGAGACCGCGGTAATTGGCAACCACGTCAAGCTGTATCAGGGTGTCACGCTCGGCGCCCTCAGCCCGCGGCGCGCGGATGACCCGGCGGCACGCCGGCGCAAGCGCCATCCCACCCTCGAAGACCATGTCACGATCTATTCCGGCGCCACCATTCTGGGCGACACCGTCATCGGCGAAGGCTCGGTCATCGGCGGCAACGTCTGGCTGGTGAACTCGGTGCCACCGCGCAGCAAGGTCACCTACGAGGCGCGGGTCACGCACGCACGACGCAAGGAAACCGCCGCGTAGGCATGGGGCAGCGGAATTCTCTTAGAACTCACAGAGACCAGACGCGGCGACGACAGACAACGGACGCACGCCTTTGTTCACGCTGGCGTTGGATCTGTTGTCGTCTGGTGTCAAGCCGGTTTTGAGACGGGCCCTAGTGGGGGCGGCGGCGCCGCCGCGGGCGCGGCGCCGTGCGGCGTAGCTGGCTCAGTTGGCGCTCGACGCTTTTCAAGCTGGCTTCGATGCGACGCAACTCCTTCTGAATGGCCGGATGCGCGGTGAGGCGTTCCAGCGACGCCCGCACCTGCGTGTCGATCCGATGCTGCAACTGTTCCAGCTGGCGCTGGGGCCCTTCGAGGATCCCTTCAATCAGGCCGTGGCGCTCCGCCGCCGGCTTGCGGTGCGGCTTGTGACCGTCAGGCCGCGGCCGCGCCCGGTGCGCCGCCGGGAACAGCGGCATTTCCCCGAATTACGGCCATAAAACCAAGTTCT
>Ga0316601_100000680_pt1 | contig 15408 bp, 11 predicted proteins | sample OWC_soil_day5_no_FD_207663 | JGI IMG/M metagenome (GOLD analysis project Ga0316601, IMG submission 207663) | Wetland soil microbial communities from Old Woman Creek delta, Ohio, United States - OWC_soil_day5_noCT | ecosystem: Environmental > Terrestrial > Soil > Wetlands | place: USA: Ohio... | reverse complement strand
ATTTTTGTTACTCCATTTTTTCTCGCAAAATTTTCTACAGTTTTAACAACTTCTATTATAACTCCAACTTCATGCAAATGAACTCACCTCTCTTTTAACTATAAATAACGGGAGAATCAGTGCTCCCCCGTTTTCTATCATCTATAATAGGTTAATTATTCTGTCCTACATTTTTATTTTGAAAACATTCTTTTTACATTTTTCATTGCAATTCTTCCTTGACGTTTAATAACATGCTTTATAACAGTACCTTTCATGTCTTTAAAGTCTTGACCAGGTGCATCATATCTTCTTACTAGTGAAATTGCATCAAATTTACACTTTGTAGTACAAACTCCACAACCTACGCATTGGAATTGATCTACAAATGTAGCTCCACAGCCAAGGCAACGTTCTGTTTCCTTCTTTATTTGGTCTTTAGTAAATGTAACACGTAAATCTTCAAAGGTTTCTTTTGATTTACTTCCATCTACATGAATTGCTCTTTGTCTAGGCATACGATCATAGCCAGCCATGTCTATGTTTGACTTATCAAATGCATGATATTCTCTACCACGACATATTGTCAAGCTATCTCCATGAACATAACGATGAATTGAAACTGCACCTTGCTTTCCAAGTGCTATAGCATCTATAGCAAACTTAGGACCTGTTAATGCGTCTCCACCTACAAATACATCAGGCTCACCTGTTTGATAAGTTATAGGGTCAGCTTTTATTGTCTTGTTTGGATTTAATTCCATCTTGGAATCTTTTAATAATCCACCCCAGTCCATTCCTTGCCCAACTGATATGAGTACATTGTTTGTCTTAACAATCTTAGTATCATTTTCATCGAATTTAGGACTAAATCTTCTATTTTCATCAAAGACAGAAATACATTTTTTGAATTCTACACCGACAACACGTCCATTTTCATGAAGAATTCGTTTTGGACCCCAAGAATTATTGATCACAATGCCTTCTGACAGTGCTTCTTCAATTTCTTCCTCAAGTGCTGGCATTTCTTGTCTACTTTCTAAACAATACATATCTACTTTTGAAGCACCAATTCTTTCAGCAGTTCTAGCAACGTCAATAGCAACATTTCCTCCACCAATAACGATAGCTGGTCCTTCCATTTTTAAATCTTCACCTAAGCTTACTCTACGTAAGAAATCTACACCTGTCATTGATCCGACCGCATCTTCACCCTCAATGCCTAAGTTTCTACCTGCTTGAGCACCAATAGCTGCATAAAATGCCTTGTAGCCTTTCTTTCTTAGTTCTGGAAGTGTAATATCTTTACCTACCTCAACGCCCTCTTTAAATTCTACTCCTAATTCCTTTAAAATATCGATTTCTGCATTTACTATTTCTTTTCCTAATCTAAAGGAAGGAATTCCAAGGGTTAACATACCACCTAGCTTCTTTTGCTTTTCGAATACTGTTACTTGATATCCATCAACAGCTAGGAAATAAGCACAAGAAAGTCCTGCAGGACCTGCACCAATTACAGCAATTTTTTCTGCTCTTTGTGCTCTTCTTTCAGGTACAAAACGGTGTTCTGCTTTTAAATCCTGCTCAGCAACGAATTTCTTAACTTCATCAACTGCAAGTGCTTCATCTACACCTGCTCTTGTACAAGCAGTTTCACACTTTCTTGGACAAATACGTCCACAAATTGCTGGGAATGGATTTTCTTTCTTTATAAGCTCTAGAGCATCTCTATATCTTTCTTGAGATGCCATCTTGATATATCCTTGAACTGCTATGTGAGCTGGACATTCAGATTTACATGGGCTTGTTCCACTCTCTTCAACAAACTTACGATTACGGTATTCATAATTCCATTTATCTTTTCCCCATTTAGTATCAAACGGTTTATCTTTTTCCTTAGGAGCAACAACAGGATTCTTTGTACATAAATTTTGTCCTAGTGTAGCTGCACTAGCTTGACAATTCTCTACACACTCTCCACAAGCAACACATTTATCTTTATCAACTACTGCAACATAGTTTGATCTAGACCAATCAGGGTTTTTATAGAAGGTTGTATTTCTAAGTCCGAAGCATGAACATCCACAGCAATTACAAATGGCAAGGGCATTTCCTGGACCTGATAAATTTGGTATAGAATGTACCATACCTTCTCTTTCAGCTTGTCTACAGATTTCAAGAGCCTCTTCTCTAGTAATTTTTCTGCCTTTTCCTGTACGAATATAGTATTCAGCAGCTGGTCCAGCCTGAATACACATATCTTCAATTGTATGTCCACAACCTTGTCCAACTACTCTCATAGATGTACGACATGCACAATCAGAAACAGAGAAAATATCATGTTTATTAAGAATGTGTGAAATTTCCTCATAAGAGGCTCTTCTTGTATCACCCTCAACGGCGCTTTCAATTGGTATAACTCTCATTACACCTGATCCTACTGGAATGTTTCCAGCCATTAATCCACCTAATTTTCTTGTATATTCTTCAAAGCACTCAGCAATTACTGGATACTTTTTCACGTTTTCCTTGTTTACAACCATGTATTCCATAACACCAGGAACAAAAAGTTCAAGACAGTATTTATCAACACCCTGTTCTTTTTCTACTTTAACTGAACCATCCATTGCCATTTTATATAGAACTTTCTCTACTTCAGCTGCAGGCTTACCGCAAAGCTTCGCAACTTCCTCTACAGTTTTATATTTACGAATCTCAAGTTTAAGTGCTATTTCAGCCTCTTCATCTGAAGTAACAGGCTCAAGGATTCTATATTCTGGATCTGTTGGTTTTACTTTTACTATCCCGCCAGTAATACCAGCAGCAATTTTATTTGCTAGTTCAAGTACTTTTTTCTTTACCATATTAATTGCTCCTTTCATTCGAAACCTAAATTAAATTATCACCTGAGGTGCTGCTATTTTTCGTTCCAATTTTTTACTTCAGTACGTATCCAATCAGCCCACTCATCTATTCCCTCGCCCTTTTTAGCAGAGATTGGGATAATCTTAATATTGGGATTTAATTTTTTTACACGCTCTTTTACTGCCTCTAAATCAAAGTCAAAATAGTCCATTGCATCTATTTTGTTAATTAGTAAAACATCCACAATAGAAAACATTAAAGGATATTTTAGAGGTTTGTCATCTCCCTCTGGTACACTTAAAATCATTGCATTTTTTGATGAACCAGTATCAAATTCTGCTGGACATACTAAGTTTCCTACATTTTCTAAAATAACAAAGTCAACGTCTTCTGTTCCAAGTCCTTGTAAACCTTGTTTAGTCATATCTGCATCTAGATGACACATTCCGCCGGTGTGTAATTGGATTGCCTTGGCACCAGCCTTAGAAACAGTATGAGCATCTACATCTGAGTCAATATCAGCTTCTAAAACACCAATTCTCATTTCATTCTTTAAAGCTTCAATAGTTCTTACAAGAGTTGTTGTTTTACCAGAACCTGGTGATGACATCAAATTTAATAAAAAGGTCTTATCTTTTTTGAGTTCTTCCCTAAGCAAATCCGCTTGCCTGTCATTATCTTCGAAAACACTTTGTTTAATTTCAAGGATTTTAAATGTATCCATAGCAGTTACCTCCATTTAATCTTAAGTTTTGTTATAGTTTTGTTATAGTTTTAACATATTAAACTGAAAATAGAGTCGGGGCTATCTCTTTGATGTGGACGCCCCCGACCTTATGTCTATTTAAACATTATTTAGATTAGATTACCTTATATCTTTTTAGTACTTCTTCAATTACCGTTCCAGAAATCTTCTTTAAGGCTATCTTTTTAACAAAGTTTAAAGGGAATGGTAATTTCTTATCAACAGGCTTTTTGCCATCCGACATCTTTACTGTAGAACTTAAAAGTTCACGTACATCATAGCAAGAAGCAAATACCTCTGGAACACCACGATCTATATCTAATAAAGTGTAAACTGCTTCCATAGCTGTTCTTACGGAATACTCTGTTGTAAACACTGTATCACGGTCTGTATGTGCAAACTGACCAAGGAAAGCAAAGTTTTCACTGCCTTCTGGTACAACATTAGGTCTGTCCGCTTTTGTTCTTGGCATAAAGAATGCTGTAATATATGGCATCATGCAAGGAATAGAGATAGCAGATTTTGTAGCCATATCGTGAATCTCTGATTCAGGCACACCCATATGGTAAAGCCATTCTTCCGTAATTTCCACTCCTGTACATTCTCTCATTGGCTTCTTAATATAATTTCCTGGAATTTCAGAGAATAGACCATATACCCAAACTACAAGCTGATCTTTTGGCTGTTCTTTGAAGTGAGGTTGTCTATTCAAAGTATAGCTCATTAACCAATTTGAGTCTTTACAAGTAATGATACCACCTGTAACGACCCTTCCGCTAAATGGATCACGTTTGCAGATTTTTTCAATATATGGAGGTATTCTGTTATCAAGTGTGGTAATTGTAGCTGATTCCCAGAAGGTTTCTTCTGTATTTGTACAGAATTTATCAGGGTTACCGAAAGCTTTATCTTGTTTCGCAATATTTCTCCAAAGCTGCCAGCATCCTTTTATAGAGCCATCAAACTTTGGTGCGTGATTTTGGTCACCAAGAGTAGAATTTTCTGTACAACTTCCATTAGTGATAAACACTAAATCATTTTTAGTAAGTTCAATAGTTTCTTCCTTGCGGTTATGCTTACAAATAATTTTCTTAGCAAGCTTTTTGCCATTTTTAATATCAAAAATAACATTTGTTACTTCAGTATCGTATTGGAAGTGAACGCCATGAGCTTCAAGGTATTTTACCATTGGCAGGATTAATGACTCATATTGATTGTACTTTGTAAATTTCAAAGCAGATAAATCTGGTAAACCGCCGATATGATGAATAAATCTTTGAAGATAAAGCTTCATTTCTAATGCACTGTGCCAATCTCTGAAAGCAAACATCGTTCTCCAATATAGCCAGAAGTTAGAATTAATAAGCTCCTCTGAGAACACATCATTAATCTTCTTATCATACAAATCTTCATCGCGAGTCATGAATAGCTTAACAAGTTCCTTTGAAGCTTTGTCACTTAGTCCAAACTTTCCATCTAGATGAGCATCCTCACCTCTATTAATAGTTGCTCTCTGTAAAGAAAAGTTTGGGTCTTTTTTATTAAGCCAATAAAATTCATCTAAAACAGAAACCCCTTCTGTTTCAATAGAAGGAATAGAACGGAACAAATCCCAAAGACATTCAAAGTGGTTTTCCATTTCACGACCACCACGAATAATAAAGCCTCTTTCGTTGTCTTTTATACCGTCACAGGCTCCTCCTGAGATACTAAGTTCTTCTAGAATGTGAATGTTTTCACCTTTCATCTGACCATCTCTTATTAAAAAACATGCAGCTGACAAAGATGCTAAACCTGCGCCAACTAAATATGCTGATTTTTTATCTACATCAACTGGTTTTAAAGGACGAGCAAATGCTTCATAATTTCCATTACTATAATACATTGAAAATACCTCCTAATGTTTACTTTATAATCATATTATAGAAACTCATTATGAGGATAACAATATACAAAAAAGCCATTGTGTATAAAGATTTCTATCAATTTTAAGAATTTTAATTTTTAATAGGTACAAAAACATTTTTTCATCTTATATGTAATATTAATAATAAAGCAATTGGATAAATAAAAAACATTACCCAATTGCCATGAGATTTATTCTGCTAGTGCTTTGATTTCCTTATATTCTTTCAAATCTGTATAAAGCTCGCCAAGATAAGGATTTCTCTTTGTCTTAACTGTTTTGTAAATCATGTAAACAAATACTGCTATATTTACCGCTAGTGATATGGAACTTGCTGCAATTAGTGCTGTTTCATTGTAAGTTGACGCAACAGCAAAGGCTCCCTTATCAATGAAGGCTGGGAAAGTCTGTGCAAACATACACCATATAGCTAACGTTTGTGCACGATGTTGTAGCCATGCTCCTTTTCCTACAGTAAATGCACAAAGGGTTGGAGCTAATAGTAACGCAAAACCACAATACCAAGCATGACCTGGCAAGCAGTTATATGTATAAGCAAAATTCCATAAATCATAGGCTACTATCCAGAACCATAGCATATCAGGCCATAGCATATCTTTGCTGCCATCTTTAGCCGTATGTTTTTTTATGCAAATTCCAAGCCATCCAGTTATAGTTATAATGTTCAGAATACCTGCTATACCATTCATGAAATTCCAGGGACCACCAAGTACATACATGGCTTCATCCGCTAAAGTTCCTCCACCAGCATACTGCATGCCAATTTGGAAATCACGGATTACTGCCTCCATAATGTTGATAGCAAGGATAAGTGGTGGGAAACATAATGCCCATTTTTTATCAGATAATCTCCATTCCTTACCGGTCTTTTTATTCTTCATTTTAACATGCCTGATGCACCAAAAACCTATACATCCAGCTGTAGAAGAATATACCTTTGCTAAATGGAACCAATCCGTATAAGTTGTATCACTCATTACAGTAAACCATACTATTGAAAGTATTATTGGTAAAATAACAAAACTGAAAAAACCAACATATTTCCATCTACGAGCTACTTCATTAAAGCCAAAGAGTGCTACAAAAACAAGTATCCAAACACCCCATACGCTTAATGCTGATGCTCCATCTGCGTAATTAAAAGCAAACATATTATTACCTCCTAAAATGTATATAATTATTTCATAAACATATTGTATAATTTTTGACAAACATTCTTCAATAGACAAAAAAATGAAAGTGTCTATTTAAGACACTTTCATCTATAAAAAAAGTTATTCTTTTATTTCTTCTTTTACAAAAGTAGCCACTGAGCGAGGAATACTTCCTGTTATCATATTCAAAAGCTTTTTAAGGATAATTTCCGGTTCCTCTTCCATTCCTTCACTTACCCAATCCATCATAAGCCCATTAAACACATGTCTATAAAAATTTATGATGAATTTTTTATCTTTCTCATTTAACTTTACTTCCATTTTTTCAGCACATTCATCAACTACATCTTCTAGTAATCTATTAGAAAAATCTACAAAGTAAATATTAGCTTCAGGCCAATAAGAAGAATTATACACATGCAGCATCATTTTCGAATTTTTCTTCAAATAATTCATTGTAGCCAAAAAACCACCAACCCAATTTTCAAAGGTTCTGTTTTGTGCAATTTCTATTGATAATTCCTCAAAAAATATGAATTTAAAAACGTTCATGATATCGGTAAAGTGATTATAAAAAGTCTGCCTGTTTACATCGCAATGCTCACAAATTGCCTTCACTGTAATTTTGTCTATAGACTTCTTGTTTAATAATTCTTTGAATGAGTCAATTATTGCAGCTTTAGCATTCTTTTTCATCACTTATCACCCCTGATCCATTTCATAATTTTCATACACAATATATCAATAAATTAAGTTATTCGATATAAATCATATTTTCCCTGCATTTTTTTCAATATTATTTAAATTATATTATTTTTTACAACAAAAAAAACTGTGCTAATATTAGCACAGCCCTCATATCTAATAATTTTCAATAAATACTTCAAAATATCCTTGTGGATGATCACATGCTGGACAGGTATTTGGTGCCTCAGTTCCTTCATATATATATCCACAGTTATTACATTTCCACATCACTGTTTCTTCCTTTTTAAACATTGTTCCATTCTCTATATTTTCTAATAATTTTCTATATCTTCTTTCATGAGCCTTTTCAACTTCTGATATTTTATTATATGCTATGGCTATTTCAGCGAATCCTTCTTCTGCTGCCACTTTTGCAAACTCAGGGTAAAGTTCTGTCCACTCCTCATTTTCACCATTTGCTGAAGCGCTTAAATTTTTAGCAGTTTCTGCATGAAAGGAAACCGGAAATGATGCTTGTATTTCTATTGCTTCATCCACAAAATCATTTTTTAAAAATTTATAAAATCTTTTAGCATGCTCTTTTTCTTGTTCTGCTGTCTCCATGAAAATGTTAGAGATTTGAATAAAGCCTTCCTTTTTAGCAATGCTAGAGTAATATGTATATCTAGTTCTTGCTTGACACTCTCCTGCAAATGACTTCATTAAATTTTCCGCTGTTTTTGTTCCTTTTAAACTTTTCATAATTGTCCCCCTTAAAAATTTCTATATATAAATTAAATCATATTTATCAACAGTTACTCCTAGTATTTCCTTTTTACTTCAAGTACTTTATACACTTATATTATATCAGATATTCTTTATTTTACAATAATATTTCTTAATTGAAATTATTTCTTTCTATATTTATGCTGTGGTCTGCCTACTTTTCCATATTCTATTAACTTTTCTATTTTGCCGTCCTTATCCATATACTCAAGATATTTTCTAACTGTTACCCTTGCTATTCCTATTTTCTCTGCCACTTCTTCTGCTGTGAAATATTTATAATCACTTTTCTCAACTTCATCCCATATCGAATTATAAGTGTATTTATTTAGTCCCTTTCTATAGCCATCCTCATCTTGAGAAATATTTATATTTGTATTTGAAATTAATTTATCTAAATCCTCTTGTTCTATTACATCACTTTTTTTAAATTTATGATGCCTTTCTTTAAATTGATGAAGTGCCTCTTTTAATCTTTCAAAACTAAAGGGCTTTATAAGATAATCCACAGCTCCATATCTAAAAGCTTCCTGTACTCTTTCTATGGTTTTATCTGCAGTAATTAAAATTACATCTACTTCGATTTCCTCACTTCTAAGCCACTTTAAAAAATCAATTCCATTTTCCTTAGGTAAAAAGACATCCAGTAAAATTAAATCAGGCTTTTTTTCTAATACAAACTTTTTAGCGTCAGTAAGATTAGAAACCGCTTTATACAAATTAAATCCATCGACTTTTTTTAAAAATTTAGAATTTATTTCTCTTACCATAGGATCATCCTCAATAATCATTACTTCAATCACCTGTTTGCCCCCCTATCATTGGTATAGTTATATTCCAAAGAACACCCTTATCTACCTTAAATTCTATAGTTCCATTGCACTCATCTATTATTTTCTTTACAATATACATACCATGTCCACGTTGACCTTCTTTTGTTGAAAACCCTTGTTCATAGATTTTATCCCAATATTGCTTTGGAATTCCTGGTCCATTATCCTTAACTTTTATGTATAGCAGGTCTTTTTTTTCAATTATTTTTATATAGATTTCCCCAGTACCATCATTTTTAACTTCATCTAAGGAATTTTCTATTAAATTTCCTACTAAGGATACCATTTCCTCAGAAGTCATATACTCTGTTAGCTTCATTAGTTTTGAATCTTCATCTATTTTTAACTTAACTCTTAATTCTTCAGCTTTATTATACTTTGAAAGTAATAGCGCTGATAAAGCTACGTCTTTTATATTTTTAGTTAAAATCTCACTTATGTTATTTCTAGTTTTAGCTGCATCTGATATAAACTGAAGAGCTTCCTCATATTCTTCAAGTTGTATAAGCCCTGAAATGGTATGCAGTTTATTCATAAACTCGTGGTTTTGTGCTCTTAATGACCATGCCATCTTTTTAATACCTGTAAGTTCTTCAGCCATTCTGGTGACCTCTGTTTTATCTCTAAAGCTAGAAATAGCTCCTACAACCTTCCCTCTATTCATTATAGGAATTCTATTAGTCATTATTATGGTATTATTTATTCTCTGCTCTTTTTCAAACTCAGATTCCCCTGTTTCTAATACATTAATCATACGGGTATTGGGAATAACCTCTTCTATGTTCTTCCCTATAATCTTCTCCTTATCAACCTTATCTTCAAAGTGTAATATACTTAAGGCTGAATCGTTTATAAGAGTAATCCTACCCCTGTGATCAACAGCTACTAGTCCTTCATGAATAGCATCAAGAATTCCCATCTTTTCATTATAAAGCTTGGTTATCTCCTCAGGTTCAAGCCCCAATAAAGTGTTCTTTATGTTATTAGCTAATATAAATGCCCCTATTATACCTACCGTAAGTCCACCAAGGGCAATTAAAATTATATATAAAATTGCTGTATGCTTAGCTTTTTCGATGCTGTGGGTAAGTGTACCTACAGAAACAAAACCTATCTCTCTCTTATTTTCTGAATCATATATCGGAGTAAAAGCTCTCAAGGATTTGCCGAGAGTCCCTGTAGCCTCGGAAATATAGGTTTCTCCCTTTTGAGTTACTCTATACTCATCTCCTCCCGCAAACCTCTTCCCTATCATTTCAGGGTTTGGATGAGAATATCTAATTCCTTCCTTGTCCGCTACAATTATATACTCTATCTGTTCTAAATTTTTAAGCTGCATATTAACATAAGGTCCAATCTTTCGCCTCGGATCCTTAGCCTCCAATTCATCTACTATATCTTTAGAATGTGCTACCATCTCAGCTACATTCATAATATTAGTTCTAGCCTTGCTTTCAATATTCCCAGTCATCCATGAGGCGACAAAAAAAATGATTATAGATATAGAAACAAACACTACTGTTATTATCAATAATGTAAGCTTTGTTTGTAGCTTCATTGGTTTTTTCATATTCATCACCTCAACCTTAGTTTATTCAAATTTTATAATAAAAAAATCATATGTTGCTAGAAATGCTAATTCACTTCACTAAGCACTTCTAACCGCATTTTATTACAATATCCTAAAAATCATAAACTCGCTATCCCCTTAGTATTCCTCATGGGCACACAACAATTCTCAATTGTTGTGTGCTCAAACATATGATTTTCTTAACGGTTATTGTAATAAAATACGTTAAGAATTGCTAAGTTTGTTCAAATAGCATTTTACGTAACATATGACTTATCCACGTTCTAAAGGTTGAAAATTATAAAATTTCAAATTAACTAAAATTACGTTTCATACTAAATCAATTAGACCTAATAAATTATCCATAAGTCAAAAATTTTATAATTTTCTATTAATTAAAAAGCTTTAAAAAACATGGGATCATGGAAGACTATGAATACAGATAGAAGGATTAATATAGGAATAGATACTTCAATCCTATATTAACCCTTCTTTCATAATTTTACTCCAATTTTACCATATCTAATTTAACTTTATCTAATATATTTCATCATGCAGCAACTTTATCATCTATTTTTTTTGCTTTATTCTTTCCAAGGAATTTAAATGCATAAGAAACAATGAATGGACAAACTATAGCAGATACTACACATGCTGCTGCAACTTGTGCAGTAGCTACTGTTGCTATAACAGCTAAAGTTGGGTCTGCTGCTGCAACAGCAGCTGGCGTAGCTACAGCATTTCCTGCAGTTGATCCTGTTGCTAGTCCAATTATAGGCTCCTCTTTAAATAATTTTAGAAGTACATAAGCTCCTACTCCAGTTAATGCAGCTATTACTCCTAGTAGTATACCAGGACCTCCAGCTTTTACAATAGTTTCAAGATTCATTCCTGCACCTAATGGGAAGGAGAAGAATGGGATTAATAATAATTTACTGCTTCCAAGGAATTTTCTCATGTCAGAATCAATATTTCCTAAAATCATTCCTATTACTATTGGAATCATTACTGCTACAAGTGCCATAAAAGGAACTTGAGCAAGTCCTGATGCACCTAAGGCAACTAATGTAAAGAATGGACCATCTTTTAAAGATAATAAAGCATAAGCACCTACATCAGTTTCGTCACCATATTGTGAAGCAAGAGATGCATATAATCCACCATTACAATTTGTTAATGCTGCAAGGATTGCTAGTGGTGATAAACCGAGTACTCCAGCAGGACCAAAAACTTTTCCTACAAATATACCAATACCAGCACCTACTATAAACTTTCCTGATATTAATATTGCACCTTTTTTTAATGCCTTTGGTGCTAAACTAAAATTAATTTGTGAACCAATCAAAAACATAAAACAAGCCAAAATTGTTGTTGATGCTTTTGGGCCGAATAATGCTGTTGTAAAACCACCAACCTTTAGAAATTGTGGGAAAAATGTATTAACTAATACTCCTAAAAAAAGTGGAACAACCATCATACCGCCTGGAATTTTATCCAGGGTTCTCTTAATTGGAATTTGCATTATTGTTTGCCTCCTTTTATATTAATTTATTTATATTCTTGCTACTCCTGATTCTCTAGCAGCCTTTGCTATTGCATCTGATACTACTTTTGATACTTTTTTATCTAAAGCACTAGGGATAACATAATTTTCATTTAACTCATCTTCTTTAATATAACTCGCTATTGCATATGCTGTTGCAAGTTTCATTTCCTCATTAATTTCTTTAGCTCTAACATCTAATGCACCTCTGAATATCCCTGGGAAAGCAAGTACATTGTTAACTTGATTTGGGAAATCTGAACGTCCTGTACCAATTACTCTTGCTCCTGCTGCTTTTGCATCCTCAGGCATTATTTCTGGTGTTGGGTTTGCCATTGCAAATATTATAGAATCTTTATTCATTGATCTCACCATGTCTTGACTTACTATTCCTGGAGCAGAAACCCCTACAAATACATCTGCACCTACTAAAGCATCAGCTAAGGATCCCTTAATGTTATCTGGATTTGTTCTTTCTGCTAAATCTGTTTTAGCATCGTCAATTTTTTCCATACCTCTATATAGAATACCTACCTTATCACAAGCAATTAAATTCTTCACACCTGCTAAAAGTAATAGATTAGAAATAGCAGTTCCTGCAGCTCCAGCTCCATTGATAACTACTTTTATATCTTCAATTTTCTTTCCCACTACTTTTAAGGAGTTAATTATTCCTGCAAGTACTACTATAGCTGTTCCATGTTGATCATCATGAAATACTGGTATATCAAGCTCTTTTTTAAGTCTTGCTTCTACTTCAAAGCATCTTGGAGCACTAATATCTTCTAAATTAATTCCTCCAAAGCCAGGAGCTATAAGTTTTACAGTTCTAACTATTTCATCAACATTTTTTGTATCTAAGCATATTGGAAATGCATCTACATTAGCAAATTCTTTAAACAATATTGCCTTACCTTCCATAACAGGTAGTCCAGCTTTTGGGCCTATGTCTCCCAGTCCTAATACTGCTGTTCCATCTGTAACTACTGCTACTAAATTTCCTTTAGAAGTATACTTGTACACGTTTTCTTCGTCTTCATGAATTTTCCTACATGGTTCAGCAACTCCTGGAGTATACGCTAAACTTAAATCATCTCTTGTTTCAATTACTACCTTTGATACTACTTCTATTTTACCTAAATGTTTTTCATGTAATTTTAAGCTTTCTTCAAAATAATTCATTATAACTTCACCAATCCTTTTCATGTTATTTTGGTAATCGTTTTCGATGTCTAAATAATATCACCAATTTAGAAATGTTAGAATATTATATAAATTTAAAATTAATTACGGTTATTAAGAATTCTTTGTTACATTATTAACAAAATATTGTAGTATCTCAAATGGTGCTTTAATAATCTAAAAGAGCTACTCCAAAATAATTTTAAAAATTATTTTGAAGTAGCTCTTTCTATAAATTCATCTTTATAATATAGATAATTTTTATTCTAGCCTTGTGCATATTTACCATATAATCCTTGTCCACCCGATGCTCGGCTTTGTGTACTGTGAATTGGTGCTCTCTTAGTATTTTTTTGATTTGCAGAGTTTGCCTTTTTTTCTTCAATAATTTTTTTCATCATTTCCATGTTTTTGTTTATATTATTTTTCATATGTTTACCTTCTTTTTCTTTATTTTTTACGTCATTTACACTTTTAAAAGAGTTTATAATTACTACCCTTTAAATTAATATTCAAAATGAATATTAATTTAAGGTGTGGTTGTTATTTATCAATCTATTATACCCTAAAAATAGACCTTTGAGTAGAATCTATTAACTAATCTCTACTTTCTTGATTTTAAATTACCATTTACTCAAGCTAATAGCTTATTTTAATGCCTATCTTGGCATTTTTTTACCTTTCCATATAAGGTTATTTTAGCACCTTGGAATAGTAATCATTGTCAAGGATTAAGCCAGAATACGTGAACTTTCTGTCTATGGCTGCAGATATATTCTTTTTGTAGTCCTCAGGAACTGTCACACCTGGGCTCGGTGTGTACTCCTTTGTGGCCGCATTGTATCTGCCTTTGTCGGTAATAAAGCTCTTGTTAGAGAATATGACAAGTGGTGATTTATCTGAAAACATGTCTGTTCCCATCAAAAGTCTTGAATCATACTTAATTCCCATAAGATTATCAATTGTCGGAATGATGTCAAGGCTTGAAACCGGCCTGTCTATAACTTCTGGTTTCATTCCCTTGGTGTAGAGAATGAAGCTACTTTTATACAGTTCGAAGTTCTTTTCAACTGTGTGTCCTGCCAGGTTGTTAATGTCAGCTTCCTCCAGCCCATAGGGATAATGGTCAGCGCTTATCGCTATAAGGGTTTTGTCAGCAATTCCCGCCTCCTCAAGCCTTTTAAGCAGATATTCAAGCGCACGGTCAAATTCTATCTGGGTGGCCATGTATGCCTTCCCGCCGTCATTATATGGAAGATTTTCAACTAATGCCTTGTTCTTTGCAGCTATAAAGTTTCCCTCGAAGGTATATCTCATATGACCACTTACAGTCATGTAGTAGGTATGGAACTTGTCATCTTTAATATATTCATCAATAGTTTTTTCCATCATTTCTATATCAGATTCCGGCCAGGTCTTTCTTACATTAAGTCCATTGCCCACCCCCTTGTAGTTATAGCCCATATTAGGATGGGATATATTTCTCTTATAGTAGGTGTAAGAATGGTCATGGTAGGCTCTTGTTGAATATCCTAATTTCTTCAGCTGATTACCCATGCCAAAGGGCATACTTATGCTTCCAGATTTATAATAGCTCCATACCCCACTCTTAGGGATAAGGCTTGTAGTGGCAACATATTCTCCGTCAGAGGTGGATACTCCCCAGATTGGATTATAAAAGTTCGTGAAGTTAATCCCCTCATTCTGCATCTTATATAGTGTAGGTGTGACGTCTTTATCAACAGCAAAGCGTGAGAACCCCTCCGCCGTTATAAGTATCAAGTTGTAACCCGCGTACTTTCCTGTATGGTCATTTTTCTCTGTAGGTTTAATATTCGAGAAATACTGATGCATATTTTTGACTGTGTCATTCTTTTCCTTTGCTATTAGACTGTCAAAATCTATGTCCATGACATTATATTCTATTTTCTTTTCAGGAGTCTCCGGTTTTTCAGGGCTTTTTGTGGTGGAATCTGGTTCTCCTTCAGGTGTCGCAAGTACAGGAATGGAATCCAATGCGGGTTCAAAACCAAAAACAGTTCTCTTCAAATCAAGTCGCATGGTGGTTACTAGACCAAGATTATTCACTGAATAAACAGGATAGTTGCTTTTAAAGTATAAATCATAGGGGGTGTTG
>Ga0316601_100000679_pt1 | contig 15409 bp, 12 predicted proteins | sample OWC_soil_day5_no_FD_207663 | JGI IMG/M metagenome (GOLD analysis project Ga0316601, IMG submission 207663) | Wetland soil microbial communities from Old Woman Creek delta, Ohio, United States - OWC_soil_day5_noCT | ecosystem: Environmental > Terrestrial > Soil > Wetlands | place: USA: Ohio... | reverse complement strand
CGTCGGCGTCGGCCTTGGCCTTGGCGTCGAGGGTGAGCCTTTCGGCGTCGGCGTCGGCCTTCGCGCTGGCGTCGGCCTTGGCCTTGGCCTCGCGCTTGGTGCGTGTGGCCTCTGCCCGGGTCTGCTCCTCGGCCTCGTCGCGCTCGCGGAGCTGCTTGGCCATGCGCTCGCGCGCCTCGGCCTCGCTCCGCGCCCGGTCGAGGGCATCTGCACGCTCGCGGTTCGCCTTGCCGACGTCCTCCTCCTCGTCGAACACGACCTTCGGCTCGAGGCCGATGTCGGTCGGGAAGATCCGCGTGCGTTTGTCGGTGTCCATCAGCGCCTCGAGGCGCTCGCGCGGCGCCTCGCGCGTTGGCAGCTCGATCTCGCCGGACGTGTGCGCGGCGGGGACCACGCCCGACAGCGGGCCGACCTCGGCGCCGACGATCCGTGGAACGAGGGCGCCCCAGTCGATGTCGGCCTTGCTGCCGGTGGTCACCGCCACCGCGGCCGGGGTGTTTGCGCGCCGCTTCTTGCGCCTGCCCTTGCCCTTGAGCTTGGGCCGCGAGTCTCGGGCGGTCGCGACCGGGCCACTCTCGGCGACGGCCGCCGCGCGATCGACAACCGCATCGCGGTCGCTGCCGACGAGCCACTCCTCGATCGCGAGCACCGCGCGCCACGTCGGTTTCGGGCGCTGCGCCTCGACGACGCGGAGCAGCCCGACATCGCACGCACGCTGGGCGACGCGCAGCGTCTCGAACACGCGGTACGGCGAGTCCTCGAGGACGTCGGCGAGCACGCGGTGACCGTCGAACATCCGCAGCACCCCGTGGACCTCGGTCGGGATCTGCTTGCCGAGCGAGTGGATCCGCGGCAGATCCTGCTCGAGCACCATCGACGGGGACAGCTTGCCGCTCGAGTCGCGGACGCCCTCGAGGAAGCGCTCGGCATCGGCGAACAGCTCGTCGTGCGAGAGCGGAATCTGCTGCCGGCGGACGACGTCCTCGTGGTGGAACTCGAACCGCGCCTCGGTCCACAGCAGGAGCTGGTGCAGCGCCGCCTGGCCGTGGATCAGGCCGACCTGCGCCGACGTGACCTCGCCGTGGAAGAACCGCACCTCGCCGCGGCGGAGCCCGCGCATCAGCGTCAGCACCGCGCTGCGCCCGAGCGCGGACAGCGCGCGGACGAGGGTGTAGACGCCGGTGGTCTCGGCGAGGCTGCCGACGACGTGAGCGCGGGCGGTCGCGGGCTGGCCGCGCAGCATGCGGCCGATCGTCACGACATCGCGGAGGTAGGCCGGGAGCAGCACGACCTCGTCGGCGCCGGCGGCCTCGGCATCGGTGCGGCGGACGCCGCGCCCGGCGAACACGATGGGGGCGTCGATCTTGCTCTCGTCGAGGTGGAGCCGCGCTCGGCGCAGCAACTCGAGGGCGCGCCCATCGGTGCCGCCGACGATCACCAGACCGGTGTCGCCGACCGGCAGGTCGAGCCGGGTGCTGTCGGCCGGGACCACGGCGATGGTCGACGGGACGCCCTCCCGCTCGAATCCAAGCTGAACCTGCCGCCCGGCCCGAGCATCCGGGTCCAAGACGATGACTTTCGAGAGTCCCGGCATGCGGCGCGAAGGATTAGTGTGCAGTATAAACCTCGATGAGGGGCCGGCCTAGCGCCACGTTTCAGTGATCGTCCTCGAGATCCTCCACGGCACCGCATCGCAGCGCGTGCATCGCGTCCTGGCCACGGGAGCTCCCGGCGGCACGGTGACGATCGGTCGTTCCCCGACGAGCACGGTCGTGATCACCGACTTCCATCTGTCCGGCGACCACGCCCAGATCACCCAGGTCGGGGACCACTTCGTGTTCCGCGATCTGCGGTCGACCAACGGCTCGGCGATCGAGCGCGATGGCCGGCGGATCCCGGTCGATGCGGCCGCGCGCTGGGAGGTCGCGCTCGCCGATGGCGATCTGCTGCTGCTCGGGAACCCGGCCGATCCGGTCCAGGTCTCGGTGCGGATCGGGGACGAGGCGGACGACGATCTCGGCGATCGGCTGATCGCGTCGCGCTCGATCATGGATCTGCCGGCGGTCGCCGATCAGATCGAGGGCAGCCCGGCCGACGCCCTGCGCGTCTACAAGGCGCTGCAGCCGCTCGGCTCGCGGCTCGAGCCCGGCGAGGTGATCGAGGCGTGCGTCAGCGCGACGTTCGAGCTGCTCCACCGGGCGACCCACGTCGCGATCCTGCTGCGCTCCGACGCCGACAAGGATCGGTTCGCGCTCGCCGTGTCACGCGAGCGCCCCGGGAGCGAGCCCCGGCCCGCGGGTGCGGATCCGGTGCGCGCGAGCCGCGCCGTGCTGCGCCGCGTCCTCAGCGATCGCGCCGCGGTGCTGACCGCGAACGCGCAGGAGGCGCTGTCGAGCGAGTCGATCCTCGGTGGCCAGATCCTGTCGATCCTCGCGGTGCCGCTGTGGCGCGGCGACGACGTGATCGGGCTGATCCAGGCGGACAACCGCGCGAGCGCCGGGATGTTCGTCGAGGGCGACCTCGAGGTCGCCCTGCTGCTCGCGGCGCAGGCCTCGCTCGCGATCGACAACGCGACGCTCGTGCAGCGGCTGCGGGTCGCCGAGGAGCGATCACGCGGCGAGAACGTGTACCTCAAGCGCAAGGAGCAGAAGATCAAGTTCGACAACATCATCGGCGAGTCGCCGGCGATGAAGTCGGTGATCGCGCAGCTCGACAAGGTGATCGATACGCGCGCGACGGTGTGCATCGAGGGCGAGACCGGCACCGGCAAGGAGCTGATCGCCGCCGGCATCCACCATCAGTCGCAACGCGCCGACAAGATGTTCGTCGCGCAGAACTGCGCCGCGCTCCCCGAGAACCTCCTCGAGTCGGAGCTGTTCGGCCACAAGCGCGGGGCGTTCACCAGCGCCGACAGTGACAAGAAGGGCCTGTTCGAGATCGCCGACGGTGGCACGCTGTTCCTCGACGAGATGGGCGAGATGCCGATGACGCTGCAGGCCAAGCTCCTGCGCGTGCTCCAGGAGGGGACGATCCGTCCCGTCGGGGCGACGGCAGAGAAGCAGGTCGACGTCCGGATCGTCTGCGCGACCAACCGCGATCTCGCCGCCGAGGTCGAGAAGGGCCGCTTCCGCCAGGATCTCTACTACCGGCTGATGGTGTTCCCGATCAAGCTGCCGCCGCTGCGCGAGCGTCGCGAGGACATCCCGCTGCTGTGCGCGCACTTCCTCAAGCGCCACGCCGAGGAGTACCGCGTCGAGCTGCCGGGGTTCACCCAGGACGCGCTCGACGCGCTCTCCGCGTACAACTGGCCGGGCAACATCCGCGAGCTCGAGAACGAGATCCAGCGGCTCGTGATCCAGGCCGAGCCCGGCCACTGGATCGAGATCACGGATCTGTCGCCGCGCCTGCGCAAGATCGAGGGCACCGTCACGCGGATCGCGCCGAAGCAGGGCACGCTCAAGGAGATGATGGATCAGGTCGAGCGCTGGCTGATCACCGAGGCGCTCCGCGATCACGGCAACAACAAGACGAAGACGGCCGTGACGCTCGGCATCACGCGCGAAGGCCTACACAAGAAGCTCGCGAAGTTCGGTGTCTAGAAGTTCGGTGTCTAGATGACCGATCTCGAGGTGATCACCCAGACCCCGGCCCCGCGGCCGGCTCGCCTGGTGAAGCGGTTCGCGCACCGGATCGATCCACTCTGGGGCTTCGTGCTCTACGGCATCCTCTACTTCGTCGTGGTCGCGAACACGGTCGGCGTTCTCCCGCTCGCCGTCCTGGTCAATGTGTACCCGCACGGCGAGGCAGCGGGCTGGCTGCCGTACGCGTGGCTTGCCTGGTACCTGGTCGTGCAGGTCCCCGTGTGGTGGTGGTTCGTGGCCTGGAAGGCGCGGCGGTGCGCGGGGGCGATCGCCCTGGTGCGTGACGGCGAGCTCGTCACCGCATCGGTGAGCAGGCCGGTCGGGATGGGGTCGTCGCGGATGGAGACGATCGCCTTTCGCGGGTACGAGCTGAGTCCCCCGATCGACTTCGGTGACGCCCAGCAGTGCAAGGTGCTGTTCCTCGCCGGCGCACGCTACGTGTTCGTGTTCGCACCCGATGGCAGCGCCATGGCGTGTGGGATCCACGGCGACGTTCCGGTCGGCCCCCTGCGGACCGGGTCGAACACCGAGCCGCTGCCCGAGGCCCGCATCGTCGAGTAGAGTGCCGCGCATGGCTCTCACGCTCTACGTCGGCAGCAAGCGGTACTCATCGTGGTCGCTCCGGCCGTACCTCGCGCTCGCGCAGACCGGGACCCCGTTCGAGACGACGACGATCCTCCTCGATCAGCCCGACACCAAGGACCGGATCGCCCAGGTGACGCCCGCGGGTCGCGTCCCCGTGCTGCACCACGACGGGCTCGTGATCTGGGACTCGCTCGCGATCTGCGAGTACGCCGCGGAGCTCGCTCCGGCCGCGAACCTGTGGCCCGCGGATCGCGCGCAGCGGGCGATCGCGCGCGCGGTCTCCGCGGAGATGCACGCGGGCTTCCCGGCGCTGCGGCGTGACATGCCGATGGATCTGATCGCGAACAAGGCGGGGCAGGGCCACACCGCCGAGGCGCTCGCCGATGCGCGCCGGGTGCTGGCGATCTGGCGCGACCAGCTCGCCGTCAGCAAGGGGCCGTTCCTGTTCGGTTCCTTCACGATCGCGGACGCGATGTTCGCGCCGGTCACCACGCGGTTCACGACCTACGGCGTCGATCTCGATGCGACGTGCCGCGCCTACGTCGACGCGGTGCAGGCCCTCCCGGCGTTCGGGGCCTGGAAGCGCGACGCGGCCGCGGAGCCCGCGACCCGGCCGTGAGCGGACGGATCGTCCAGCTCAGCCGCTCGTCGGGCGGCGTCCCGAAGCTCCCGATCGACGAGGTCTCGATCGGGCTCCTCGGGCTCGAGGGCGATGCGCACAAGCACACCAAGATCCACGGTGGACCGGAGCGCGCCGTGTGCGTGTACGCGCTCGAGGTGATCCAGGCGCTGCAGGCCGAAGGACACCCGATCTCGCCGGGCTCGGCAGGCGAGAACGTCACGGTCAGCGGCCTTGTCTGGACGGCGGTCGTCCCCGGGGCCCGGCTCGAGCTCGGCGACACGGTCGTCCTCGAGGTCACGCGCTACACCGAGCCGTGCAAGGTGATCACCGCGTCGTTCGCAGACGGTGTGTTCCGGCGGATCGATCACGATCGCCACCCGGGGTGGTCGCGCGTGTACACGAAGGTCGTGCGCGAGGGCGTGGTCCGCGTGGGTGACCCCGTCCGGATCGCTCAGTAGCAGCCCTCGGCGCCGTCCTCGCGGCCACCGATGTCGGGTGCCTGCGGGACGAAGTCGCCGGGCTCGCGGCCGTTGAGATCATGCGGCTGCGAGCCGACGGTGACGAGGTCGCCGTCGACGACGTCCGCGGCGTCGATCAGCAGCGCTTCCGCGACGCAGAAGAAGTCCTCATCGCCGAACGTCGTGCTCGTGAACGCGGGCGGCAGGCTGTACTCGAAGAAGCTCGCCTGGCCGCCGACCGGGGCCTGCGCCAGGCACGCGCATCCGGTACACGCGGTGCCCGCGCAGACCCCGCCGTTGCCGACCTGGTCGTTGCCGTACAGGCCGCCCGTCAGGGAGAGCTCGCACGCGGTGCTGAACGTCAGCGCCGTCATCGCCGGAGAGCGGAGGGCCGCGCCCTGGTTGTTCGCCAGGATGTTGTTGCGGACGCACAGGTTCGCCGCCGTCGTCGTGTTGCCGCCGACCCCGGGGACGAACGAGATGGCGTCGCCTGCGTGGCCGGCGATCGTATTGTGGTCGATCAGGAGCTCGTCGGCATCGAGGACGCGGATGCCATCGTGGGCGGTCTGGACGAGCACGTTCGAGATGATCCGGTTCCGATCGGCGTTATTCCCGTTGACCATGATCGCGGCCGCGTTGGCGAACGTCCCGGCCGCGGTGCCACCGGCGATCACGTTGTTGAGCACCGTGTTGTCCGCGCCGGTGATCAGCACGCCGGTGCGCTCGTAGCTCGTGATCGTCGAGTTGCGCACCACGTTGCCGTCGCCGCCGAGCAGGAACATGGTGTAGCCGTCGTCGATGTTCGTGACCAAGATCCCATCGAACACGTTGCCGTCGCCCGTGACCTCGAACAGCACGCGGTTGGTGTCGAGGAGAGGCAGGCCATCGTCGACCGTGATCGTCGCCCCTGCGCAGGCGCGGATCTGCACCGCATCGTTGCCGGTGATGTTGTTCGGATCGCCGGCCATGGTGTAGCTCGTCTCGATCAGGATGAAGTCGCGGCCCGGTGTGCCATTCCCGTTCGCGGCGATCACGGCGCTGTTCATCGCGGCCTCGCTGCCGACGAGCACGCACGTCGAGCTGGTCACCAGCGGATCCGCGCCGCAGTACTGCTCCAGGCAGTCCGGCTGGCCGTCGCTGTCTCCGTCCGTGCACGTCGCGCCGCACGTCGCCGCACACGTGTTGCAGTCCTCGACCGCATCGCGGCAGCCGTCGAGGTCCACGTCGGTCGTCGCGCTCGAGATCCAGCCGGTGACGCCGGTCGGGCAGGTGTCGGCGACGTCGGGGCGCAGGTCGTTGTCGTCGTCGGGATCCCCGGTGTCGCACTGCCCATCGGCATCGGCATCGGTGCCGTCGGCGGCGGGGCGGTTGTCGGCGAGCACGCCGAAGTCATCGGTGCCGACCGCGCAGTCGTCGCAGGTGTCGGCATCGTTGTCGCCGCAGAGGTCGGGGTTGGTGGTCGCCGGATCCAGGAGGTCGGCGATGCCGTCGTTGTCGTCGTCGAGATCGCCGGCATCGCAGGCGCCGTCGCTGTCGGCGTCGGCGCCGTCATTGCTCGGTGTGCGATCGACGAGCGGCCCGAGGTCGTCGGTGCCGATCGCACAGTCGTCACACGTGTCGTCATCGCTGTCGCCGCACAGGTCCGGGTTGAGCGGCGCCAGATCGAGCGTGTCGATCTGGCCATCGGCGTCATCATCGGCATCGCATTCGTTGCCCATGCCGTCGCCATCGCGGTCCAGCTGGCTCGTGTTCGTGATGAACGGGCAGTTGTCGAGATCGCCGCAGATGGAGTCGCCGTCGCCGTCGTTCTCCGCGTCCTGCGGGCAGGTGTCACACGCATCCCCGATGAGATCGCCATCCCCGTCGGTCTGGTTCCGGTTCGCGGTGGTGACGCAGTTGTCGACCGGATCGCACACGCCGTCGAGGTCGGCGTCGGCGCCCGTGCACTCCATCGCGCAGTACCCGTCCATGCACGAGTAGCCGAGGGCGCACTCCGTGTCCCCAGTACACCCGGCGACGACGCAGCCTCCGACCTCGCACGCATACTGGTAGCCCGGCCCGCAGTCCGCCGCCGTCGTGCATGCCTCCTGTGCGCACAGGCCTTCCTGGCACGTCTCGTCGGGGCGGCACGCGAGCTCGGACTGGCAGCGCCGGTCGTCGAACTTGCCGACATCGAACGAGCATGCGGACAGGACCGCGGCGAGGACCAGCACGTGGAGCAGGCGGGTCACCAGCGCACCACCGCGTGGATCGAGGTCGGCGTGACCCGGACCTGGGCTCGCGCCTGCTCGGGGCGCTCGACGTTGCCAGGATCGAGGACGAACACCAGCACGGAGGTGGCGAGCAGGGCGCCGCCGCCGATCAGCAGTACGTTGCTGTAGATCGCCGAGCGCTGCCCGCGATCGCGATCGTCGCGACACGTCGCGAGCTCGCCGAGCGTGAGCAGCTCCGCCGGGTCACCGCAGCCGGCATCGTCGAACGATCCCTGCGCCGAGCGTGCGCGCATCCCGAACGCGCCACCGCCGATCAGGGCGAGTGCACCGACGCCGGCGCCGACATACGTCCACCGCCGCGCGGGATGCTTGTCGTACAGATCGCGATCCGCGGCGATCTGCGCGGCCTGCGTGCGCTCGGCCTCGGCTCTGGCCTCGGCCTCCTTCGCGCGGCGCAACTCCTCGGCCCGCTGCTTCTCCACCGCGAGCCGGTCGGTCTCCCGGCGCGCTTGCTCGGCGGCGGTCGCTGCCTGATCGCGCGCGGCGAGCTCGGCCTTCGACTCCGCGATCAGCGACTCGACCAGCGCCTTGTTCTGTGCGTCGGGGACGCCCACGAGGTACGACTGGTACATCGTCACCGCGTCGGCGTGCTGCCCGAGCTTGCGGTGGCACTGGGCGATGTTGAACAAGAATGCCGGCAGCGGCATCACGCGATACGCGCGCCGGTAGAGCTCGAGCGCCTGGTCGAACTCGCCGAGGTTGTAGTGCTCGTTGCCCCGGGCGAACAGCGCCTTCGCGCGCTCGACCGGCGCCTCGGTGACGAACCTCACGAGTGCCGGTCCGAGCTCCTTGCCGAGCCGGCCGACCGGGATCGTCAGCTGGCGCCGCGACAGGATGTCGACGCCGTCGACATCGACGAGGACGACCTCGAGGAGTACGCCGTCGGCGGTCGTCCGGCCGACGCCGACCGCGAGGACGCGCCGGGTCGTCAACTCGACGCCAGCGAGGGCGAGGCACGTCACATCCGTCGTGCATGCCGCATCGATCAGCTTCGCGTTGCGGGGCGCGACCTCGCCCCGGTCGAGGACCTTCTGCACGTCGGCGACGCTGACGCGCGGCTCCAGCGCGACAGGCCCGATCACCACGAGCTCGGTGTCCGCGTCGGCGCGGTGCGGCGCCACGAGCGTGACGGCGATCCCGAGCATCGAGACGAGCATCCTGGTCAGCATCGATTCCCTGTCAGTTCGCGAACGGATCCATCACACCCTCACGCTGGACCCCGGTGGGCTTGGCGCTCTCTGGTTTCTGTTTGCCCGGCTCCGCCGCCCGCTTCTTCGACACGACCGCGGGGAGCCGCTGCATCGTAATCCCGACGGCGTGCGAGGAGGTCAGTGGCACGTCGATCTCGCGCGGCGCATGTCCCGCGAGCTCGAAGCGGAGGCGGCTCGCCTTGTCGGAGCGCACGAGCGACGCGACGAACGGCGCCACGCCGAGCGGCGCGGTCTCGCCGACGCGGGTGACCGTCGCGCCCGGGGGCGTCGACGTCAGCGCGAGCGTGATGAGCGTGGGGCCGGGCACCGGCTCCGTCGGGGTGGGCGCGGGCGGTGTGAGAGGGAGACGAGGTGCGGCGTGCTCGGTCGCGGTCGTCGCTTCGGCTTCCGAGCTGTCGAGGTACCGCGGCACGACCACCGCCGCGGCCGCGGCTCCGAGCGCGAGCACGGCGGCGGCGATCCACTTCGCAGGGCCGCCACGGGGCGCGCTCACGACCGGGTCGAGCTCGATCGCCCGCAGCGCGGCGGCGACGGCGGCCGCCGTGGGGGGCCGGTCCGCGGGCTGCTTCGCGAGACACTGCAGGATCACGTCCTCGAGCTCCGTCGGCATCGCCCGCTGCGCCGACGGGGGCGGCGGCTCGTCGTCGGCGTGGCGCAGCAGGTACTCGGCGTCGTTGCTCGAAGGGAACGGATGCACGCCGACCGTCATCTCGTAGAGCAGCACGCCGAGGGCGTAGATGTCGGCGCGGCCATCGACGCGGTGGCCGGCCGCCTGCTCCGGTGCCATGTAGGCGGGCGTACCCACCGGGGCCGCGGTCGCGTCCTCGGCGCTGATCTGCGCGACGCCGAAGTCGATCAGCTTGACGAACTCAGCGCGCTCGCCGCGCCGGATCAGGATCAGGTTCTCGGGCTTGAGGTCGCGGTGCACGATGTCGAGCTCGTGCGCGGCGAACAGCGCGTCCGCGATCTGCGCCGCGATGTCGATCGCGGACGCCAGCGGCAGGGGGCCGGCCGCGATCCGGGCCTTGAGGTCCGGTCCGTTCAAGAGCTCCATGACGCAGTACGCGCCGCCGACGACATCCTCGACCAGATCGACCGACTCGACGATGTTCGGATGCTTGATCCGGTTGAGCGTGCGCGCCTCCTCGAAGAACCGCGTGATGTTCTCCTTGCGCCTGACGAGCTCGCGGCGGAGCAGCTTGATCGCGACGTAGCGATTGAGGCGGAGGTGCGCGCCGATGTAGATGCTGCCCATCCCACCCGTGCCGAGCAGCGAGATCAGCTGGTAGCTGCCGAGCACCGTGCCGAGCGCGGGTGGTGCCTCGGTGGCGTCGGGTGCGCCGAGCGTGGCCTGGTCGAGTGGACACGCCGCCTGGCTGTCGAGGTACCGCCGCTGGCAGGTCGGACAGGTCCTCATCGGAACGGATCCAGCGTGGCGTCGCGGTCCGGGGGCACCGGCGACGGTGGGGTGGGAGCGGGCGGCTTCGTCACGGCCTCCGTCGGCTTCGTCCCGGCCTCCGCGGCGCGCGGCTTCTCGAACACGAGCTCGCGGCGCGGGGCATCGGGGACGATCGTCTCGGTGACCTCGCGGCCGTCCGCGAACCGCGCGGTCAGCTCCACGGGCTCGCTCGACATCGGCAGCACGATCGTCTGGGGCGCCTTGCCGAGCGGCTCGCGCTTCGCGCCGCGGAACAGCTCGGCGCCGACCGGCTTCGAGGTCAGCGACAGCTGAGCTTCGGCCGGTGCGCTCGGCGTGGGCTCCGGCGCCGCGCGGTTGGCGGGTTCGGGGGCCGCGCGGGTCGCGGACTCGATGCGGGGCGTGGTGGCGGCGTCCGCCGTGGCGGGCTCTGTGTGCGGCCAGAAGTGGATCACCGCGGCGGCGACGGCCATCGCGAACGCGGGGACCAGCTGGAGGATCCGGCGCGGGCGGCGCGCCACGGACCGGCGGTCGGCTGGCGGCTCGCTCGCAGCGCGACTCGACATCGACATCGACTGCTTTGCGTGGCGCCCCGACTGCGCCGCCCGGGTCTCGAACCGCCCGGAGAGCTCGACCGGCTGATCCGCGCGCAGCGCCGCGGCCAGCTCGTCCGCGGTCGCGAACCGGTCCTCGATCTCCTTCTCGAGGCACTTCATCACCGCGGCCTCGAGCACCGCGGGGATCGGTTCGCCGCGGCGCATCGAGGGCGGGACCACGGCTTCGGAGACATGCGCGCGCAGGATCGCGGCGACCGAGGATCCGTTGAACGGCGTCACGCCGGTCAACAGCTCGTACATCAGGACGCCGAGCGCGTAGATGTCCGATGACGTCCCGACTTCCTGGCCGGTGATGATCTGCTCGGGCGCCATGTACGACGGCGTGCCCATCGTCATCCCGTCCCGGGTCAGGCCCGTGCCGTCCTCGATGAACTTCGCGACGCCGAAGTCGAGCAGCTTGCTCATCTCCTTGCCGTCGCGCAGGAGCACGAACACGTTGTCGGGCTTCAGATCGCGGTGGACGATGTTGACCTGGTGGACCGCGCCGAGCGCGCTCGCGATCTGCTGGCCGATCGCGGAGACGCGCTCGGGCTCGAGCCGCCCGTCGCGGTTCATCACCGCGCGGAGGTCCTCGCCCTTGAGCAGCTCCATCAGCAGGTAGTGCTCGCCGGTCGGCGTCGTGACGAAGTCCTCGACCTCGATGATGTTGGCGTGGCGGATCTCGTTGACCGCGCGCGCCTCGTTGAAGAACCGGGTCACGACCTCGTCGTCGACCACGTCGGGGTGCAGGAGCTTCAACGCGACGCGGCGCCCGAGCCGAACGTGCTCTGCTTCGTAGACCGTGCCGACCCCACCCTCACCGAGGACTCCGAGGAGCCGGTAGTTGCCGATCACGTGGCCGAGCCGGGACGCACGGGTCCCGCTCTCCGCCTCGACCATCAACATGTTCCCGTCTTCGGGGCATGTCGTGAGATCGGAGGGGTAGTTCTTCGAACAGACGACGCAGAGCTTGCGGTCCGACGCCAAGGTAACCGTCTGCCAGTATACCATCCGCGCGTGGCACGAGCCGACGACGTCGACGACGGGTCCAAGGTCATCGTCGACCTCGGGGCGTCGGCGCAGCGCCGCCTGGGCACCCTCCCCGGGGCGCCCGAGCGCCAGGGGGGGCCCTGGCTCGTGATCGCCGCCTACGTGATCGCGGCCACGGCGCTCGCCCTCGCGATCTACGAGCGCTTCGGGGCCTGAGCCCCTACGCGTCGTCGGCGTCGGCTGGGGTCGCGGGAGCGGTGAACCGGGTCTCCGAGAGCTGCGCGATCGCGGTCGCGAGGTTCACGACCTCGACGGACGGCGGCGCGTTGCGCTGGAGCATGAACGTGCAGGTCGCGCACGAGGTGACGACCATGCCGCCGCCGGTCGACTGGACCTCGGCGAGCCGGCGCTTCGCCATCTGATCGGCGACCGCGGGCATGGTCTTCGGTAGCAGGCCGCCGCCACCGCAGCACTCGGTGTCCGTCTTGTTCCACCCGAACTCCCGGAGCTCGGCGAGCTGCGACAGGGCGCGGCGCGGTTGATCGACCACCCCGTTGTAGCGCGCGTGATAGCAGGGGTCGTGGTAGTAGACCGACTTGCGGTTGAGGGGGCACGCGAGGTTCTGCGCCGCCGGTGCGAGCACGTCGGCGAGTGACACGACCTCGGTGCGGAGGTTGACCCCCTCGGACGCATACTGTGCGCGCATCGCGTAGAGGCACGCGGAGCAGTTGATCGCGATCTTCTTGAACCCGCGCAGCGACGCGGCGACCCGACCCGCGTGCCAGCGGAACAGATCGCGGTGGCCGGCGGCGAGTAGCGGGTAGCCGGCGCACGCCTGCGGCGCCTGGACGATCTTGACCTGCTCGAGCCCGACGCGCTCGAACAGCGCCATCGCGGCGGCGATGTCGGCGGCGCCCTTGTCGATCGCGTCGCAGCCGGGCCAATAGCCGAGCTCGCCCTCGGTCGCGACCTGATCGGGGAACATCGCCTGGAGCTGCGCGGACAGCCGCTGCTCGCGCGCGCGGAACCGTTCGCTGTACCCCGTGAGCGCGGGATGCGGGACGCCGTTCGCGACGGCGGTGGCGCGCCCGGTGAGCAGCACCAGGCCGGGCTCGTTCGCGTGATCGCAGTACATCGTGCAGTGGCGGCAGCCGGTACACGCCCACAGCGGATCGGTCGCCTCGGCGGTCCACGCGCTGCGCCCGAGCCGCAGCTGGTTCATCCGGTCCATCTTGACCTGCGGGATGTGCGTCTCCTTGCCGCTCGCCGTCGATACCGGGCACGCGTGCCGACACATCTTCGGGCAGAACGTGCAGTAGTCGAGCTGCTTCGCGACGGAGTCCGCCGAGAACGGGCCGCGCGGATCATCCGTCTCGGACATCGCGACGATGGTACTGCTAATTGAGGCCGTCGACGCGGTCGCGGAGCTGCGAGAGATCGCGAGCGATCCGCGGATTCGCCGGCTCGAGCACCGCGAGGCGCTCGAGGACATCGAGCGAGCGCGGCAGGTCACCGTTGCGGCCGTAGATCCCGGCGAGGTTGACCAGCATCCGCGACAGGATCTGGCGCTTGCTCGCCGCGGCGATCACGCTCGGCTCGAGCACGGCATCGGGCGTGGTCGTCTTCTTGAGCAGCGCCTCGAGGTCCGCCGGCGTCAGCGTCCGGCCGCCGGAGAACGGATCGAGGAACAGCCACGCGTCCTCGATCGCGACGCGCACGAGGAAGTGGCCCGGGAAGTTCACGCCCTGCGCGAGCACGCCGACGCGGCGCGAGACCTCGAGGTAGAGCACCGACAGCGAGATCGGGATCCCGATGCGCCGCTCGAGGACGTCGCACAGGAAGCTGTTGCGCGGATCGTAGTAGTCGTCGGTGTTGCCCGAGAAGCCGAGACGATCGAACAGGCAGTCGCTGATCGCGCGCGCGCGGCCGATGCCGCTGGTCGCGTGCGCGACCTCGGGCGCGGTGCGCTCGGCGATCTCGTCGAGTAGCGCGCGGTACTCCATGAGGTTCCGCTCGGGATAGTCCCAGGCCCCGATCAGGAGCGCCGCTTGATCGAGCGGGAAGTCCTCGCGATTCACCACCTCGGTGAAGTGAGCGAGCGCAGAGCCATCCTCCATGCCCTTCGAGAATACCATCAGTCGTGATGTTCCACCGAAGCGATTCCGTCGGGGAATTCCTGACCGAGGTACGCCCGCGCACCCGGATCATCGTCGAGCGTGGCCCGGAAGAACGCCGTCAGGTAGGACGCCGCGATCGCGCGGCCGGTGACCGGGTCGAGGTACGTGAAGTCCTCGCCGTCGGTCTGCCGCTTGCCCGCACCGCAGCCCGGGGCGAACCCGCTGACGAGGCCCGTCAGGTCCGAGACCGACCAGTGCCCGGCGTCCGCGACCTCGAGCTTCCAGGCGGCCGATGGCGCCTTCGTGAAGTTCTGGCGGATGAACATGTTGCCGAACTCGGTGATGCTGTTGTCCTCCTGGGCGACGAGGAACAGCACCGGCTCGACGACCTCGGCGGCGAGCACGCCGGGGATGAACGGGTTCTCCATCGGCGCGGCGAGGGCGGCCGCCGCGTGCACCCGATCGTCGAGCTGGGCGAGGCGGCCTGCCGTCACGGCGCCGAAGCTGTGGCCGAACACGCCGACGCGCGTGCGATCGACGGCATCGAACGGGAACCCCGTCTCGGTGTCGAGGATGCGCTGGAGATCGGCGACCCGCGCCGCGAGCGCCTCCGTGGTGAGCCCGCCCTCATTCCCGTCGAGCGTGTCCCATAGTGTATCGCCCGCGTGATCGATCGAGATCACGATGAAGCCGTGGCTCGCGAGCCGGATCGCGCTGGTCGCGTTCGACAGCCGCGTGCAGCTGTGACAGTGCGACGCGAGGACCAGCGGGAACGGGCCCGGCGTGGGCTCGCCGTCGAGGGCGACCTCGATCCGCCGCGTCGGGCAGTCGGTCGTCACGTCCGCGAGCAGGACCTGGTAGCGCGCGTGCACGGGATCGATCTCGAGACTCTCGATCGCGACCTCTGTCGGCGCCGACCCGGTCGGATACCAGACCTGGAGCGTCCGGCCGATCTCGATCCGCCGCGTCCCGACGGCGTGGATCCCGGGCTCCTCGACGGTGCGATCCGGCGGGACGGTAGCGTCACACGCGACGAGCAGGGGCAGCAACAAACCGCGTGGGATCACCCGGTCACTATACAAACGTAGTATGCGATGATCATTCCTTCCATGGCCGAAGAGCCTCGCCCGGGCATGATCGTTGGCGGCCGCTACGAGCTCATCGAAGTGGCGGGCCGTGGCGGCATGGCCGACGTCTGGCGCGGGCGGGTGCGCGGCGACTCGGGGTTCGTGCGTGACGTCGCGGTCAAGCAGATGCACCAGAACCTCGCATCGCAGCCGCAGTACGTCGCGATGTTCGTCGAGGAGGCGCGCGTCGGTTCGTCGCTGCAGTCGCCGAACGTCGCCGAGGTCCACGACTTCGTGCACGACCGCGGCAACTACTACATGGTCCTCGAGTGGATCGACGGCGTCGATCTCGGGAGCTGGATCCGCTGGCACGTCTCGCGGAACGAGCAGACGCGCTGGGAGCTCGTCGCCGCGGTCGCCGTCGGGATCCTG
>Ga0316601_100000676_pt1 | contig 15443 bp, 14 predicted proteins | sample OWC_soil_day5_no_FD_207663 | JGI IMG/M metagenome (GOLD analysis project Ga0316601, IMG submission 207663) | Wetland soil microbial communities from Old Woman Creek delta, Ohio, United States - OWC_soil_day5_noCT | ecosystem: Environmental > Terrestrial > Soil > Wetlands | place: USA: Ohio... | reverse complement strand
TGTGACCACACCACACCGCCGCGAACCAGGGGAGCCAGCGTCGTATCGCTGTACTTGCCACATCCGAAGCAACCCTCCATCTCGGGGATGTCGACGCGGCCGTGATAGAACGCCAGTCCGGCTCCGAGCTCGAACGCGAACGGACGACCGAACCGTGCGAGCGCCTGAAGGTCGAGCTGGCGAACGCCGAGCTCCGGCGAGTCGCTCCGGGACAACCAGGTTTGCTCGAGCCCGAGCCCGAGGGCGGAGCTCGAGCCGCGGTCCTTGAGCAGGTGCAGCGCGAACCCCAGCCCCCCATCGCCTGACGAATCGACGCGGGACACGCCCGCTGCGCCCGCGCGCCATGGACCGTCGGCTCGTGCAGGACCCACGAAGGCGACAAGGAGGAGCACGATGATGGTTCGCATGCATCGCGTGCTGCAAGCTGCGGGCTCGCGCAACCGCGTGATCTGCTTGCGACACGCGAGGCCGACCACGACACCCAGATCGCGAAACGCGGTGAACCTGACCAACTCCCACGGACCAAGCACCCTGATCGCGATGTCAGGGTTCCGGGAACTGCACCAGATCCAGCTCGCTCCCTGAGCGCCGAGCGTCCAGGGAGGCGTGCCTGGCGTCCGAGGCACGTGGTACCAAGAAGTGTGACGCGCTACGCGATCGGTGACGTGCAGGGCTGCATGGCGAGCCTCCAGCGCCTGCTCGCACTCGTCGACTACGCACCGTCCCGCGATCAGCTGTGGCTCGTTGGGGACCTCGTCAACCGCGGCCCCCGCTCGCTCGACGTGTTGCGGTGGGCGCGCGACCATGACGCGAGCATCACCTGCGTGCTGGGCAACCACGACCTCCACCTGCTCGCGCGGGCGGCTGGAGTGGCCGGCGAGAAGCAGCGCGACACGCTCGATGACGTGCTCGCCGCGCCCGACTGCGATCGCCTGATCGACTGGCTCCGCGCGCGCCCGCTCGTCCACGCGGAGGATGCCCACCTGCTGGTTCACGCCGGCCTCCACCCGCAGTGGACCGCCGACGACGCGCTGGCCCGCGCCCGCGAGATCGAGCACGAGCTCCGCGGCCCGGGCTGGCGCGCCTTTCTCGGCCAGGTCGCCAATCATGGCGCGCCGCCGCGGTGGCATGAGCGCCTCGGCGGCGGCGATCGCTGGCGAGCGATCCTCGCCTACCTCGTGCGGGCACGAACCTGCCGCGCCGATGGTCGCCTCGAGCCCGACTTCGACGGCCCGCCCGCGCAGGCGCCGGCGGGCTGCGTCCCGTGGTTCGCGTTGCCGCAGCCCGCGTGGGCGACGACCCACACCGCCGTGTTCGGTCACTGGGCGGCGCTCGGGCTCGACATCGGCCCACGTCACATCGCGCTCGATACCGGCTGCGTGTGGGGCAAGTCGCTCACCGCGATGAGGCTCGAAGACCGCAGCGTCTTCCAGGTCAAGGCCGTCGAGGCCGCGAGCAGCTGACCGCTATCGCTTCTTGTCGGGCGGGGCTGGTGGGCGATTGATCCTGGGCGTGGTCACGGCGTCCACGCTCGAGAACTCGACCTCGATCGACTGCGAGCGCGCCTCGTGCGCGGCGGTCGAGAGATCGTCGCTGGAGTCGGTTCCGAGCCGGCGCCGCGCCTCGGCCACCGCACCGCCGAGCGCGCTCGGGGTGTTGACCCCGATCGCCTGCTTCATCACCTGGCCGAGTGCCTGCGCGAACTCGTCGGCGGTGGCGTAGCGATTCGCCGGATCCGCCGCGAGGCCGACGTCGAGCACGGCCGCGAGCGACGCCGGCACGTCGGGACGGCGCTCGGAGATCGGCGGCACCTGGCAGGCGCGGATCTTCTTGAAGATCTCGACGTCGGTCTTGCCATCGAACAGGCGCTCGCCGCTGAGGGTCTCCCAGATCACGCTGCCGACGCCGAACAGATCCGACTGCACGCTGTTCGACTTGCCGAACGTGACCTCGGGCGCGAGGTAGGACAGCTTGCCCTTCACGGTGCCGGGGGCGGTGAGGCTCGCCGCACGATCCCGTGCGCGCGCGAGGCCGAAGTCGGACAGCTTGACGGCACCATTGGTACCGAGCATCACGTTGTGAGGCGAGACATCGCGATGGATCACCGGTGCCGGCGTGCCGTCCGGGGCGACGCGATCGTGGGCTGCGCCGAGCCCTCGCAGCGTCCCGATCCCGATCGCCACCGCGAGGGTCCACGGCACGTGTGACCCGCTGTCGCGATACGCCTTGATGAAGCCGCCGACATCGATCCCGTCGACCCACTCCATGACGAGGTAGTAGCTGCCGGACTCGCTGACGAAGTCATGCACCTGGACGATGTTCGGGTGGGCGAGCTCGCTGCCGACGCGCGCCTCCTCGATGAACATGTCGATGTAGTTCTTGATCGCGCGGTACTCGGGCTTGATGTGCTTGACCGCGACCGTGCGCTGAAATCCTGCGGCCCCACGCACCACGGCCTTGTAGACCGTGGCCATCCCTCCCTCGCCCGCGATCGAGACAAGCTGGTACTTCCCGTCGATGGTTTGCCCGCTGAGATCCACGGTTCAGCTTACAACGACTCGGCAAAGACTTGGGACGGAACCAGATCACGCATCGTCGGCGGCAAGCTCGGTCTTGACCTTCTCGAGGTCTGCCATCGACTTCTCCCAGCGCGGGTTGAGCTCGTCGAGCTTGTCCTGCGCGGACTGGTAGTCGGCGAGCAGCTTGTTGCGGCGCGGGGCATCGTCGTAGACGGCTGGATCGGCAAGCTCTGCCGACCGCGTCTTCTGCTCGGCTTCGAGCACGCCGATCCGCTCCTCGAGCTGCACGACCTGCTTCTCGAGAGGTCCCAGCTTGGCGCGGCGAGCGTTGCGCGTCTCGGCCTCGCGGCGCTTGCGGACCTTGTCGTCATCACGCGAGGCCGGCGCCTTGACCGGGACCGCTCCCCGCGCATCGCGGCGCGGCGCCGTGATGCCATCGGCGGCGGCGACCCCGATGCGGCGCTGCGCCATCGAGTACAGGTACTCGTCGAGCGTGCCGGGATAGGTCTCGACCCGCTGATCCTCGACGTTCCAGATCCTGGTCGCGAGGTTGCGGATGAGGCTCCGGTTGTGACTGACGAACACGAGCGTACCGTCGTACGTGGCGAGCGAGGCGGTGAGACTCTCGGACGAGGCGAGATCGAGGTGGTTCGTCGGCTCGTCCATCAGCATCAGGTTGCCCGGCTTGACGAGCAGGCGGGCGAGCGCCACGCGGGCCTTCTCGCCACCCGACAGGACCTTGACCGGCTTGTCGGTGTCGTCGCCCGAGAACATGAACGCGCCGAGGATCGAGCGGACGCGCGCCGGGGGCGTGTCGGGCGAAGCCCGCTGCACCACCTCGTAGACGGTCGAGCCGAGATCGAGGGTGTCGGCGTGGTGCTGCGCGTAGTAGCCGACCTCGACCCCGCTGCCGAGCTTGATCGTGCCCGCGTCGTGCGGCAACTCGCCGGCGAGCATGCGCAACAGCGTGGTCTTGCCCGCGCCGTTGACGCCGATGATGCCGATCTTCTCGCCGCGCCGGACCGTGAGATCGATGCCGGGGAACACGACGTGCTCGCCGTACGCCTTCTTCAGGCCCTCGACCTTGATCACCTCGGACGCCGTGCGCGAAGTCGGAGGGAACGAGAACCGCATGACGTTGCGTTTCTGGTAGGTCTCGACCGACTCCATCTTCTCGAGCATCTTGACGCGCGACTGCACCGCCGCGGCCTTGTTCGCCTGGGCGCGGAACCGGTTGATGAAGCCGGTGAGCCGCTCGCGCTCGCGCGCGAGGTTCTTCGCCCTGCCGACGAGGATCGTCTCCTCCTCGGCGCGCTGCTCGAGATACCTCTCGTAGTTGCCGGGGTAGCTGCGCAGGCCTTCGAGCTCGAGGCTCACGACCCTCGTGATCTGCTCGTTGAGGAACTCGCGGTCGTGGCTGATGAGGACGAAGCAGCCGCTCCACTTCTTGAGGAAGTCGGAGAACCACGCGACCGAGGGCATGTCGAGGTGGTTGGTCGGCTCGTCGAGCAGCAGCACGTCCGGGCGCTGGAACAGCAGGCCGGCGAGGACGCCACGCATCTTCCAGCCGCCGGACAGCTCGCCGATGTCACGACGCTCCTCGCCCGGCGCGAAGCCAAGGCCCGCGAGGATCGCGAGCGCTTCGTGTTCGCCAAAGAACCGTTCGAAGTGATCGACCCGCTCGTGCAGCTCGGCGACATCGGCCGCGAGCTCGAGCATCCGGTCGTCATCGACCCCGGCGCCGTCACCCGCCGCCTCGAGCTCGGCCTCGGCAGCCGCCAGCCGGGCATCGAGCTCGGCGCGTCCCGGCACGCTCGACAGGATCATGTCGATCAGCGATCGCCCGCTCGCGACCGAGATCTCCTGCGGTAGCCAGCCGATGCGGACGCCGTTCGCGCGCGTGACTTTGCCGTCATCGACCTCCTGATCGCCGGCGATGACCTTCAGCAGCGTGGTCTTGCCGGAGCCGTTCGGGCCGATGAGCCCGACGCGGTCGCCGTGGCCGAGGCGCAGCGAGACGGCATCGAAGATCATCCGATCGGCGAAGAACAGCGAGACTTCGTCGAGTACGACCAGGCTCATAGCGCGCGCATGGATAGCACGCTCGCTGCCCCGAGGGGATCCGCTGCCGGCAGTCCGATCAGATCAAAGACGACGCCCCCCTCCACCAGCTGACCGGTCAAGACCGCTTGCGGCGCTCGCTACGGGCGACCAGCGCGCTGGGCAGCGAGCCCTCCGCCTCGAGCCGCCGGATCTCGTCACCGATCGGGCGGAGCGCGGCCAGGCCCGCCGGGTCGTTGCGGTACCGATCGACGAGCTCGCCGTAGAGCTCGCGGACCGCATCGCCATCCGGCGGGTTCGAGATCACCGCGCGGACGACGGTGATGCGCCACTGGAGCGCGAGGCTGCCACCCACCTCGATCGCAAGCGAGTCACCGAGGGCACGCGCGCCGGTCACGAGCGAGGCATCTGCCGCGCAGCGATCGAGGAGCGCGGCCAGTCTCGACGTTGCGTCCAGGCTCCCCACGGCGGCGAGCGTAGCACGTGGGATCGTCGGGCGGCCGCCGTGTTTCGCGGTCGAGATCGGTCAGCCGGCGATCAGCCAACGCGGTAGTCTCGCCGCACCATGGCCGCGCGCTCGCCTCGTCGCATCTTCGGTAGTCCGTTCGTCATCACGCTCGCCACGATCCCGGCCTGCGCGACGACCACCACTCCCCCTCCTCCGGCGATCGCGCAGCCCGAGCCGGGCCGGGCCGAGCCAGCCCCCACCGCGGAGCCGACCGCCGGCCCCGATGCCCCGGATGCACCACCGGTGGTCGCGAACCCGCCACGGCCCGTCGCCCCCCCGCCGGACGCGCCCGCGCCCGCGCCCGCGACCTACGACCAACGCTGGGCCGTCATGAAGGCGCAGTCCGGCTGCATCGCGATCGCCGACGTCGAGTGTCCCAAGGCCGTGCCCGGCAAGCCCACACCCACGTGCAACCCTCCCCCGCCGATCAAGTACGCCTGCCCGGACGGCTTCGCCGACGGTGAGACGCTGAAGATCGTGCTGCGCGCAGGGCAGACCGAATGCATGGTCGACTTCGGCCCGATGAAGTGCCCGCCGAACACGCGGTGCAACCCTCCGCGGCCCCGGCCGGTCGCGTGCCCGAAGCCGTGATCGCGTGACGCCCCGTGTGCGTGACGAGTGGCGCGCCCGGATCGCGGCCGAGTACACCTCCGCCGCCGTGACGCAGCACCTGGTGCTCTGGCTGCTCCAGGCGGCTGCGCCCCCCGAGCTCATCGACGCCGGCCTGGTGATCGTCGCCGACGAGCTCGTCCATTCGAGGATGAGCCACGAGGTCTACACGGCCGCGGGCGGGACCGATCCACCCGCGATCGAACGCGACCAGCTCGCGCTCCGGCGATCGAACGAGCCCCTCGAGCTCGACATCCTGCGGGTCGCCGTCCGCGTGTTCTGCCTGGGCGAGACGGTCGCCGTCCCCCTGTTCCGCCACCTCCGCGAGCACTGCACCCAGCCGCTCGCCCGCGCCGCGCTCGATCGCATCTTGCGCGACGAGGTCCGCCACCGCGATTTCGGATGGGATCTGCTCGACTGGCTGCTCTCGGTCGACCCCGATGACCAGGTCCCGGCCCGCGTCCACGCCGAGCTGCCGGCGATGCTCGGCGAGCTCGAGGCGACCTACGGCACGGGAAACGATGCGGTCGCGGGCGATGACGGCGTGATCAGCGAGGCCGACCGCGCCTGGGGCCTCGCCGCGCCGCGTGACTACGCCGAGATCCTCGCCCGCACGGTGATCCGCGACTTCCGTCCGCGGTTCGAGGCCCGCGGGATCACGATCTGAGCGACAGGTCGAGCTCGGCCGCGGTGGCGACGCGCTGACATGGCATAGTCCGCGCCCAGACCATGAAGATCCTCCTCACCGGCGCGGGTGGACAGATCGGCCACGATCTGATCGGCACGCTCGCTGCTTCCGGACACGAAGTCACGTCGACCGACCTCGCACCGCGGCCGCCGAGCCACGCCCACGCACGCGGCGCCTCCTGGCTCGGGCTCGACGTCACCGACGGAGCAGCCACCGAGGCGATGTTCATGAAGGTCAAGCCCGACCTCGTGTTCCACCTCGCGGCGATCCTGTCGGCGCGCGGCGAGAAAGATCCGAAGCTCGCCTACGAGGTCAACCAGACCGGCACCTGGAACGTGCTCGAGGCCTGCCGCAGCTCGAAGGTGAAGCGGCTGATCTTCACGTCGAGCATCGCGGTGTTCGGTCCGCCACCGAGTGGCCCGCTGCCGGATCCGACGCCCGACGACGTCGCGCTCCACCCGACCACGATGTACGGGGTCACCAAGGTCGCCGGCGAGCTGCTGTGCGCGTACTACACGAAGAAGTTCGACATCGACTGTCGCGGCGTTCGGTTCCCGGGCCTGATCTCCGCGGCCATGCCGGGCGGCGGCTCGTCGGACTACGCGCTGTTCATGTACGTCGACGCGGTTCGCAAGGGCGGCTACGAGGCGTTCGCGCGCGCCGACACCCGCATCCCGCTGATGTACATGCCCGATGGCGTGCGCGCGCTGCTCGAGGTGGCGATGGTCGATCGCGCGAGGCTCTCGCGCTCGATCTACAACATCGCCGCGTTCTCGCCGCGCGCCGACGAGATCGCGAGGTCGGTCCAGCGCGTCATCCCCGACGCGAAGTTCAGCTACTCGCCGGATCCGCGGCGCCAGGCGATCCTCGACTCGTGGCCGAAGTCGCTCGATGACTCCGCGGCCCGCCGCGACTGGGGCTGGAAGCCGGCGTACGACCTCGACGGCATGACCGATGATCTCGTGCCGAGGGTCCGCCGCATGCTCGACCTCGGCGCGATCATCTCGACGCACTGACGCAGGGCCTTGCACGACCTGCGCCGAGGGCCGGGTCGACGTGGGGCTGGCGTGATACATGAGGCGCATGTACACGCATGCGAAGTCCGTGTTCGCCGCGCAGCTCGCCGAGATCGAGGCCGCCGGCCTGTGGAAGCACGAGCGCACGATCACGTCGCCGCAGGCCGCGCACATCCGCAGCGAAGGCAAGGAGGTCATCAACTTCTGCGCGAACAACTACCTCGGGTTGTCGAGCCACCCGCGCGTGATGGCGGCCGCGAAGCGCGCACTCGACGAGCGCGGATACGGCCTGTCGAGCGTGCGGTTCATCTGCGGCACCCAGGACGGCCACAAGCAGCTCGAGGCGAGCATCTCGAAGTTCCTCGGGACCGAGGACACGATCCTGTACTCGTCGTGCTTCGACGCGAACGGTGGCCTGTTCGAGACCCTGCTCGGTGAACCCGACGCGATCATCTCCGACTCGCTCAACCACGCTTCGATCATCGACGGCATCCGGCTGTGCAAGGCCGAGCGCCACCGCTACGAGCACGACGATCTCGACGACCTCGAGACGAAGCTGAAGGCGACCCAGGGCAAGCGGCTACGGATGGTCGCCACCGATGGCGTGTTCTCGATGGATGGCGACATCGCGCGGATCGACACGATCTGCGATCTCGCCGAGCAGTACGGCGCGCTGGTGATGGTCGACGACAGCCACGCCACCGGCTTTGTCGGCAAGACCGGCCGCGGCTCGGCCGAGCTGCGCGGTTGCCTCGATCGCGTCGACGTCTTCACCTCGACGCTCGGCAAGGCCCTCGGCGGAGCCAGCGGCGGCTTCACGTCCGGGCGGCGCGAGGTGATCGACCTGCTGCGCAACCGATCGCGCCCGTACCTGTTCTCGAACACGCTCGCGCCGCCGATCGTCGCGGGCTCGCTCGAGGCGATCGCGCTGGTCAGCGAATCGACCGCGCTGCGCGACCGACTCGAGGCGAACACGAAGCGGTTCCGCGACGGCGCCACCCGCGCCGGCCTCGCGATCCGCCCCGGCACCCACCCGATCGCGCCGGTGATGCTGGGAGATGCCAGGCTCGCGGTGGACATGGCGCAGCGCCTGCTCGGTCACGGCATCTACGTGATCGGGTTCGCGTTCCCGGTCGTGCCCAAGGGTGCCGCCCGGATCCGCGTCCAGCTCTCGGCCGCGCACTCCGACGACGATATCGATCGCGCGATCGCGGCGTTCGCCACGGTAGGCAAGGAGCTGGGGGTCGTGTCGTGAAGCCTGAGGCCATCACCGCCAAGATCCGTGCCTCGCTCCCCGATGCGGTCGTTTCGCTCAAGGACCTGACGGGTACCGAGGACCACTGGGAGGCCCAGATCATCTCGACCGCGTTCGCTGGCAAGTCGTTGATCGCGCGTCACCGGCTGGTCATGGCCGCGCTGGCCGACGAGCTGAAGGGCCCGATTCACGCGTTGACGCTCGACGTCAAAACCCCTGAAGAAGCGGGCCGTTAGATCCCGGATCAGCCTCGAACCTCGAGCAAAATTCGCATGCACGGGCTGGTGATCCGTGTGACTCTTGCCTACCAGAGCCCATGGCCGTCGACCTCGCGGTAGAAGACCAGTTTGGCCCGTACGTCGTGTACGAGCGGCTCGGTGTCGGTGGCATGGCCACGGTGCATCGCGCACTCGAGCGCGGGATCGAGGGCTTCGAGCGCATCGTCGCACTCAAGCGCCTGTTGCCCCACCTCGCCGAGGACGCGAGCTTCATCAAGTCGTTCGTCCGCGAGGCCAAGCTCGCCTCGCAGCTCAACCACGTCAACATCGTCCAGATCTACGAGCTCGGGCGGGTCGGCACCGAGTACTTCATCTCGATGGAGCACATCGACGGGCGAGACATCCGTCGGATCCTCCGCCACGCGCGCAAGGTCACCGGCCCTCCCCCGATCCACATCACCGTCGGGCTCCTGCTGCAGCTCTGCGAGGCGCTCGACTACGCCCACACGAAGACCGATGACAAGGGACAGCCGCTCAAGCTGGTCCATCGCGATATCTCGCCGTCGAACCTGCTGGTGACCACGGTCGGGCACGTCAAGGTCATCGACTTCGGGATCGCGAAGGCGCAGTCCTCGCAGCTGCGCACGCAGACCGGTCGAGTGAAGGGCAAGCTCGCGTACATGGCGCCCGAAGCGATCTCCGGCAAGGAGCTCGATTCGCGCAGCGATCTGTTCGCCGCCGGGGTGATCGCCCACGAGCTGCTGACCGCGCGCCCGCTGTTCGCGAGCAAGAACGAGTACCAGACGCTGCTCAAGGTGCAGCGCGGCGACATCATCCCGCCATCGACGTTCAACCAGGCGTGCCCGCCCGAGCTCGACGCGATCGTGCTCAAGGCACTCGCCCGCAATCCCGATGACCGGTTCAGCCAAGCTCGTGAGCTCCGTGATCTGCTGCTTGCCATCCGCCGGCAGTACGATCTGCAGACCGGGCATCGCGACATCTCGCAGTGGCTCGATTGGGCGTTCTCGCTCGAGCCACCGACTGGCAGCTTCGCGTCTCAGCACACGTTCGATCAGACCGGCTCCAAGCCGTTCGAGCTCGCCGTGGCCGCGCGCGCCGGCAAGCCCGTCCCGGAGCGGCCGGAGCGACAGGACGAGTCGAGAGACGAGGACGAGGCGGTCGAGATCGCCTGGGGTGGGGGCGAGATCGTGGGCAATGGAACGCCGATCGTGCTCGACGACGTGCCCGACGTCTCGGCAAAGCACCGAGCCGCCGCACCGCGCGTCGAGGCTTCCGACGACCTCCACGACGACATCCCCGCCTCGGAGCCGAGCCATGGCGAGCTCGCTCGCGTCCGGGACACGAAACCCGACCGCGTCGTGGCACCTACCCCCGAGCGCCCGGCACCGCGCTCGACGCCGTCCGTGATCTCGGCGGCGAGCGCACGCGTTCACGACCCGGACGCGTCGGGCGGCGTGGTCGTCACCAGTGACGCGAGCGGCGGGATGGTCATCCGATTCACCGATGGCCTCGCCGAAGCGGCGCCGATCGCGAGGACCACGCCCGGTCATCACGCCCCAGCACGCACGCGGATGCCCACGCTCGACCCGCTCGAGGAGCCGGCCGCACCGCCAGCTCGCCAGCACCGACCGTCGAGCCCGCCCAGCGCCGGCCCGACGATGGTCACGCTCCCTGCGGGACGCAAGACGTGGGTCATCCTCGCCAGCATCATCGCGGCCGGGGCGGTGGGCACGGCCGCGATGCTGTACGCCACCCAGCGTGGCAAGGACGCGGTGCCCGCGGTCAGCGAGCCGGTGACGCCGCGACCTCCAGGCAAGGGACTCGCGACCCTGAAGTTCGCCATCGAGCCCGCGAACGCCGAGATCACGATCGAGGACAAGAAGCACGCCGGCTCCCCGTGGTCGATCGAGCTTCCGCCCGGGGTCCACCAGATCCAGATCCACGCCAGCGGCTACAAGGCGCGGCTGACCTCGCTCGAGCTGTCGCCGGACGAGACCTACAACTTGATCATCTCGCTCGATCGGATTGGCGCGCAGACGGTCTCCGATGCCAACCTGATCCTGTCCTCTCGACCGTTCGGCCTCGAGGTCATCCTCGACGGCCAGCTGCTGGCCCAGCACACGCCGATCAAGATGCCGCTGAAGGCCGGGCCTCACACGATCGTGCTTCGCCAGTACGGCGTCGAGGTGTGGCATCACGAGCTCGTCGCTGAGGCGAGCGTCGACTACGAGTTCAGCCCGTCGCTGACCGACGACAAGCAGCGCGACCGCGAGAGCCGCCTCGCGCGCCCGCCGGCGCAGCCCGATCGGAGGACATCGACCGCTCCCCAGGATTCGATCGTCCAGCCCGACAGACCGGCGGTCGCGATCATCCCGCCGCTCGAGCCGATCATGGCCGAGGGCAGTGGAAGCGCGCGCCCTGCTCCGTCGATCACGCTGCCGCCTCGTCCGCCTCCCGTCGCCCCGGTCGTGCCCAGGCCGCAACCCGCGATCGTGCAGCAAGGGCCGGTCACGATCGCGCCCACCGCGGTGACCCGCGTGTTCGGCGAGGCGCCGACGCTGGGCAAGTCGAAGCGCGCCGAGGTCCCGCCGATCGTCGCCGCCAAGGTCTGCATCGATCAGAGCGGCCGCGTGACGTCTGTGGACATGATCTCGAAGCTCGAGCGCCACGCCGCCTCGGACCTCGCGAACACGATGCGCAGCTGGCGCTACACGCCCTACAGGGAAGGCGGGGTCGAGCGGTCCGCCTGCTTCGTCGTCAGCTTCCGCGTGAAGTGACGCCCACCGTCAGCCCGGGGGGGCCGCGGCCTTGTCGGCGACGACGACGCCGTGGAACATGTCCATCCCGCACGCGAACGTGACCTCGCCGTCGGCCGGCACGGTGACCGCGACCTCGACCGGCTTGTTCATCGGAAGCGGGACGAGCTTGCCTTCGGGCGTCTTCAGCTGGCCGATGCACTCACTGTCGAACGTGCGGGTGAACACGAGCACCAGCTTCTCGCCGGGCTTCCCCGGGATCCGATCCGGCGTGTAGCCCTCCTTGTTCGCCTCGATCGCGATCTTGCGAACGCCATCGACCACGGTGCCGCTCGCGGTCGTCGCGGCTGGCTTCTTTGCGGGCTGGTTGTCTGCCTTCTTGCAAGCAGCGGATGACAACGCGAGGCCGAACACGAGCAGTGCGAGGCGAGACATGCCCGCACGATAGCGCGGCTAGGCCGTGGGCGCGAGGCGGGCCGAGACGCCGCCGACCGGGCTCTGGTTCTGGAGATCCTCGAATGGGTCCACCCAGTCCTCGAACTGGAGGATCCCGAGCTCGGCAAACCGCACGCGCTGGCGCTCCGAGAGCAGGCCAAGCTTCTTGATGGCCGGCACGATCTTGGCGAACAGCATCTGGCGGAACATGATCTGGCCCTGGTTGTGCAACGCGATGTCCATGCACTGCTTGGCGGGCAAGCCCATCTTCTCCCAGACTTCCTGGAACAGGAACCGATCGCGCATCAGCCGCGCGGCCTCGTAGACGAAGTCCTCGCGCTCGTGCCGCACGGACTCGGGCTGATCGCGGTAGTAGTCGCGCAGCGAGAGGATGCCGAACGCGACGTGGCGTGCCTCGTCCCCGATGACGTACGAGGTGAGCTCCTTGAGCAGTGGCTCCTCGGTGTTCTGGCGAATCATCCCGAACGCGGCGAGCGCGAGCCCCTCGACCATGATCTGCATGCCGAGGAACTTCATGTCCCATCGGCTGTCCTTGAGGATCATGTCGAGCAGCGTCTTCAGGTGCGGGTTGATCGGGTACGAGAACCCGATCTTCGTGTGGAGGTAGCGGTTGTAGACGTCGACGTGGCGCGCTTCATCGACGACCTGGCTCGCCGCGTAGAGCTTGCTGTCGAGATCTTGCACCGAGGGCACGAGCTGCGCGGTCGCCAGCAGCGCCCCCTGTTCGCCGTGGAGAAACTGCGACAGCGTCCACGCGAACGTCTCGACGTTCACGGTGTGGCGCTCCTTGGGCGACATCCTGTTGTAGATGTCGGAGCCAAACAGCGGCATCAGCGGCTCGGGTGTCGTCGGACGAGCGAGATCGACGTCGGTCTTCCAGGGCAGCACATCGTCGGAGATCCACTGGGCCCGGACGGCCTTGTCGTAGAGATCTCGCAGCTTCTGGCGCGTCTCCTGATATCCCCACGTGTACGTGACGTCGAGAATCGTCTCGAGCGTCTCGATCGACGGGCCCGCGAGGGTCGATGATCCTGCGAGAGGCGCGGAGGGCGACGCATCCGCAGCGGGCGTGGCGGCGACGGTTTCCATGGAAGCTCCTGACGTGGCTCGGCCTGTACCAAAACTGACAGTTGTTTCACTTTGAACTGGCGCGTGGGGGGTCGTCAAGTGCATTGTGGATCCATGGCGTCTCGCGCGCGGACGACGAAGGCGACCCTTCCTGAGGCCGCCATCCTCTCCGCCGAGACCCTGCTACGCGCCACGCGCGAGCCGGACTTCCAGCAGGAGCGGTCGCGTCGCAGCTACATCGCGCTGATCGAAGCAGCGACCGAGCTGTTCTCGGCGGACGGATACGACGCGGTCGGGACGCCGGAGATCTCGCAGCGTGCCGGGGTCTCCGTTGGCACCTTCTACCGCTACTTCGACGACAAGCACGAGATCTATCTCGAGGTCGCTCGCCGCATGATGGTCGCCGCCTACACCGAGACCATCGACGGTCTCGGGCCCGAGCGGTTCATCGGTCGCGCGCGCCACGAGACGCTGACCGCCACGGTGGCCGTGTTGTTCGAGCACGTGGTGTCGCGGCCGCAGCTGTCGCGCAGTGTCAACGAGATGTCGCTGCGAGATCCCCAGGTTGCCGCGCTCCGTCGCGCGTTCGACCTGGCGTCCGTGCAGCGGCTGACCCAGCTCATCGAAACGATCGCGCCGCGCTCGGAGATCCCGGATCCAGAGGCCACCGCCTACGTGCTGTACGGCAGCGCGATGCAGTGCGCGTACGGGCTCGCGGGTCACGTCGGGCAACCTCCGATCGATAGCGAGCGCGCGAAGCAGGCGCTCACGATGCTGATCGAGCGGACGCTGTTCCCGAACGGGTAGTCAGGGCTTCCCGCTGGCCCAGGTCGCGAAGTAGCCGCACTCCTTGAGCACTTCCTTGTAGTACTTCGTGGCCGCGTAGCGCTTCACGATCGGATACCAGGTCTTCGGGGTGGGATACGGATCGGGATTCGCGCTCGGGTCGTCGGCTTGCGCGGTCCACAGGTTGGCGAGCTCGGCCTTGGCCGCCATGAACGCCGACCTGGCCTTGAGCTCGCGGTTCGAGGTCAGATCGAACGCGCGCTTGTACCACTGCAGCGCCGCGCTCGCGTTCCGCGTGGCCTGATGCGAGTCGTCGAGCACGATCCGCGCGTTGCCGTACCAGGTGATGTTGTAGAGCGCGTTGCCGATCAAGAACGCCGCCTCGGCCGCGGCCTCGCCTCCGCCCTTGGCCTTGAGCTCGAGCTCGGCGAGCCGCGTCACCATGCTCGCGTGCGTCCACTTCGAACTCTCGAACTTGTCGTGATCACAGTCGTGGCAGTCGATGGTGTGGATGACGAACGGATCGGTCCTGAGGCGATCCGAGGTCGCCTTCGTGGTCTGGAACGTCTTCGCGGCAGTGGCAAAGTCGCCGTCGAGCAGGTAGCGGAGCGCCAGTTCCTGCTCGAGATGTTCACGCGAGATCGAGCCCTGGAGCACGAAGCGCTCGAACTCGGTGCTCGTGCGCCCGGTGCGCGCGATCATCTCCTTGATGAACACGGCATCGTTCCACCGCGGCTTGCCCTTGGCGCGCCCGGTCGCGGGGTCGATCGGATCGACCGTGCCCGGCTGGAGGAACTCGGCGTCGACGAGCTTGCCGGCCTTCGCGTAGGCCTTCGCGAGCTTGCCGCGGACGTCCCCGCGCACCGTCGCGAGCCGGCCGAATGCCGGGTCGATGTCGTTCATCGACTTCGCGAGCTCGGCTTCATTCTGCGGGTTGATCTTCCAGTCGAGTGCCAGTGCCACCGCGAGGCTCGCCTTGGCCTGGCTCGCGACCCGGACGTCGCCCGGCCGCCCGGAGACCGCGCGCAGCAGCCGCGGCCTTGCGGTCGCGAGGTCGCCACGCTTGGCAGCGATGTGACCGGCGATGAGCTCCATCAGCCACGGCCGATCGGCGCCCGGCAGCTTGGCCTGCGCGACCGCGATCTGCTCGATCGCCGCGAACGCCTTGTGCTGCGCCGCCACGTCCTTCGGATCGGGTTTGGCACCCTCGCCCCAGGCATCGACGCCGCGGCTCTCGGCACGCGCCAGCTCGCGCACCATGAGCACCCCGACGAGATTCGACTTCGGGTCCAGCTTGAGGATCTCCTGGATCGCGACGAGGCCGTCCTTGTCGATCCCGACCAGCCGCCACAGCTCGGTCTTCTCCCGCACGGTGCTCGCCAGGCGGAGTGACTCGCGCCAGTCCGTGTCCTCCATCGGGCGGAAGTCGAGTGCGGCCGCCCCGGCCAGCGGCGGATAGCTCGCGTGCACCCGCGCGAGCTC
>Ga0316601_100000675_pt1 | contig 15444 bp, 12 predicted proteins | sample OWC_soil_day5_no_FD_207663 | JGI IMG/M metagenome (GOLD analysis project Ga0316601, IMG submission 207663) | Wetland soil microbial communities from Old Woman Creek delta, Ohio, United States - OWC_soil_day5_noCT | ecosystem: Environmental > Terrestrial > Soil > Wetlands | place: USA: Ohio... | reverse complement strand
GGCTCCGCACGCGCTAGGGGGGTCGGGGTGAACGCAATCAAGTTGCAGTAGGGCTCCGGCGGCTTCGCCGCCTTGGCCAAAGCCAAGCCAGGACCGCGCCGGCCGGCAACCAGGCTGGCAACGCCGAGGACGACGAGCAGCAGCCGCCGCCCTCGTCGGGCTCGGTGACGCAGTCGGGGGTGCAGCCGTCGCCCGCGGTGGCATTGCCATCGTCGCAGGACTCGTCGACATCGACGAAGCCATCGCCGCAGCGTGGGATCTTGCCGAGGCCGACGACGCAGATGTCGTCGAGGTTCCAGCCGCCGAGCTGACGCGAACCGTCGGGATCGAGCGTCCACCCAACGGTGATCGCCGCGCTCGGCGTGACCTCGAGGTCGACGAGCCGCCACTCCTTGTCGACGTGGTCGAGGTTGCCGGCCGCGGTGGTGGTGTTCTGCCAGACGGTCGCACCGTCGACGGCGATCGTGGCCTGGTCGAAGGTGCCATCCTCGATGGTGAGCCAGCGGCGGAACTGGACGTGCACGTGCTGGTAGGCCGAGCCATCGATCGGCGGCGTCTCGATCGACGTGGCGTTGAACGCGTTGTAGCTGCCGGCGGTGCGGACGTTGGTGCCGAGCACGTTGTCCCCGGTGAACGCGCGTGGGGCATCGAGCACGAACGACGGCCGCGCGACCTCCCACTCGGGCTGGCCGACCTGGGTCCACTGGGGATCGCTGTTCAGGGGCTCGCACCAGATCGGCGTCGCGTCGCCGACGAGCAGCTGGTAGAGCGGGTCGGCCGCGTTGTCGGGGAGGTTGGCGGTGGAGCCGTCGTCGAACGTGGCGACCGCGCGGTAGAGCACGAGGGTGTTGTCGGGCTGGGCGGGGAGGGTGGCGGACCAGGTCGTGCCCTGCAGCGTCATCGGGATCGTCGTCGGCGTGCTGGTTGGCCCCAGTTGCCACGCGAGCGCCATCGCGGTGACCCGCGGCCGCGGACAGGCGCCGGCGGACGGGGTCGTGACGGTGAACGCGACGGTCGTGCCGGAGACGACGGGCACCCCGATCGTCGTGGTCTCGAATCCGGGCGCCGCGAGGCCGTGGCGGCCGAACGCGGCCTCGATCGCGCAGCCATGCGGCGTGCCGTTGCCGAGGTTGCCGTCGTTGTCGTCGGCGGTGAGCGCGGCGAGGTACGTCGTGGGCAGGTCGGTCGCGCGCTGCAGCACGCCGACGTAGATCTGCTCGGTGACCGCGATGCCCTGGGCGGCACCGAGCTCGGCGATCAGGGCCTTGCGCAGATCCCACAGCGCGCCGGCGAGGATCAACCCGGTCAGGTGGGGACTGCCGTTGACGTCCTCGGGGAAGTGCTTCTCGGTGCCGGCCGGATCGAGCTCGCGGACGGGGGTGTCGTCGAACGTGAACCCGCGCCCGACCCCGGGATCGTCGACGATGTTGGCGGCGAAGAAGTCGGCCACGCCCTCGGACATCGGCTGGTTGAACGCGCCGACGCCGGGGATGATCGTCTGGTGGTGGAACGAGTGCCCGAACTCGTGCATCACGACGTCGGCGAGCCGCCCGGTGTTCTCGCACATCGCGTCCTTGCGGAAGAAGTGGAGGTCGTCGCCCGTCGAGAATGCGTTGCACGAGCCGGGCTCGTTGACGTGGACCTGCAGCGGCAGATCGAGCCACGCGAGCCCCGGCTGCATCGCGCGGCCGCGGGCCTTGGCGACCATCGCGTAGACGTACGCGGTCAGCTGGGCATCGCCTTGCTCGTCATCGGCGAGGCTCCAGTCGACGGGCTGACCGGGCTGGGCGACGAGCTGGACGGTCGCGAGCGCGCCGGCGCTGTTGACGATCTGCACGATCGAGCCGAGGACGCTGGGATCGACCGCCGCGGGCGCCGTGCCCGGCCACGCGAAGCCGCCGTCGTCCGCGGTCAGTGCCGCGGTGCCATCGACCGTCAGGTTCGCGCGGCCGGCAGGCGCGAGCCGGCGGGTGCCGGTGGGGCGCCGGTCGCCGACGTCGAACCGCAGCGTCCCGGTGGCGTACGACCGCCGGCTCGTCCGCAGGAGTGGCGCACCATCGGGGGCGACATAGACGTCCCACTGGCCGGTCGACGCGCTCGCGTCGAGCACGTCGGCGACGCGGTACTCGATGTTCCCTGGGCCGTGCACCAGCGGCAGCACCACGCGCTCGCCGGTCGGCCGTGCGGTGACGGCGAGGCCGGTGTCGTGGCGCAACCAGGCTTCGGCGCGGCCGGCGCTCGCGTGGCCGGCACCCGGCACCGCAACCTGTACGTGGGGCAGGGCCTCGGAGCCCGCGAGGAACAGGCGGTCGTTCGCGAACACGACGTGGAGCTGGCCGCCGACCACGCGCAGGCCGTTCCACCGCTGGCCGAACGCGAGCGTGCGCACCGCCCCATCGATCCGGTTGGTGACGAGCACGAAGTCGGCGAGCCGCGCGCCGGGGGCAAGCTGGCCCAGGTGGGCGGTGAGGAACGCGCGGGCGGCGCGCTCGGCAACGCCGGGATCGCGCATCGCGCCCGGCACGTCGATGTAGCCGCCCCACATCCGCGTCGTGACGCCGGTATCGTGGTCGTGGACGGCACGCCAGCCGGCGGGCGCGGCGGCCGCCTCGAGCACGCGCGAGGTCCGCGGCGCCGGGCCAGCCGGGACGGCAACCTCGCGGTCTCCCCGCGGCACGAAGGCGGTGTTCGTGACGAGCACCGCGGCGAGCACCAGGGACCGCACGCGAGCCACCATGGCATGAACCGCCGGTTCTCGAAGCAATTTCGGTCACGCCGGCGGCGAGCCGCGATCCACCGCACGAGCGCAGTGATCGTCGGGAACCGCCGACTGGAGCAGCGGACCTCCGCGGGCCTGTCCTGCTCAGGCGCGCGCGAGGACAGCGCCCTTCGCGGGCTTGCTGGGCTTCTTGGCGGCCGAGGCCGAGGCCTTGCCGTTCGCCTGCTTGGTGCTGGCGCCCGCGTGCTCCTTGAGCTGCGCGACGAGCGGCGTCTTCTCCCACGTGAACTCCGGCTCCTCGCGGCCGAAGTGACCGTAGGCCGCGGTCTTGCGGAAGATCGGGCGGCGGAGATCGAGCTCCTTGGTCAGCATGCCCGGGCGCGCATCGAACGTCATGAGCACGGCCTTGGTGAGCTTGTCGTCGGACACCACGCCGGTGCCGAACGTGTCGACCAGCATCGAGACCGGCTCGGCGACGCCGATCGCATACGCGAACTGGACCTCGCAGCGACGGGCGAGCCCGGAGGCGACGACGTGCTTGGCGATGTAGCGAGCGTAGTACGCGGCCGAGCGATCGACCTTGCTCGGGTCCTTGCCCGAGAACGCGCCGCCACCGTGGCGCGCGAAGCCGCCGTACGTGTCGACGATGATCTTGCGTCCGGTGACGCCGGCATCGCCGTACGGGCCGCCGATCACGAACCGGCCCGTCGGGTTGACGTGGAACTTGGTCTTGTTGGTGATGAGCTTCGCCGGAACGATCGGCTTGATGACGAGCTCGCGGATGGCCTCCTCGAGCGTCTTCTGCTTCACCTTCTCGTCGTGCTGGGTCGAGACGACGATCGCCTCGACCCCGGTGACCTCGCCGTCCTGATAGCGGATCGAGACCTGGGTCTTGCCATCGGGGCGCAGCCAGTCGACGCCCTTGATCTTCTTCTTGCGGACCTCGGCGAGCCGGAACGCGAGCTGGTGCGCCATCTGGATCGGCAGCGGCATCAGCTCCTTGGTCTCGTCGCAGGCGTAGCCGAACATCAGGCCCTGATCGCCGGCGCCCTGCTTGGACGCATCTCCGCGATCGACGCCCTGCGCGATGTCGGGCGACTGCTGCGCCACCGACACCATCACCGCACACGTGTCCGCATCGAACCCCGTGTCCGACCCGACGAAGCCGATGTCGCGGACGACGCCGCGCACGATCGTCGGGTAGTCGAGATAGGCCTTGGTGGTGATCTCGCCCGCCAGGAGCACGAAGCCCGTCTTGGTCACGGTCTCGCACGCAACCCGGCTGTTCGGATCGGCGGTGAGGCACGCGTCTACGATCGCGTCACTGACCTGATCGCACAGTTTGTCAGGGTGACCTTCGGTGACGGACTCGGAGGAGAACAGATAGCTGGCCATGGGTGTCGACGACTATTCAGCTACCCAAGTCCGCTGTCAACGCTCGAACGGAGGTACCATCATCGGGACGATGCGGCTGATTCTTGTCGCGCTCGCGGCCGCGCTCCTCACGGCGTGTGGCGGCAAGCCGCCGGTCCCGAAACGGCTGGTCGTCGAGGGCGATCTCGGCACCTGGAAGTTTCGGAGGTTCCAGGGGCCGCTGCTCGATTACGAGGTCTGGATCGAGGGCAACAAGGGTGAGAAGTACAGCGCGAGCTACATCACCAACGACTCCGAGAAACGCGGTCACATCGAGGACAAGGATCTCGTCAACGTCACCGTGACCCGCTACGCGCGGACGGACGGGGTCGTGCGCGAGACCGTGAAGCTGGTCCGCCGGCTGGCGCAAGAGCGCGGGTATCAGGTCAGCGAGAAGAAGATCGAGGGCGTGCGTGCGCTCACGATCGTCGGGCCGAGCGAGATGTGGGCGATCTGGCCCTCCGGCACGTACATCGTCATGGTGGGCGGGCAGGGCCGCGAGACCGTGCCGGACTCGATGGTCGAGAAGTACGGGGAGCGCTATCCCTCGCAGCTGCCGGGCGGCTCGCTCGAGGGCCCGCTGCCGCCGGGTCCGGAGGACAAGCCGAAAGCGTCCCATGACAAGGAAGACTACGACCCGAGGAATCCCAGGCCCGACATCGACAAGTACGATCCCGACAAGGTGAAGATCCCCGAGCAGCACGTCGACGATGCGGCGCCGGACGACGACGCCGCCGCTCCCCCGGCGACCAAGAAGAAGAAGCCGAAGAAGAACAAGCCATGACGGCGCGGACGACCCACCGCCGGCGTGACACCCTCCCCGTCGGATGATGCTGAAGCTGCTGCGAGCCGGGACGCCGGCGGCCACCGCGCTCCTCGATCGCTCGACCCGGATGGCCGGCGACATCGACGAGCAGGTCGCCGCGATCCTCAAAGGAGTCCGGATCCGTCGCGACACTGCGGTCGCCGACTACACCCGCCGATTCGACCAGCGCGAACCGACCGCCGGCAGCTACGAGCTGCCCGCCGAGCGGTGGGACGCGCTCGCAGCCCAGGTCGCGCCCGACGTCCGCGCGGCGCTCGAGCTCGCGGCGCAGCGGATCCAGGCGTTCCATGCGACCCAGCAGGCGCGCGACGTCGACGTCACGCTCGATGGCGTCCGGCTCGAGCTCCGGGTGACGCCGCTCCGGCGCGTCGGGCTCTACGTGCCGGGCGGAACCGCGCGCTACCCGTCGAGCGTGCTGATGACGGCGATCCCCGCCAAGGTCGCGGGCGTGCCGGAGATCATCATGGTGACGCCGGGAGCCTCGGCCGAGGCGCTGCTCGCGGCGCGCCTCGCGGGGGTCGATCGGGTGTTCGAGCTCGGAGGTGCGCAGGCGATCGCGGCCCTCGCCTACGGGACCGAGACCGTGCCACGGGTCGACAAGATCGTCGGGCCGGGCAACGCCTGGGTCGCGTCCGCGAAGCGCCAGGTCTATGGCGAGGTCGACATCGACTCGATCGCCGGCCCGTCCGAGGTGCTCGTGGTGGCCGATGCCGGCGCGAACCCGGCGTGGATCGCCGCGGATCTGATCGCCCAGGCCGAGCACGACAGGGAAGCCTGCGCGGTGCTGGTGACGACCTCGCCCGAGCTCGCGGCGGCCGTCGACGACGAGCTCGAGGATCAGCTCGCCGATCTGCCACGGCGCGCGATCGCCGAGCATGCGCTGGTCGCGCACGGCGCGGTCGTGCTCGTCGGCTCGCTCGACGCCGCGATCGACTACGCGAACGCGTTCGCGCCCGAGCACCTCGAGCTGCACGTCACCGGCGCACGCGAGGTCGCCGCACGCTGCACGACGGCCGGCGCGATCTTCGTCGGTGCGTACTCCTCCGAGGCCGCGGGCGACTACCTCGCCGGCGCCAACCACGTGCTGCCCACCGGGGGAGCCGCGCGCTATGCCTCGCCGCTCGGGGTGCACGACTTCTGGAAGCGCACGTCGATCATCGAGTACACCGCCGCGGCGGCTGCTGCGCATGCAGGTCCGATCGCGACCTTGGCGGCCTGTGAGGGGCTCGACGGCCACGGCCGCTCGGCGCTGCTGCGAGGCAAGCGTGGCTGACGATGGCCTGGGTCCGCTCGCCGCGCGGGTCCCCGCCGCGCTCCGTGGCTCGACCGCGTACCACGTGCCGCTGCCGCCGCGGCTGGTCGCCAAGCTCGATGCCAACGAGCTGCCGGATCCGCTACCTGCCGAGCTCCGGGCCCGGCTCGCCAGCGTGCTCGCCGAGGCCGCGCTCGAGCGCTATCCCGATGCATCGGCGCGCCGGCTCCGGGCCGTGGTCGCGCGCCAGCACGGGGTCTCCGGCGAGCAGATCGTGTTCGGCAACGGCTCGGACGAGCTGATCGCGATGCTGTGCAGCGCGTTCGCGGGGCCGATCCTGTATCCGACGCCGAGCTTCGTGTACTACCGGCTCGCCGCGATCGCACGGGGCTTGCCTCCCGTCGAGGTACCGCTCAGTGCTCGGCCCGGCTCACGGTTCGAGCTCGACGAAGCCGCGCTGGTGAGCGCCGTCGACGCCACACGTCCCAGCGTGGTCTTCCTCGCGCTCCCCAACAACCCCACCGGCACGCTGTGGCGCAAGGAGCTCGCGCTCGAGCTCGCGGCGCGACATCGCGACATGGTGGTCGTCTCGGACGAGGCCTACGTGGCGTACAGCGGCGCGACCAACCTCGCCGCGCTCGCCGACCACCCAAACCTCGTCGTGCTGCGCACGTTGTCGAAGATCGGCATGGCGGGGCTGCGGGTCGGGTTCTCGATCTCGGCGCCGGCGATCGCGGGCGTGCTCGAGAAGGTGCGACCGCCGTACAACCTGTCAGCGCTCGACCAGCGGGCCGCCGAGCTCCTGCTCGAGGAGGGCTGGCAGTGGTGCGCCGACCGCGCGGCCGCGGTGGTTCGCGAGCGAGCCCGGCTCGCCGCGGGGCTCGGCGCGCTCGGACTCGAGGTCTTCCCGAGCGAGGCGAACCTCCTGCTTGTCCGGTTTTCGGACAGTCAGCGCACGTGGCACGCGCTCGCCGACGCGGGCATCTCGGTGCGCAGCTTCGGCGCCACCGGCCCGCTCGCCGATTGCCTCCGGATCACGGTGGGCACGCCGGCCGAGAACGATGCCGTGCTCGCCGCGCTTGCGGGCTGACCAGCGGAGGGTGCTTGCGGGCTGACCAGCGGCAGCGGTCGTGGACGTGGACGGAACCGCACAGCGTGCCCAGCCTTGGCCTACCACCGGCGGGCGCTTGCGGGGTGACCGCCGGAGGGCTGTTGCGGGGTGACCACCGGGGGGCTGTTGCGGGGTGACCACCGGCGGGCGCTTGCGGGGTGACCCGCGTACCCGCGGTCACTCCGGCCCCTTGGGGACAACAATCCTCTGAGTGGGGTGCCTACTCGCCAGCCGGATGGGGCAGCGCCAGGTGATCGCCGCCGTACCTGGCGTGCAATACGTGGCAATTACAATGAGGTAGGCTCGGGCGCGAAGGCGTCTCCCGGGGTGCGCTAGCGCTTGCAGGGGAGACCCTGTACAAATGGTCTTACTGCGGGGTTTCATGTCTCGTTCCATCGTTCTGCTCTCCGCCCTGTTCATCGGATGCAGCGTCGGTGAGGTCCCCCTCAATGGGGCTGGCCCGGATGGCGGTAACAACGGAACCGACGGTTCTTCCTCGGCCCTCTGCGTCAACCGCGCGACGACCCCGGTCGCTGCCCATGTCCACGGCGCGGGTGCCGGCGGTGGCACGAAGGCCGGAGAGGGCTGCATCGTGGCCGGTTGTCACCTGGCCGGCGGCGATGGCCCCACGTTCGTGATCGCCGGAACGCTCTACAAGCCCGACGGCGTCACCCCGAGTGCCGGCGCCACGATCCAGGTGACCGCCGACGCCGGCGGTGCCAAGGCGATCGCGGTGACCGATGACGCGGGCAACTTCTCGTCGACCCAGGCGATCAACCCGTTCCCCGGCGTGGCGCTCGCGAGCGCATGCCCGACGACCGACCGCTCGATGGCGGGCAAGATCGCCGGTCCCAACGACGGCAACTGCAACGGCGGCAACGCATGCCATCAGGTCCCAGGCGGGCTCCCGATGGTGCTCGCGGACCAGTAGTCAGCGCTTCTTCTTCGACGAGGCGATCAGGCGCGCGTACGCCTCGGCGGCCGACACGCACAGCTGCTGCATCACACCGCGCTGAATGGCCGACAGCGGTCGCGCGTGGCCGTAGAGCACGTTGACGACGCGCCGGCCGATCATGATCGCGCCGGTCGTGACGAGCGCGGGCTCGGCGCACCCGAGCACCTTGTACATGTACGAGTTGACCGTGGAGGGGGCGAGTGGCCCGTGGAACACGCCGGTCTCCGACGCGATCGCGGCCTGGACCACGGACGGTGCATCGAGCGGGATCAGCAGGTGCTCGACGTTGGCGTGCCCGGGCAGCTCGCCGATCGCTCGCCAGCCGAACGCGATGTTGTCACGCACCGTGAACACCACCGCGGCATCGAACGTCGCGGCCGAGAACCCGAGCAGCACCTCGACGATCCGGTTGCGATCGGTCGCCTTCGCGAGCTCGCGCATCGCGACATCGGGCGACATCGGGGCCGGGACGAGCGGGCTCGTCGACGCGCGCGTCAGTGTAGGCGTCGACGGCTGGTGCGCGACCTCGGCGATCGGCGCGGCCTCGGCGGGCGCCTCGAGATCGGCGTCGAGGCTGTCGATCAGATCCTCGGCGTCGAGCTCGAGTGCCTCGGACTCATCGAACATCTTCTCCAGCTTGACGCTGCGCAGGCGCGGCCTGGGCCCCGGCGCGGCGATCGGCGAGACGGGGACGGGCGGGAGCCCCGGCAGCGGCGGCGCGGGCAGGCTGGTGTCCACCGCGCTGTCGTCCCCCCGTGGGGTGTCGCCGAACTTCACGAAGCGCGCAGGCCGCGGCACCCCGTAGTAGCGCTCGATGTAATAGTAGATGCGGACCTCGGGCGTGACGCGCGGCAGGACGCGATACCCGGTGATCTGGCCCAGGGTCTCGAGCGCCGCGAAGTCGTGCGGATCCTCGACCGCGGCGATCAGCTGGCGGTCCTGGACGACCAGCGGCACGCACTTGTGCTTGAACGCCTGCGCCGGTTGCAGCAGCCGCACGGCCGCTCGCTTGGCGCGCTCGAGCATCGCCCCGGTCGCGATCGGGATCCCGAGCTCGAGGCCGAGATACACGGTCAAGGCTTCGAGATCGACGAAGCCGTGCTCCACGAGCACCGTCCCCATCCTCCCGCCATCCCTGGCCTGGTACTTGAGCGCGAGCTCCAGCTGCTGCTCGGTCAGCCGGCCATCGCGGACGAGCATCTCGCCGAGCTTCATGTCCTGCGAAGGTATCACGGACGTGCTAATCGAATTGAATGCGTGGTTGGTTGCTCGCGGCGCTGTGGCTTGCCGGCTGTGGCGGCAAGGACGCCCGGCCGCCCGATGACCGGGTGGACCGCGAGCACGGGGCGCAGCTCCCGATCGATCCCGCGGAGCCGACGGCCGTCACGGTGCCCGACTTCCCCGAAGGCACGCGCTCGCTGGAGCTGGTGCACACCACCGCCGTGCGGCTCGAGCCCGGTGACGGCAAGCGGATCGGCACGGTCGCGGTAGACACCCGGGTTGGCTGGGTCCGCACGGCCAAGGCGAAGGGCTGCCAGAAGGCCTGGATCGAGATCCGGCCGCGCGGCTGGATCTGCGGCGACTACGTCAAGCCGAGCTCCAAGGCGCCGTTCGGCCGCGAGGTGCCGATGCTCGACCGCGCCGAGCTCGTGCCCGGCGTGTACGGCAAGGTCACGGCGCCCAACTCGGTGACCTTCACCGTGGACAAGCCAAAGCCGGCCAAGGACGACAGGACGTCGCGCAAGCCCAAGCCGAAACAGCACCAGGGCCCGATCACCTCGCCGAGCGATGTCGTCCAGCTCACGTTGAAGCCGCAGCCCAAGCTCGTCGAAGGTCGTCCGCTCGTCGGATCGGTCAACGTCCGGCAGTACGAGGAGCTCGCCGTCGACGGCAAGGTGTACTGGCGGATCAGTCAGAAGGATCCCGAGTACGTGCTGCGGCAGGCGATCACGCCGCACCGACCCTCCGTCTACGGCGGCGCCAGGCTCGGCGACGACACCGGGTGGACCGGACCGACGATCACCGCGCCCGCGTCGGCGGAGACGATCGGCTTCGTGTGGCCGCGCGTCGTCGGCTGGCAGCAGGTCTACACGACGAACAAGGCGATCGGCGGTGGGGTCAATCGCCAGCTCGCGGCGCGCACGCCGGTGGCGATCCTCGAGATCTCGGCGGACAAGGCCGGGCGCCCGGTCGCCTATCGCATCGGCCTGGCCGAGTGGATCGCGGCAGCCGACGTGCGCGTGTTTGCCGCCGCGCCGCCGCCCCCGCTGCTCGAGAAGGGGGAGCGCTGGATCGACGTCGATCTCGATAACCAGATCCTCGTCGCGTTCGAGGGCGACACGCCGGTGTACTCGACGATGGTGTCGTCGGGTGGCAAGGACACGCCGACCGAGATCGGCGTCTATCGCATGTGGCTCAAGGAATCCGAGGCCGACATGAAGGGTCTCAACGGGGAGGATCCGTACTCGGTCGCGACCGTGCCGTGGACGCAGTTCTTCAGCCCGGAGAAGGGCCTCGCGCTTCACACCGCGTACTGGCACGACCAGTTCGGCGCGCGCCGCAGCCATGGCTGCGTCAACCTCGCGCCGCGCGACGCCCGCTGGCTCTACTTCTGGAGCGATCCTCAGGTCCCGCCGGGCTGGACGATGGCAGCCGGCGTGATCGAGGCGCCCGGCTCGATCGTCCGGATCCGCACGAAGGAAGAACCGTCGCCCGAGCCCAGGGGGTACGCGCGGAAGGTCATCGAGCTCCGGCAACAGAACGCGCCGGTGAAGTAGCGGTCAGCGAATCTGGCCCCACTCGTAGACCCAGTTCTCGCTCAGGATCCCGTTGTCCATCGTGACCCGGCGCTTCGCGAACACGGCCCGCGAGCCCTCTCCGATCGGGAACTTCATCGCGTAGGCGGTCTTGTGCATGCACTCGAGCAGCTCGGGGTTCGTGATCGTGGTGCCCTCCTCTTCGACCGCGGTGGTCTCGACCTCGATCTTGTCGCCGGTTGCGTCGTGCTTCTTGGCGACGATGAACGTCAGGATCGCCCGGCCGCTCGGCTTGCCGCCGGACTGCTTGATGCAGGCGCGGATCAGGTCGTCGGTCGGGACGGTCGCCTCGCGGATCACGGTGAGCTGCGCGACCGGTTGCGGCCTGGTCGCAGAACCGGAGCCGCCCTCGGGCACCACCATCGGCGCGACCGGCATCGAGGGCACGGGGACGGACGGCCTGACCGCGGTCGTCGTGGGCCTGGGGTTCGCGATCGGCTCATCGCGCGGTGAGGGCGGTGGCTCGCTGGGCACCGGCGGCTGGCCCGCGGCCACGATCGGCTGCTCTGGCACGCGCGGCACGGTCGGCGCTTCCAGCGTGCCGCGGGTGAACCACCACAGCGCCACACCCAGCGCGAGGACCGCCGCAAATCCGAGGGCCAGGAGGCGTGGGCCGGACACGGTGCAATCGTGACGGATCGATCGCGCGAACGCTACATCGAGCCCGACCTCAGTGCATGCTCGCGGCGCGCGTGCAGTTCAACACGTACCTCTTCGCGTGCTTCTTCGCACTCGTGCTCGCCGTCCACCAGGCGCCGATCCCGTGGACCGCTCGCAAGATCTCGCTGCTGGTGGCGAGCTACGTGTTCTATGCAGCGTGGGACCCGGTGTTCGTCGTGCTGCTGTGGGGCTCGACGGTGGTCGACTGGCTCGTCGCCAAGCACATGGTCCGGTCTCGATCGGCTGGGCGGCGCAAGCTCCTGCTCGCCACCAGCCTGACCTTCAACCTCGGCCTGCTCGTCTACTTCAAGTACGCCGGGTTTCTCGAGCGCTCGCTCGCGTCGCTGCTCGACGCCTGCGGGATCGAGTGGACCCCGGCCGCCGGCGATCTCGTGCTGCCGATCGGGATCTCGTTCTACACGTTCATGACGATCTCGTACACGCTCGACGTGTATCGCCGCCGCTGCCAGCCCGCGCGATCGTTCCTCGATTACGCGCTCTACGTGACGTTCTTTCCCCACCTTGTCTCGGGCCCGATCGTGCGAGCGACCGAGCTGGTGCCGCAGTTCGAGACGCCCCGCCGCGCGACGGCCACCCAGCTTGGCTGGGGCCTCGCCCTGGTCTGCCTCGGCCTGTTCGAGAAAGTCGTCGTCGCGGACGGCTTCCTCGCACCGGTGGTCGATCACGCGTACGCGCTCGACCAGATCTCGACCGCCGACGCATGGGTCGGGACGGTCGCGTTCGCCGGCCAGATCTTCTGCGACTTCGCCGGCTACTCGACCTGCGCGATCGGGGTGGCGCTGTGTCTCGGGTTCTACCTGCCCCAGAACTTCCGGTTCCCGTACGCCGCGATCGGATTCTCGGACTTCTGGCGACGCTGGCATATCTCGCTCTCGAGCTGGCTGCGCGATTACGTGTACATCTCGCTCGGCGGGAACCGGAGCGGACCCACGCGCACCCACGTGAACCTGCTGTTCACGATGCTGATCGGCGGGTTGTGGCACGGGGCGTCGTGGACGTTCGTCGCGTGGGGCGGCTTGCACGGGGTCTACCTCGTCGGCGAGCGTGTGCTCCGCCGGGTCGTGCCCGCGTCACCGGTGTGGCAGACCACCGGGGCGCGGCTCGTGATCGGGCTCGGGACGTTCGCGCTCGTCTGCCTGGCGTGGGTGTTCTTCCGCTCGCACGGCTTCGACCAGGCGTTCCGGATCTGCGCGGCGATGCTCGGCGGAGGCGAGGGTGTCTCGCACCCAGCCTGGCGCTACGCGCTGGTCCCCGTCGGCGGGTTGCTCGCGAGCCACTGGCTGCTGCGCTCGACCACGCTCGAGGACGTCGTCGAGCGCGTTCCCTGGCCGGTCGTCGCGACGGTGCTGGCCACGCTCGTCCTGTCGCTGTTCGTGTTTCCAGGGGTTGATCGTGCCTTCATCTACTTCCAGTTCTGAACCCGCGATTCCGGAGGTCCCGGTGCCGCGTGTCCCCGACCTTCGTTGGGGTGCGACCTGGCTCGTGTCGTTCGCGCTCGTCTGCGGTGCCGTGATCGGGCTCGAGAGCTTCGTGCGCGGCCGAGGCTACGCGCCGTCGATCAAGGACGACGACTACGCGTGGGCCTGGCAGCGCACGCGCGCCAGCGGCTCGGCGCGCACGGTCGCGGTGCTCGGGGCATCGCGGATCCAGCTCGCGTTCTCGTCCGAGGCCTTTCGCGAGGTGCTCCCCGGCTGGCGCTCGGTCCAGCTCGCGATCGACGGCACGCAGCCGGTGAGCTCGCTGCGCGACCTGGCCGAGGATCCGACGTTTCGCGGCATCGCGCTCGTCGAGATGATCGAAGACGGCTTCGTGTCCGCGAACTGGCATCGCCAGGACGCTCAGGTCGCCGTGTACCACCGGCGCTGGCGGTCACCCGGGGCCATGCTCGAGCGCCGGCTTGCCACCGCGGTGCAGAGCCGGCTCGCGCTCGTTTCCGCGGCTGGCACGCGCGCTCTTGGCAGCCTGGTCGGCGGACGCGGTTGGCCGGCGCCTCCCTACGTCATCACCCATGACGATCGCACGCAGTTCGCCGACTTCGCGCTCACGGATGTCGCTGCACTGCGGAGGCGTCAGCTCGCGCGGATCGGCATCCCTGCAGCTTCGGACGCCGCGGCGGCCCGGGCCTGGCTCGACGACGCCCTCGCGCTCGAGCCGCTGGTCGCGGCGATCCAGGCACGCGGCGGCAACGTCGTGTACGTGCGGATCCCGACCTGCGACGAGCGCTGGGCCGCCGACGAGCTCTCGACGCCCAAGGCGCGGTTCTGGGATCAGCTCGCCCGCCGCACCCACGCGATCACGATCCACTTCCGGGACGAGCCGACCCTGTCCGGCTTCGCGTGCCCCGACACGTCCCACCTGGCCTCGAACGACGGCCCACGGTTCACCCGTGCGATGTTCGAGATCTTGATCGCGCGCGGCGTGATCGTGGACCCCTGACGGCCGAGCACCGACGGCTCAGAACAGCTTGTCGAGAGCCTTCATCACCGATGGCAGCTCGGCCTCTGCGACCGCGAGCTCGAAGGCGATCTCGGTGCCCGCACCGACGAGCTTGATCGACTGCAGCACCTTCGCCACCGCCGGGACATCCTTGGCGCGTTTGGTGGTCTGGGCGAGCTCGCCTTTGCCCTCCTCGAGCAGCTTGGCGTTGACGGCCGCCGAAGCCGTGGAGATCTTGGCCGCGAACGCGAGCATGCCCTTCGAGAGCGTCAGCGTGCCCTGGCCCCCGGTGATGCCGTCCTTCTTGATCGCGAACGCGCCCCAGACAAGCGCCGAGGTAGAGGTCTTGCCGATCCGCGTGGCGAGCTCGGCGCGCGGGGGCTTGCCGCTCAGCATGGCATCGAGGTTGACGCGCTTGTCGGGTTTGGTCCCGATGACGAGGACGTCCTTCGCGAGCCACGCCACGTAGAACTTCTCGCGCTCGACCGCGTACTCGGTGACCTTGCCCGGCTTGGCGACCAGCTTCGCGTTCGGGGCCTGCTGCTGCAGCAGCTTGTTCGTGCAGGCCACGAGCTTCGGCTCGTCGAGGCCATCGAGCCCGATCGCGATCACACCCTGCTCGGTCTCGCCGTCCACCGCGATCGTGACGTCGCTGATCGCGGTGAGGGCATCGATCGCGCAGGCACTCTTGACCAGCTCGAACACCTGCTTCACATCCCTGTCCTCGTCGAGCACGGACGAGACCAGCGTCGGAAACGACGACGCGGCACGCAGCGCCACCACATCGACCCCGACCACGATCGAGGTCGAGGCGGGGAGCTTGGACTTCACCGCCGTCCACGACTTGGTGTCGGCTGCCGCGCTCCGCAGCGCCAGCGTCGAGACCGCGACCACCGCAAGACCCATGATTCTCTGGTTCATGGTCGCGCAGCTTACAAGGATCGATCTGCAGCGTCGACGAGCTCTGCGCGCTAGATCTTGAGGTCGACGGTGTACACGCCGTTGTCGGCGTTGGTCAGCGTGCCGGTCACCTGCGTCGTTCCCGGCGCGCGGATCACGTTGCCGGTGCCATCGTCCTGGAGCGTGCCGCTGAACGTCAGGTTCAACGTGGCATCTCCCTCGAGGTCGTCGCTCATGTGGTAGGTACCCACCAGCGTCCCCGTGAGGGTGCCGGTCGGGATGTTCTTCAGCGACAGGTTGAGGAACGGCTGGAGCGTGGGATCGGCATCGGTGTC
>Ga0316601_100000674_pt1 | contig 15449 bp, 18 predicted proteins | sample OWC_soil_day5_no_FD_207663 | JGI IMG/M metagenome (GOLD analysis project Ga0316601, IMG submission 207663) | Wetland soil microbial communities from Old Woman Creek delta, Ohio, United States - OWC_soil_day5_noCT | ecosystem: Environmental > Terrestrial > Soil > Wetlands | place: USA: Ohio... | reverse complement strand
TGCTTGTGAAGTTCGATCGCCGCGACCACCAGATCGGAGTCGGCCGGACGCCGGTCGTAAACCTCGTAGTGGGTCACGATCTGCTGCTCGGCCTCCTGGATCTTGACCATCTTGCCGAACTCGGTGGACTTGCCGGCTTTGCCTTTGCGGATGATCTCGGTGTGCGGCTCGAACAGGCTGACGATCTTGCCGGGCGAATGGGTGTTGCCGTGGTTGATGCGCTGGCGCGTCTGGCGCATCACCTGTTGCACCCGCGGCAGCATCGTCTCGATGTAGGCGCGATGGCCCTCCAGAGTCATCTGTTGCAGCAGATCGACCGAGTGCTTGCAGCCCGAGGCCACCTCCTGGGCGAAGCGCTTGGCTTGTCCGGCGACTCGGCCGCTGATTGCCAGTAGCCTGCGGTAGCACTGCTGCAGACGCTGCTTGCCCTGGTCGCTGCGACTGCGTGCGGCCCGCCCGATCTGGATCAGGCATCGCTGGGTGCTGCGCGAGCGGTCGCGCAGCACGGCGCCCACGGCGCCGGCGAGTTCGGTGATCTTCTTCATCGTGCGCGTCAGCACGCGCACGCCGTCGCCCAACAGCGAAGCGTCAGTCGGGTAGTGGATGTTGGTCTCGACCACGGTCGTATCGACTCTCATGCGCCGGCCCTCCACGATCCCGCACTCACGGCTGATGGTCACCACCCGTTGGTGCAGCCGCTCGACCACCGCTGGCCCCAGTGCCAAGCCGATCCTGCCTAGCGTCTTCGCATCAGGCACCTTGCCGGCGCCCACATGCGTGAACTGCCGATAGACCAGGTTGGCACGCACCTCGCGCTCGAGCGCGCCGTAACTCCAGTTGCGCACATGCTTGAGCACCAGCAGCCGCAGCACCACATCGGCAGGCGTGCCGCGGCGCCCGCGGGTGCGGCTGTGCGTCCAGCGCCGCGCCAGCGCATCGAAGACCAACTCAACAAGCCGCTCGTCGGCCAGCAGTTCATCGACATGCCGCATCCAGCCTTCCCAGAGCGCGGCGACATCTTCGGCGATCGGGCCACCACCCGATGGAAGGGGGCAGCGGCTGCGTTCGATCACCGGGTGCTCTTGGCTCGCGCCTTGGCGCGGCGAGCCTTGGCCCGCTGCTTGTCGCGGTCGAGCGAACGCAGGAAGCGCTCGCGGTTGGCGCTGGCCAACTCGGTGCCGATCTCCTGGAAACGCACCCACGCCTGATGCAAATCGCGCAGCGCCGGTGCGTGATCGGGCGGTACGTAGACCGAATGCGCCTTGCCTTCGGCGCTGAACTTCAGGTACAGGTGTGGACCGTGGCGGCGCTGGGGATCCCAGGCACAGGCGCAGCTCGGGTCGCCGCACTGGCGCGTGACCTCCGACAGCGAGCCCTGGATCATCGTCAGCGCTGCTTCACCAAGCTCGGCAAGTAATGCATCCTTACCCATTACGAAGGTTAAGGTACTCCTGCGCCATCGGGTTGTCAAGTGAATCAGCTACAAGATGGGGGAAACGAAGAGTCGTGCGGGGGGCGCGAGCCAGTGCGCTCGCGCAGCAAACCGGGGTCAGCACGAGAAGCGGCGCAGGGCGAGGCTCGCCGATTTTTGCGCCGCAAAGTAGCTAGGCGCGTGGCCAGGTCGGTTCGCGTGGCAAAGCTCGCCTCCACCGTGCCCAGCACCGCGGGCTTGTCGGGGGCCGGCCGCAGCTCCATGGCGATGCGCGTGTTGAGCGTCAGCCGCTCGGGCCAGGAGATGACCTGCGGCTGGTACACCAGCGCAGTGCCGCCTTCGGCGCTGACGCTGTGAGGCCCGATCGCGGCTGCGGCAGGGACCGCCACGGCGCTGCCGCCTGTCGTACCGGCGGCGGCCTTCAAGGCCTGCTGGCAGGACGGCGACACGCCGGCGGCGTTCTGCTGCAGACAGGTCAGTGCCGCCGGGCCGCCGGTCGGCACGCCGCGGCAATGCGACTGGAAATCGGCGCGGCAGGCCTGGCGGATGGCGCTGGCTTGTGCCGACGTGGGTTGTTGCGCCAGCGCCGGCATGGCGGTGGCGGTGGCGGTGGCGGTGGCGGTGGCGGCACAAAGTACCACCAGCGCGGCACCGATGAGCCTGCGCCTTCGCGCGCTGCGGCCCGCCAACGGCATGTCGATTCCGCTCATTGATTCCCTCCCATCGCAGCCGCTGTCGACATCTTCGAGTACCGCACCCGGCGTGTCAGCGCGTCCAGTGGTCGGTCCTCGACAAGATGCCGGCCTGGACCTTCAGTTCCAGGCGGCCGTCCGGGGCGATCGACAGCTCGGCCGGAAAGCTCTTGCCGGCGCGCGGAGAGTACACCGTGCCGCCACTCCAGCCGCCGGCCGTAGGCTTGAAGCCGGACAGGATCTGCAGGCCCAGGATCGGCTGTCCGCGCAACGACGCATCGGCGTTCTTGGCATCGAGCAGCGGCTTGCCGTCGCGCTGGGGCTCCTTCAGCCAGATCACCTTGCCGCCATAGACCGTGCTGCCGTCGGCCGCCTTGGCGGCGCTGATGTCGACCTTGGAGTCGCCATCGTCGGTGAGCCAGGTACCCAGAATGGCATCCGCTGCCGCCGCCTGCAGCGCGGGCACCCCTATCAGCAGCAGCGCGCAAGCGCACACATGGCGCCTGGACCTCGAACCGATGGAACTGACCATGGCACTGACTTTGGAGCGTGGTCCCCGATGGCACGGAATGAAGCCATTCTGGCCCGCACTCCGGCCTGCGATCAAGAGCCTGGGCTACTCTAGCGGCCTGACCCCTTCCGGAGATGGCCCATGAAGACCCAGGTTGCGATCGTCGGAGCCGGACCGTCCGGACTGCTGCTGGGCGCGCTGCTGCACCAACACGGCATTGCCAACGTCATCGTCGAGCAGCGCAGCGCCGAGTACGTGCTCGGCCGCATCCGCGCCGGCGTGCTGGAGCAGATCACCGTGGACCTGCTGGCCGAGGCCGGCGCCGACGCGCGCATGCGCGCCGAAGGCCTGCCGCACGACGGCTTCGAGATGTGCTTCGGCGGCCAGCGCCACCGCGTCGACCTGTTCGGGCTGACCGGCAAGCGCGTCATGGTCTACGGCCAGACCGAGGTCACGCACGACCTGATGGATCAGCGCGCAGCGCAGGCGCAGCCGACGGTGTACGAGGCACAGGACGTCAGCGTGCACGACTTCGATGGCAAGCGGCCGCGCGTGCGCTACCAAAAGGACGGTGTGGCGCACGAGATCGAATGCGACTTCATCGCCGGCTGCGACGGCTTCCACGGCGTGTGCCGCGCCAGCGTGCCTCGATCAGCGATCCAGACCTTCGAGAAGGTCTATTCCTTCGGCTGGCTGGGTGTGCTGGCCGACGTGCCGCCGGTGGCGCACGAGCTGATCTATGCCAGCCACGAACGCGGCTTCGCGCTGTGCAGCATGCGCAGCAAGACGCGCAGCCGCTACTACGTGCAGTGCGCGCTGGACGACGACGTCAACGCCTGGTCGGACGAGGCCTTCTGGGCCGAGCTGAAGAGCCGGCTGCCGGCCGACACCGCCCGGCACCTGGTCACCGGCCCATCGATCGAGAAGAGCATCGCGCCGCTGCGCAGCTTCGTCACCGAGCCGATGCGCTTCGGCCGGCTGTTCCTGGCCGGCGACGCGGCCCACATCGTGCCGCCCACCGGCGCCAAGGGGCTGAACCTGGCAGCCTCCGACGTGGCGCTGCTGTCGCGCGGACTGGCCGAGCACTACCGCGGCCACGACGAAGGCATCGACCGGTATTCGCAGCGCGCGCTGGCGCGCATCTGGAAGGCCGAGCGCTTCTCCTGGTGGTTCACGACGCTGATGCACCACTTCCCGGAGAACGGCGAGTTCGGCGCAAAGATGCAGCGCGCCGAACTGGACTACCTGTTCAGCTCGCGCGCTGCGCAGACCGCGGTGGCCGAAAACTACGTCGGGCTGGCGCTGTAGGCGCCGTCCGCCCCGGTCAGTGAATGGGCTGGACCACCGGGTAGGCGTACTCGCGGCCGACCATCGCGCGGGCTCCGAAGTAGGCGCTGCGCAAGCGCTCGGGCAAGGCATCCAGGTCCACCTGCCCGGTGGCGTCGCAGGGCACGGCAACGCCACGGCCGGGGTGGAACAGCGAGGCGAAGCGCAGTTCGAAGGCGGCTTGCGCGCGCTGCGTCCGAACGGAGGTCTGGGTGTTCATGACGATCTCCCACTACGCAGCGCAACCCGGCCTGCGCTGCACGGCAAGAGGCCTCGGCGCTGCCGCCCCGGCCTCGCGCGCTGCGGTGCTTCGAACCTGGCGCACCACACCATCTTCGGTCGCCGTCGCGCAGACTGTGGCCCGATCAACGGGGCAATCCCGCGCCACATCGGCCGCGCGTGAGGCAGGTCACGGCACGTGGTCGGCTTATGATGGCTGCGTGAACCTGCTTGGCTGGCAACCCGGGCCCACGCGACGCTGAACGCGCATGGATGCCTACATCGTCATCGGCAACCCGAACACCCGCAAGGCGTCGGTGGTGCGCAGCCTGACCGGCTGCTTCAACCGCAGCGTGCGCGATATCCAGCCGCTGGACGGCAAGACACCGCTGCGACTGTATGCACGCGTCGGTTCGCTGCAGGACACACGGTCCGGGCCGGAGGACTTCATCGCCGAGGTCGCCCGCGCGCGCTGCAACGCGCTGCTGTGCTGCCTGGCGCCCAGCGCCAACCCCGACCATGCCGAGCGCTACCCCGACGCGATGGCCTATCTGGCGGCGTTCAAGGCGGCGGGCTGGCGCATCCGCGCGATTGCGGTGCTGGGTCAGAACGGCGGCGGCGTGCGCTCGCCCAACCTGCTGCAGTTTCCGCAGGCGCCGGTGGCGCCGATCAACCAGACGGCACGCGCGGTGCGAGCGCATTTCAGCTGGGAGTGACACCCGGGCGAGCGTGGATCGACGCCACCGGGAGCGACGGTTATATTGGCCGCGCGCCCGTTCCCCGGCTCGGGCGAAGGCCCCTGCCATGATCGACCTGCTCGACATTCGCTACGTCCGGCTCGGCACCCGCGACCTGGTCGGGGCCGACCGTTTTGCGCGCGAGGTCGTCGGCCTGGAATTGGTGCGCGTCGAGGCCGGCGCGCACTACTACCGCAGCGACGATCGCGACCATACCCTCGTGTACTTCGAAGGCGATCCGCGCGACCACACGGTGGGCTTCGAGTTGCGCCATCCCGGCGCGCTGGAGGCGGCCGCGGCCGAGCTCAGCCACCGCGGGCTGGCGGTGCGGCCGGGCAGCGCCGATGCGCTGGCACAGCGTCGCGTGCAGGGCCTGGTCGGCTTCACCGACCTCACCGGCAACCGCATCGAGCTGGTGGAGCGGCCGCACCACAGCGGCCGGCGCTACTTCGCGTCGCGCGACGCCGGCATCACCGGATTCAGCCATGTCGGGCTGTGCAGCACCGACGCGCCGCGCGACGAGGCCTTCTGGTGCGGCGTGCTCGGCGCGCGCGTCAGCGACCGCATCGGCGACGCCGCGCTGCTGCGTATCGACCCGGTGCACCACAAGGTGGCGCTGTTCCCCACCGATCGCGCCGGCGTGCAGCATGTCAACCACCAGGTGGCCAGCATCGACGACGTGATGCGCGCGTGGTACCAGCTGTGCGAGAAAGGCGTGAAGATCGTCTTCGGTCCGGGCCGGCACCCCACCTCGGGCGCGGTGTTCCTGTACTTCGAGGGACCGGACGGCATGGTCTTCGAATACTCCACCGGCGTGCGTTGCATCGCGCCGGAGCAGGAGGCCGGCTTCGTGCCACGGCAGTTCCCGGCGCTGCCCTCGTCGTTCTGCATGTGGGGCTCCAAGCCCGACATCCCGGAGTTCAAGAAGGAGCATCGATGAGCGCGACCACCGACGGCGTGCTGCCAGGCAAGGCCACGCCCCGCGGCAACTACTCGCATGTCAAGCGGGCCGGGCCCTTCCTGTTCACCGCCGGCATCAGCAGCCGCCGGCCGGACAACAGCATCGCCGGCGCTTCGATGGATGCGATGGGCACGATGGTTCTCGACATCCGGGAGCAGACGCGCGTGGTGCTGTCCAACATCCGCGACATCCTGGCCGCAGCCGGCGCCGGGTTGGGCGACGTGGTCGAGGTCAGCAGCTTCCTGGTCAACATGAACGACTTCGCCGGCTACAACGAGGTCTATGCCGAGTTCTTCGGCCCCGGCGGGCCGGCGCGCACCACCGTGGCCGTGCACCAACTGCCGCACCCGCAGCTGCTCATCGAGATCAAGTGTGTCGCCTATAGACCATGAATCACCCCCTACGCGCTTCGCGCGCCCCCTCAAGGGGGCACCGCGAGCGGCCCGGCAAAGCCGGTTCCGCCGCGGTTGCTCGAGTGAGCTCGGTCGAGACCCCGTGTTTCGTGGAGTGCCAAGATGAGTGATTTCCGCTACGGCCGCCCCTTCAACTTCCCCCGCTGGCTCGAAGAGCATGGCCACCTGCTCAAGCCGCCGGTGGGCAACCAGCAGATCTGGGCCGACGCCGATTTCATGGTCACCGTGGTCGGCGGGCCCAATGCGCGCAGCGACTTCCACGACGACCCGCTGGAAGAGTTCTTCTGGCAGTTCAAGGGCAATGCCCACCTGCTGGTGTGGGACCGCGGCCGCTACGAGCGGGTGCACCTGAAGGAAGGCGACATCTTCCTGATGGCCCCGCATGTGCTGCATTCGCCGCAGCGGCCCGAACCCGACAGCCGCTGCCTGGTGATCGAACGCCAGCGCCCGAAGGGCATGCTCGACGCCTTCCAGTGGCACTGCGCGAGTTGCGGTGGCCTGGTCAAGCGCATCGAGGTGCAGCTGGGTGACATCGTCGCCGACCTGCCGGCCACCTACCAGCGCTTCTACGCATCGAGCGAGGCCGAGCGCCGCTGCCCGCATTGCGGCGCGGTGCATCCGGGCCGCGACCACCAGGCCTGGCATGCCACGCTGGCCGCATCGGGCCTGATCGACGAGGACGCCCGATGATCGACATGCATGCCCACTGCCTGCCGCGCATCGCGCGCGACGAGGCCTTCGCGGTGGATGCCGAGCGCGCGCCCTGGCTGGAGCTGGAGCCGGGCGGCGAGCGCGGCCACATCATGCTCGGCGACCGCCGCTTCCGCCCGGTGACCTCGTCGCTGTGGGACCCGGCCGTCCGCGTGGCCGAGCTCGACGCACAGGGCGTCGCATTGCAGGTGGTGTGCGCCACGCCAGTGATGTTCGGCTACGCCTGGCCGGCGCAGCGTACCGCCGACTGGGCGGCGCGCATGAACGAACATGTGCTCGGCTACTGCGCCCATGCGCCCACGCGCCTGAAGGCGCTGGCCCAGGTGCCGCTGCAGGATCTGGACCTGGCCTGCCGCGAGGCCAGCCGGGCGATGGATTCCGGCTGCATTGGCGTGCAGATCGGCAACCACGTCGGCGAGCGCGACCTGGACGACGAGGCGTTGGTGCAGTTCCTGATCCACTGCGCCGAGCGCCACATTCCGGTGCTGGTGCACCCCTGGGACATGATGGGTGGCGGGCGCATGAAGAAGTGGATGCTGCCCTGGCTGGTGGCCATGCCGGCCGAAACCCAACTGGGCATGCTCTCGCTGATCCTGTCCGGCGCGCTGGAGCGCATTCCCGAGTCGCTGAAGATCTGCTTTGCCCACGGCGGCGGCAGCTTCGCCTGGCTGCTGGGCCGGGTGGACAACGCCTGGCGGCACCGCGACATCGTGCGCCAGGACTGCCCGCAGCTGCCCTCGTCCTATGCCCGGCGCTTCCATGTCGACACTGCCGTGTTCGACACCGGCGCGCTGCGCCTGCTGACCGACGTGATGGGCACCGACCGGGTGATGCTCGGCTCGGACAGCCCTTTTCCGCTGGGCGAGCAGCGCATCGGCAGCCTGGTACGCGAGTCGCCCCACCTCAGCGACGCGGACCGCGGGCGCATGCTGCGCGGCAACGCCGAGTCCTTCTTCGGGCTTGCCCTAACTGCCGCCGAAAATACTTTAGGTCTAAACTAGTTTCATCCGCTGCCTTCTGAAGGAACTCCACCATGACCGGACGCAAGACACGACTCCTGGCCGCACTCGCCCTGTGCGGCGCCGCCACCTTGGCCCAGGCCCAGGCGCCGATCAAGATCGGCTTCATGGCCGAGCTGTCCGGCCCGCAGGGCGCGCTGGGCCAGGACCAGTACGACGCCTTCATGATGGTGGTCGAACGCAACGGCGGCAAGCTCGGCGGCGTGCCGGTGCAGGTGCTGCGCGAGGACAGCCAGCTCAAGCCCGACGTGGCGACGCAGATCGTGCAGAAGCTGATCGAGAAGGAAAACGTGCCGATCATCACCGGCGTCACCTTCTCCAACGTGATGATGGCGGTGCACAAGCCGATCACCGAGAAGGGCGTGTTCCTGATCGGCAGCAACGCCGGGCCGGCGCCGATCGCCGGTGCGCAGTGCAGCCCGTACCAGTACATCGTCTCCTGGCAGAACGACAACCAGGCCGAGGTGGTGGGCAAGTACGCCACCGACAAAGGCTACAAGCGTGTCATCGGCATGGCGCCCAACTACCAGGCGGGCAAGGACTTCGTCGCCGGCTTCAAGCGCATGTACAAGGGCGAGGTCATCGACGAGATCTACACGCCGCTGAACCAGCCCGACTTCTCGGCCGAGCTGGCCCAGGTGGCGGCCAAGAACCCGGATGCGGTCTATGTGTTCTATCCGGGCGGCCTGGGCGTGAACTTCGTGCGCCAGTACCAGCAGGCCGGCCTGCTGGGCAAGATCCCGCTGCTGTCGAGCAGCACCACCGACGGCTCGACCTTGCCGGCGCAGAAGGAGACGGCGCTCGGCGTGATCAGCGGCACCTTCTGGGGCCCGGACTTCAACAACCCGGCGAACAAGCAGTTCGTCGAGGAGTTCGAGAAGAAGTTCAACCGCATCCCCAGCCAGTACGCGGCGCAGAGCTACGACGCGGCGCTGCTGCTCGATTCGGCCATCGCCAAGGTCAAGGGCAACGTCGCCGACAAGAAGGCCTTCGGCGCGGCGCTGAAGGCGGCTGACTTCAAGTCGGTGCGCGGTGACTTCAAATTCGGCAACAACCACTTCCCAGTGCAGGACATGCACATCTTCGAGGTGGCCAAGGACGCCAAGGGCCGTGTCAGCCTGAAGACCGTCGCCACGCCGCTGAAGGCGCATGTCGACGCCTACGCCTCGCAATGCAAGATGTGACGGCGCGCCGCTGAAGACGCACACGGGCCGGTTCGACCGGCCCGTTTCACAACACCATGACCACCGGCCTGTTCTTCACCCAGCTGCTCAACGGGCTGCAGCTCGGCGTGCTGCTGTTCCTGCTGTCGGCCGGGCTGACGCTGGTGTTCGGCATCATGAACGTGGTGAACCTGGCGCATGGTTCGCTGTACATGATGGGCGCGTACTTCGCCGCCGCCGGCTTCAACGCCTTCGACGGCTCCTTCCTGGCGGCAGCGCTGGTGGCGATCCCGGGCACGCTGCTGCTCGGGCTGCTGATCGAGCGCATCGTGCTGGCCAACCTGTACCAGCGCGACCACCTCGACCAGGTGCTGGCCACTTTCGGCCTGATCCTGTTCTTCAACGAGGTGGTGCGCTTCGTCTGGGGCGCGTCGTCGGTGTACATGAACGTGCCGAGCTGGCTGTCGGGCACGGTCAACCTGTTCGGCCTGCCCTACCCTTCGTACCGCTTCGCGATCATCGCCGTCGGTCTGGCCGTGGGGCTGGGCCTTTATGCACTGATCAACCGCACGCGCGTGGGCATGCTGATCCGCGCCGGCGCCTCCAACCCGGTGATGGTCTCGGCGCTGGGCGTCAACATCAAGGGGCTGAACACGCTGGTCTTCGGCCTGGGCGCGGCGCTGGCCGGCCTGGCCGGGCTGATGGCCGGGCCGATCGTGTCGGTGCAGGCCGGCATGGGCGAGCCGATCCTGATCCTGACGCTGGTGGTCATCGTCACCGGCGGCATCGGCTCGATCCGAGGCGCCTTCTACGGCGCATTGATCGTCGGCATCGTCGACACCATCGGCCGCGCCTTCCTGCCGACGCTGCTGCGCGAGCTGTTCGACCGCTCGGTGGCGCAGGCGGTGGGCCCGGCCATCGCGTCGATGCTGATCTACCTGCTGATGGCCGCGGTGCTGGCACTCAAGCCGCAGGGCCTGTTCCCGGTGAAGCATGGCTAGCTCCGCCGCCGCGCGCGTCTTCGCCATCGTGCTGCTGGCCGGCCTGGCGCTGGTGCCGGCGCTCGCGGCGTGGGTGGACCAGCCCTTCTGGGTGACGCTGTTCACCCGCATCCTGATCTTCGCGCTGGCCGCGATGGGGTTGAACCTGGTGCTCGGCTTCGGCGCGATGGTCAGCTTCGGCCATGCGATGTACCTGGGCATCGGCGCCTATGCGGTGGGCATCCTGTCCTATCACGGCGTGGACAACGGCCTGCTGCAGCTGATGGCAGCGCTGGCCGTGGGTGGGCTGGTCGCGCTGGGCGTCGGTGCGATCTGCCTGCGCACCAGCGGCATGGCCTTCATCATGATCACGCTGGCCTTCGCGCAGATGCTGTACTTCCTGGCGGTCAGCTTGCGCGAATACGGCGGCGACGACGGCATGCAGCTCAAGGGACGCAGCCTGCTGGGGCCGCTGGACCTGAACAACCCCACGCTGCTGTACTACCTGGCCTACGCGCTGCTGCTGGCGGTGCTGCTGGCCTTCTGGCGGCTGGTGCAATCACGCTTCGGCATGGTGCTGCGCGGCTGCCGCAGCAACGAGCGGCGCATGGCCTCGATGGGCTTCGCCACCTTTCGCTACAAGCTCAGCGCCTATGTCATCTCGGCGCTGGTGTGCGTGCTGGCCGGCATGCTGATGGCCAACCTGACACGCTTCGTCGCGCCCTCGTACATGGCCTGGACCGTGTCCGGCGAGCTGATCGTGATGACGGTGCTGGGCGGCCTGGGCACGCTGATCGGACCGATCGCAGGTGCCACGGCGCTGCTGCTGGTCGAGGAATGGCTGTCGTCGCTGAAGCTCGGCGTGCCCTGGCTGGACAACGTGATCAACCAGCACTGGCTGGCGCTGATCGGCATCTTCATCGTGCTGGTGGTGCTGGTGCTCAAGCAGGGCATCTACGGCTGGCTGGTGGCGAAGAAGTCATGAACCACCTCGAAGTGACCGGCCTGGTCAAGCGCTTCGGCGGCCTGCTGGCCACCGACCATGTCGATCTGGACCTGGCGCGCGGCGAGATCCATGCCGTGATCGGCCCCAACGGCGCCGGCAAGACCACGCTGATCAACCAGCTCAGCGGCGAGATCCTGCCCGACGCGGGCCGCATCGTCTTCGACGGCCAGGACCTGACGCACGAGCCGCCCTTCCGCCGGGCGAGGGCCGGGCTCGGGCGTTCGTTCCAGATCACCTCGGTGTTCAACGACTTCAGCGTGCTGCAGAACACCGCGCTGGCGGTACAGGCGCATGCCGGTCACAGCTTCCGCTTCTGGAAGCCGGCGGCGAGCGAACGGGCCCTGACCGAGCCGGCGCTGGCCGCGCTGCGCCGGGTGGGGCTGCTCGATCGTGCGCAGGTGCCGGTGGCCTCGCTGGCGCACGGCGAACGCCGCCAGCTCGAGATCGCGATGGTGCTGGCCACGGGCGCGAAGTGCCTGCTGCTCGACGAGCCGATGGCCGGCATGAGCCCGGCCGAGTCCGAAGCCGTGGTCGCACTGCTGCAGGAGCTCAAGGGCGAGCACACGATCCTGCTGGTCGAGCACGACATGGACGCCGTGTTCGCGCTGGCCGACCGGCTGACGGTGCTGGTCTACGGCCGGCCCATCGCCACCGGCACGCCGGACCAGATCCGCAACCACCCCGAGGTGCGCGAGGCGTATCTGGGCGAGGCGGAGCACCGATGAGCACGCCGGGCCGTCCCAAGTGCGAATGCTCCCGCTTGGCGGGACAGGCCGAAGGCCGAAGGGTGCCCCAATGAAAAGCGGCGGCCAGCTCGAACTGCAGGACGTCGAGACGTCCTATGGCAGCAGCCAGGTGCTGTTTGGCGTGAGCTTGGCCGTACAGCCGGGCGAGTGCATCACGTTGATCGGCCGCAACGGCATGGGCAAGACGACCACCGTCAAGTCGATCATGGGCATGCTGCGGCCCCGTGCTGGGCGCATCACGATGGACGGCAAGGCGCTCGTCGGCGAGGCCAGCTGGCGCGCCGCGCGCACCGGCCTCGGCCTGGTGCCCGAGGGTCGGCAGATCTTCCCGAACCTGAGCGTGCGCGAGAACCTGGTGGCCACCGCCGGCAACCGCCACCAGCGCGACCGGCCGTGGACGCTGGACACCGTGTATGCCATGTTCCCGCGGCTGAAGGAGCGCGAGCGCAACCTCGGCGCCAACCTGTCTGGCGGCGAGCAGCAGATGCTGGCCATCGGCCGCGCCCTGATGACCAACCCGCTGCTGCTGATCCTGGACGAGGCCACCGAGGGCCTGGCGCCGCTGATCCGCGCCGAGATCTGGTCCAGCCTGGGCCGACTGCGCAACACCGGCCTGTCGATGATCGTCATCGACAAGCACATCGGCCCGCTGCTGAACCTGGCCGACCGGCACTACATTCTGGAAAAGGGCCGCGTCGTCTGGCGCGGCGGCAGCGATGAACTGCGTGCGCAGCCCGAGGTGCTGCACCGATACCTGGGCGTCTGAGGAGGACGACACATGATTCTCGAAGTCGCGGACATCCGCATCCAGCCCGGCCAGCAGGCCGCCTTCGACGAAGCCATCGAACGCGGGCTGCGCACCGTCATCAGCCAGGCCCCGGGCTTCAAGGGCTGGAAGGTCAACAAGGGGCTGGAAAGCCCCGAGCGCTATCTGCTGATGATCTTCTGGGACACGCTGGAGGACCACACCGTGGCCTTCCGCGGCGGGCCGCTGTTTGCGCAGTGGCGCGCCATCGTCGGCCCGTTCTTTGCGGCGCCGCCGGTGGTCGAGCACTTCACGCTGCTCGGCAAGTCGGCGTGAGCCGCGAAGCGGCGCTGGCCGCGGCCACGGCGCATTTCGACCGCGGCGGCTTCGCACGCGACCTGGCGCGGCGTGTCGCCATCCGCAGCGAAAGCCAGGACCCGGCCCAGGCCGCGTCGCTGTGCGCCTACGTGACGGACGAGATGAGCAGCACGCTGGGCGCACTCGGCTTTGCCTGCAAGGTCTTCGACAACCCGCTGCAGGGCACCGGCTGCGGGCCCTTCCTGGTGGCCACGCGTCACGAGGACGACACGCTGCCGACGGTGCTGATGTACGGCCATGGCGACGTCATCCGCGGCCAGGACGCCTCGTGGAAACGCGGCCAGGGCCCCTGGGTGCTGGCCGAGGACGGCGACCGGCTCTACGGCCGCGGCACGGCCGACAACAAGGGCCAGCACAGCATCAACATCGCCGCGCTGGCAACCGTGCTGGCCGCACGCGGCGACAGGCTGGGCTTCAACGCCACCTGGCTGATCGAGACCGGCGAGGAAACCGGCTCGCCGGGGCTGGCCGAGTTCTGCAAGTTGCAGCGTGAGGCACTTGCCGCCGACGCGCTGATCGCCTCCGACGGACCGCGGCTGCGCGCCGACCTGCCGACGCTGTTCCTGGGCACACGCGGCGTGGCCAACTTCGACCTGAACCTGCAACTGCGTGACGGTGCGCACCACTCCGGCAACTGGGGCGGGCTGCTGCGCAACCCAGGCACGGTGCTGGCCTCGGCGATCGCCAGCCTGGTCGACGCGCGCGGCCGCATCCGCGTGCCGGGGCTGCGCCCGCCACCGATCCCGGCCAACGTGCGCGCGGCACTGGCCGGCCTGCAGGTCGGCGGCGGGCCGGACGACCCGGCCATCGATGCCGACTGGGGCGAGGCGGACCAGAGCCCGATCGAGCGCGTGCTGGCCTGGAATGCGCTGGAAGTGCTGGCCATGCGCACCGGCAACCCCGACGTCCCGGTGAACGCCATCCCGGCACATGCCAAGGCGCACCTGCAACTGCGCTTCGTGGTCGGCACCGACATCGAGCGGCTGCGCGAGCATGTGCGCTCCCATCTGCGCGAGCACGGTTTCGGCGACATCGAGGTCAGCGAGCCGGTGGTCATGCAGGCGACGCGGCTCGACCCGGACAACGCCTGGGTGCGCTTTGCGCTGCAGTCCATCGAGCGCAGCACCGGCATCGCCCCGGCGCTGCTGCCCAACCTGGGCGGCTCGCTGCCCAACGACGTTTTCGCCGAGTCCTTAAGCCTGCCCACGGTGTGGGTGCCTCACAGCTACCCGGCCTGCTCGCAGCATGCGCCGGACGAACACCTGCTCAAGCCGGTCGTGCGTCAGGCGCTGCAGCTGATGACCGGGCTGTTCTGGGACCTGGGCGAACAGGCGGCGCAGCTGCCGCGGCGGGCGCCCAGGTACTGACGCCCTCAGGCAGGCACCGGGAAGCGGCTGTCCACCTGCGGCGGCACGCTGGCCGCAAACAGCCAAGCGGCCAGGGCGCGTTCGCGGCCCACCACCGTGTCCAGAAAGTCCTTGGCACCGTGCATCGCGCCGAAGGTGTCGAAGCCGGCCTCCAGGAAGGCTTGCAGCTCCGGCAGCCCCGCCAGCCGTGCCGGGGTGCGCATCAGGCGCAGGCTGTGGCGCAACAGCGGGTTGCGGGTGTAGACGTCCAGCGCGTCCGCCACGCGACGCATCAGCACGATCTGGGCCTCGCGGTCGGCCGGGCGCCCCACCGCCTGCCAGGCCGCGATGTAGCCGGCCAGGTCCACGGGCCCGGCCGGCACGGCGCGCCCCATGGCGCTATCCAGCTCCTCCGACAGCGCGTGCAACTCGCCCAGGGTCTGCACCGTCAGCACCACCTCGCGCGGAAACAGCCGCACCAGCGCGGGCACCACGCGCTTGAACTGGGTGTCGCGCCGCGTGAAGTCCACCGGGCCGTACAGCTCCTCGAGGAAGAAGCGCGTGGCCTTGGCATAACGCGGCTGGGCCAGCAGGTCGGCATAGGTGTGCTGGAAGCGCTCATGCTGATAGTGCTTGACGGCGTGCACGCGAGCCGCCAGCACCGGATCGGCTGCACGCTGCACGCGCTGCTCGTCCACCCGTCTGAGGAGCTCAAGAATTGCCTGAACCTGGACATTCATAGTTGCAAGGCTACCAAGAGCGGGCCTGCCGCCGTAGACGCGCGGCTCCAGTCACAGCGCCGAGGCTGCCGGAGAATGACGCGATGAAGCTTGCGCGACTGCTGCAGATGCTGACGCTGATGCTGGGGTTGTGGCTACTGATTGCGCTGGCCGTCTGGCTGCTGTGGGGGGGCGGCTGGTGGTGGCTGCTGGGCATGCTGCTCGTCGCCTTGGTGCACGTACCGGTGATGGCGCTGGAGTTCCTGCTGTTGCGCCGGATCAACCGTGAGGATCCGGTGCCCCAGCCCAGTGTTGCGGAGATGCTGCGCGCCTGGTGGGCTGAAG
>Ga0316601_100000672_pt1 | contig 15475 bp, 11 predicted proteins | sample OWC_soil_day5_no_FD_207663 | JGI IMG/M metagenome (GOLD analysis project Ga0316601, IMG submission 207663) | Wetland soil microbial communities from Old Woman Creek delta, Ohio, United States - OWC_soil_day5_noCT | ecosystem: Environmental > Terrestrial > Soil > Wetlands | place: USA: Ohio... | reverse complement strand
CAGAAAATGGATACCCTGGGGACATTCAAAATTCTTCCTTTGGAAAAAGTGGAAGATGTCTTTTCCAAGACGGATAAGGGACAGTTTGAATTAAGACCTCTTCGTTCCGCGATTCAATTAGGAAAAGAGTTGAACGTGGATTTCATTTTCGTCGGCTATCTTTTTCGTTTCGAGGAGCGAGTTGGGTCTCGCATTGGTGTGGATAAACCTGCCTCGGTAGGTTTCGATGTCCACCTCCTCCGGGTGAAGGATGGGAAAAGGGTCTGGGATGGAAAGTTTGATGAGACGCAGCAGGCCCTAAGCGAGAACCTTTTGAAGATAGGCTCTTTTTTCTGGAGTGGAGCCACTTGGCTGAAGCCATAATAATTTTCGTGTGTGGTAATGTATGAGATGAAAACACGACTCCCTGGAGCGAAGGAACTGGAGGAAATGCCTTGATCATCATTCCTGCAGTGGACCTGAAGGAGGGGAGATGTGTCAGGCTTTCTCAGGGCAGGATGGATCAGGAATCGGTTTACTCAGAGCATCCTGTGGAAATGGCCAAGCACTGGGAGTCAAAGGGAGCAGAGAGACTCCATATTGTAGATCTTAACGGAGCGGTGACGGGGAAACCCATTCACCGCTCTCTGATCAAACAGATCACCCAATCTCTTCGGATTCCGGTAGAAGTGGGCGGAGGGATACGAGAGATCGCCACCATTGAGGATTATCTCTCTTCAGGAGTCCGATGGGTTATTTTAGGAACAGCCGCTTTTCAAAATCGTTCCTTAGTTGAGGAGGCCTGTCGACAATTTCCAGAAAGGGTAATCCTTGGAATTGATGCCAGGGAAGGGAAGGTGGCAATCCAGGGCTGGAATGAGGTGGTTTCCTTAGAAGCCGTTGCCCTGGCAGAGCAGTTTGAAGGGGCGGGCCTCTCAGCGATCATATTTACAGATATCGAGAGAGATGGCATGAGCACAGGTCTAAACTTTGAGTCAACCCGAAGATTATCCGCGTCCACTTCCATCCCGGTGATTGCCTCAGGAGGGGTGTCTCGAATCGAAGACATTGAACATCTCCTGGAATGGGAATCGGAAGGAGTCATCGGGGTCATTGTCGGCCGGGCGCTCTATACCGAACAACTCGATTTGGAAGAAGCGATAAAGTTAGCGAAGAAGGCAGAAGGCAGAAGGCAGAAGGCAGAATAGAAAAAACACGGTCCATTCTGAATTCTGGCTCCTGGATTCTGAATTAAGGAATTTAGCATGTTAGCGAAGCGAATCATCCCTTGTCTGGATGTGAAAAGCGGAAGGGTGGTGAAGGGAACTCAGTTCGTAGACTTGAAGGATGCTGGCGATCCGGTTGAGAATGCGATGGTTTACGACGCACAAGGTGCGGATGAGATCGCCTTTTTAGATATCACGGCTTCGTATGAAGAGAGGGATATTCTTATTGATATTGTTCGCAGGACAGCGGAGGAAATCTTTATTCCCCTCACGGTGGGCGGAGGGATCAGACGCCTGGAGGATATCCGGAAACTGCTTAATGCCGGAGCGGATAAGGTGTCGATCAATACGGCTGCAGTGAAGGATCCGCATTTTATAGAAAGAGCCTCAAAACGTTTTGGGAGCCAGTGTATTGTCATTGCCATTGACGCAAAGAGGAAGGGAGAAAGCTGGGAAGTCTATACCCATGGGGGCAGAGTCTCCACGGAGATCGATGCAGTTCTTTGGGCCAGGAAGATGGAGGAGATGGGAGCGGGCGAAATTCTACTGACCAGCATGGATCGGGACGGAACGAAGGATGGCTACGACATTGAACTGACGAAAACCATTTCAGAGCAGGTGGGCATCCCTGTGATTGCTTCAGGAGGAGTGGGCACCCTCGAACATCTTTATGAAGGATTGGTTTTTGGAAAGGCGGATGCCGTGCTTGCGGCTTCCATTTTCCACTATCGGGAATTTACGATTGCTCAGGTCAAGTCATACCTCAAAGACAAAGGCGTTGTCGTCAGAGTTTAGTCAATAGTTCGGAGTAATGAGTTCGGAGTATTCTGAAAGCAGAAATGAAATGAATTTCCTCCGAACTCCGAACTCCGAACCCCGAACTGTATGAAGCATTTCATCCTCCTCCTTGCCACTGGCCTCGGAGTCGGTTACTCCCCTCGTGCTCCGGGGACGCTGGGAACCCTCGTTGCTATCCCTGTCTATTGCTTTCTTTCAAACATCCCGTCACCTCTCTATGAGATCACTCTTATCGGTTTTCTCTTCCTCTCCGTTTGGGTTTCAGGAAATGCTGAGACTTTTTTTAAGAAAAAAGATGATCAGAGGATCGTCATCGATGAGATCATGGGCTTTCTCATCACCACGCTTTGGGTTCCTAAAACTATCCGCTTCGTGATCATCGGGTTTTTTCTCTTTCGATTTTTCGATATTCTTAAACCCTTTCCCATCCGGCGCCTCGAGAAGGGATTTAAAGGGGGATTTGGAGTTGTTTTAGATGATGTCGTAGCAGGAGTCTACGCCAATATCGTTCTCCGTCTTATCTACCGAATAATATAAGGTCCATTACCGTTCGTTTATCATTCCGGGCTTGACCCGGAATCCAGTCCGTTTCTGGTTTTCCGCTGGAGCTTATCCCGTGCTTGATACGGGGAGAGAATGTTGAGTTGGATTTCATATTCCCATAGATGAGGATAAGGCTATGAAATTGGAGAAACGGATAGGAGATCTTCTGAGAGAAAGAGGATGGACGCTTTCCATCGCAGAATCCTGTACCGGAGGACTGGTTTGTGACCGCATCACCGATGTCCCCGGGAGCTCGGACTGCTTCATGGGAGGAATGATTAATTACAGTAACAAATCGAAGGCAAAACACTTGGGGATTTCCCAAGATTATATAAGAAAGTACGGAGCTGTGAGTCCGCAGGTGGCGAAGAGAATGGCCCAAGGAGTCCGAAAAACCTTCAATACGACATTCGGATTGTCCACCACAGGAGTGGCGGGCCCCACAGGCGGAACGAAAAGGAGTCCTTTAGGGAGGGTCTTTATTGGATTGGCTGCACGAAGAAAGGTCTGGGTGAAGAAATTAGACTTAAAGGGGAGCCGCCGAGAGATTAAGAGGAAAGCAACCGAGAAAGGGCTCCAGTTTTTTTATGAAAAATTGGTTCACGCTGGATTGTGATATTTTTTCTCTTGAAATTTTGGCCTTTTGCCCCATAATAGATAGTACCCCCTCACCCCCCTCTCCCCTGGGGGAGAGGATGAAAGTGAGAAGGGGGCGATAAGGAGGTTTTCATGAAGCTCGAGAGGTTTGAGGGTTGCTGGACAGCCATGGTGACCCCTTTTAATCGAAAAGGGGAGGTCGATTATGAAGGTCTAGAGAAGAATGTTCAATTCCAGATAGAGAACGGGGCCCATCTTGTACCTACCGGAACCACCGGAGAATCTCCCACATTGGACTGGAGAGAACACGACCGGGTGATTACTAAGACAGCTAAGTTCTCGAAAGATAAAGCCTTTGTTATCGCAGGAACAGGTTCAAATTCAACCCGTGAGGCGATGAGAGGCTCAAAACATGCTGTCGAAGTGGGGGCCCAGGGAGTGCTTCTTGTGGATTGTTATTATAACGGACCCTCCTCCCTCGAGATGAGGACACAGTATTATGAACTGATTGCCAAAGCATTCCGGAGGACCTTTGTGGTGCCTTATGTTATCCCTGGAAGGACAGGGACGAAATTGGAGGTAGAGGATCTGGCCATCCTTCATCGTAAGTTCAGGAATTTGCGATCGGTGAAAGAGGCCACTGGAGATCTCGATCGGATGGCCAAGACAAGGACTCTATGCGGAGAGGACTTTGACATTCTTTCAGGAGACGACGATAAGACCTTTGATATGATGACCCGGGATGACGTTCGCGCCTCTGGCGTGATCTCGGTCATGTCGAATATTGTTCCAGGCCCCGTAGGGGAGATGGTGAAAGCCATACGGAATGGAAATATGGAGAGAGCCAATCGGTTAAAGGATATCCTTGATCCCCTTTTCAAAGTAGTGACGGTCACCACCGTCGAATCCTATGAAGGATTTGAGGTTCCATGTAAATTTAGAAATCCCTTAGCGATCAAAACCATGATGAAAGGCCTTGGATTACCGTCCGGGCCAACCCGTCCACCCCTTGGAAAGATGACACCTAAAGGGGTGGAAATTGTGAGAAATGCCCTTAAAGAGACCTACGGAAAGGGGAAGGAGGTATTCTGGCCTCTTCAGGAGTTTTACAGAATCAATATAGAGGAGCGGCTCGCGAGCGATCGTTATTGGAAATGATCAATCGATGATCTCAGGTACAGGGTATGAAAGGCCTGGCTCAGAAATAAGGGACAGGCCTTTTTCTTAGTACTTACAGGGGTTTTTCTCATTGACTTTTTTCATAGTTATGTTAACATCAAAGCAAAATAATTCTCCTTTGTCCTGGTTATGAAGGGAGGACCGAGGGGGATTATGAAAGGCTTTTTGATTTGATTCGATCCTTTCTTGCCATTGAACTTCCGAAGCCGATCCAGAAGAAGATCGAGGAGGTTCAAACGGATCTAAAAATATCCCATGCGGATGTGAAGTGGGTACATCCTGAGAATATCCATCTCACATTAAAATTTTTCGGCAATATTGAGGAATCGAGGGTTGAACCCATCATTCAAGCGATTGGAGGTCCAATCCAGGCGACCTCGCCGTTTTCAATAAAGGTTCAGGGGATGGGCGCCTTTCCTCATTCGAAAAACCCGAGAGTGATCTGGGTGGGACTGATCGATGGGAAAGGGGTTTTGACAACGTTTCAGAAAGAGCTGGAAGGAACACTGGCGAAGATTGGATTTGAGCCCGAAGGGAGACCCTTCCAACCGCATCTCACAGTAGGGAGAGTGAGGACGAGTCGGGGAAAGAATGATCTGATTGGGAAAATGGAGAAACACCGAGAAGAGGAATTTGGTTACGTTGAGGCGGAAGAAGTCGTTCTTTTTAGGAGCGAGTTAAAGCCAACGGGGCCAATCTATACGCCTCTAAGAAAATCGAGATTGGGATTGGGAAGATAAAGAGATTGGGAGAAATTGGGTTCTCCCCATCTCCCTGTCACCCCATCACCGCGTCATCTCCGTTGCCGGAGAAGGGGGATTCGATGACAAAAGGGGAAACGAAAGCCGAGACGAAGGTAGACACTAGCAAAGGCAAGGCAGTGGAATTAGCCGTCACCCAGATCGAAAGGCAATACGGGAAAGGCGCCATCATGAAATTGGGTGAGGAAGCCATGCTCGGAGAAATTCCGATTATCTCCACGGGATCCCTCTCCTTAGATCTTGCTCTGGGGGTTGGAGGATTACCAAAAGGGCGGGTGGTGGAGATTTTCGGCCCCGAGGCTTCAGGCAAGACAACATTAGCCCTCCATGTCGTTGCGGAAGCACAGAAGAAAGGAGGCGTTGCTGCTTTCATTGACGCAGAGCATGCCTTAGATGTCAAATACGCAAATAAGTTGGGTGTAAAAATCGATGACCTTCTCATCTCCCAGCCCGACACCGGAGAGCAGGCCTTGGAGATTACAGAGATTCTCGTTCGGAGCGGCGCCGTAGATGTGATCGTCGTTGACTCTGTAGCTGCTCTGGTTCCCAAAGCGGAGATTGAAGGGGATATGGGCGATGCCCATATGGGGCTTCAGGCAAGGCTGATGTCCCAGGCCTTGAGGAAATTGACTGCCACGATCAGCAAGTCGAATACGATCGTGATCTTCGTCAACCAGATTCGGATGAAAATCGGAATCATGTTCGGAAATCCGGAGACCACCACCGGAGGCAATGCCCTCAAGTTTTACTCCTCTGTTCGGCTTGATATTCGGCGAATCGCTTCTATCAAACAGGGCCAGGAGGTCATCGGCAGCCGGACAAGGGTTCGTGTGGTGAAGAACAAAGTGGCCCCTCCGTTCAAAGAGGTAGAGTTCGACCTCATTCACGGAGAGGGTATTTCAAGAGAGGGAGATGTTCTCGACCTGGCGGTGGAAAAGAATATCGTCGAGAAGAGCGGGACTTGGTATGCCTATGGCGGCCAACGCATCGGTCAGGGAAGGGAGAACGCGAAGCAGTTCGTAAAAGAGAACCCTAAGGTCCTGGAGCAGATGGAGAAGGAGGTCCTTGAGAACTTTCGCCTCGCCAAAGCGGGATCGTTAGAATAGAACGAGGAAGGAGAAGAAGATGGATTTAAACCAGATCCTTTTGGATGCCCTTTCCCAGGAAGCCTCTGACGTTCACATCAAAGAGGGGGCTCCTCCGATCTTTAGAGTCAACGGCACCTTGAGACCCTGGAATAAGATCAAGCCCTTCGATCATAATGATTTATCCAAGATGGCTTTCGGTTTGATGAACGACTGGCAGAAAGAGCGGTTTATCAAGAATCGAGAAGTGGACATGGGTTATGAAGTCTACGGCCTGGGGCGATTTAGAGTCAATGTCTTCCAGCAGAGAGGAAAGCTCAGGATTGCCCTCCGAATTGTGCCTTATCAGATCAAGACTTTGGAGGACCTCCATCTCCCTGCTGTGCTCTCAAGCATTGCTTTGGAACAGAGGGGTCTCATTCTTGTGACTGGGACGACTGGAAGCGGGAAGTCCACCACCTTGGCCTCGATGATTGACATCATCAACACCGAAAGAAATTGCCACATCATCACCGTTGAGGACCCCATCGAATTTGTCCATGAAGACAAGAAAGCGATCATAGACCAAAGGGAGATCGGCTCGGATACAAGCAGCTTTTCCAGCGCCTTGCGAGTGGCCCTCCGGCAGGATCCGGACGTGATCTTGGTGGGTGAGATGAGGGATTTCGAGACGATCGAGACCGCTCTGACCGCTGCCGAGACAGGCCATCTGGTCATGTCCACGCTTCACACATTGAATGCCACGGAGACGATCACCCGGATCATCTCCGTCTTTCCCCCTTACCATCAAAAACAAGTTAGGCTTCAGCTCTCGGGTGTCCTAAAGGGTGTCGTCTCCCAAAGACTGGTGCCAAGGGTAGACGGAATGGGAAGAGTGCCCGCGGTTGAAGTCCTCGTCTCCACGGCGAGGGTGAGGGAGTGCATCGTCGAAAAGGATAAGACCAGTGAGATTAATGACGCCATCGCACGGGGAGCCACAAGTTATGGGATGCAGTCGTTCGATCAGTCCCTGATGTATTTGATGAAGGAGCGTTTGGTCACTTATGATGAAGCTCTCAAACACTGCACCAATCCGGATGACTTTGCTCTGAGGGTGAAGGGAATTCTCGCGGCGAGCGACGCGGGTTGGGAGGATCTTGAGACGTTAGAGAAAGAGAAAGCGACGGTTAGAGAAAAGGAGAAGGTAGAGGAGAAGAAGTTGAAAGTCGCGAAGCCTTCGGATGTCAAAATGGACGGCCGAAGGGGACCAGGTTTGAAACAATGACCTCCGACGAGATTCGAAGGGCCTTTCTCAATTTCTTTGAGGAAAGAGGACACCGTGCGGTTCGAAGCTCCCCATTGGTCCCCCAAAACGATCCCACCCTGCTTTTTACCAATGCCGGAATGGTTCAATTCAAAAGGGTTTTTTTAGCCGAAGAGACCCGAGACTACCCACGGGCGACCACCTCCCAAAAGTGTGTTCGTGCTGGCGGAAAACATAATGACCTGGAGATTGTGGGAAAGACTGCCCGGCATCACACCTTCTTTGAAATGTTGGGGAACTTCTCCTTCGGGGACTACTTTAAGAAAGAGGCCATTGAGATGGGATGGGATCTTCTCATCCGCCGATGGGGGTTGCCTGCGGAGAAGATGTGGATCACCATCTATTTGGATGACGATGAGTCCTTTGACCTCTGGAGGAGAATTGGGGTCAGGGAAGAACGAATTGTCCGGTTAGGGGAAAAGGACAACTTCTGGGCCATGGGGGAGACAGGGCCCTGTGGTCCTTGTTCGGAGATTGTGATTGATCAGGGCGAAGGAGTGGGTTGTGGCCGGCCTGACTGTCGGGTGGGATGTGATTGCGACCGATTCTTAGAACTTTGGAATCTTGTGTTCATGCAGTTCAATCGTGATTCTGAGGGTCAACTTCAGCCTCTTGCCAAGCCCTGTATCGATACCGGGATGGGCCTGGAAAGGATTTCTGCCGTCCTTCAGGGAGTCAAAAGCAATTATGAAACGGATCTCTTTAAACCCCTCTTCAAAGAGATCGAAGCCGTTAGCTCCATCTCCTACGGGCGGGAGGATCGAACCGACACCTCCCTTCGGGTGATCGCCGACCACAGCCGAGCGGCGACGTTTTTGATCAGCGATGGCGTTCTCCCCTCCAACGAAGGAAGGGGATACGTGCTCCGCCGGATCATGAGAAGGGCGATGCGACATGGGAAGATCCTCGGCATCGAAGGGCCTTTTCTCTACCGGATTTCTTCTAAAGTCGTGGATTTGATGAAGGGGGCTTATCCGGAGTTGAGGGAAACGGAAGGCTTCATTTCAAAGGTCATCCAAAATGAGGAAGAACGTTTCTCTGAAACCCTCGATTCAGGTCTGAAAATTCTGCGGGAGGAGTTGGAAGAACTTCGAAAAAAAGGCAAAACCATTCTCTCGGGAGAGGTGGCCTTCCGGCTTTATGATACTTATGGATTTCCACTTGACCTGACCGCCGAGATCCTTCAAGAAAGAGGGATGAGTTTTGATGAAGAGGGTTTCAGGGTTCAGATGGAGGAACAGAAGCATAAGAGCAAGCAGGCATGGCAAGGGATGGGTGAGGGAAAGATAAAAGAGGTCTACCGGCGCCTGGCAAACGAAGGAGTCAAGGCGGCCTTTGTAGGATATGAAGAGATTCAATCTGAATCGAAGATCCTGAGATTGATCAAAGGCGATGAAATCATCCCTTTTGCCACGGAAGGGGACGAAATTGAAGTGGTTACGGAAAAGACACCCTTTTATGGGGAAGCAGGTGGTCAGGTAGGGGACCGAGGCGTGATTTTCCATGAGGAATTCTCCTTGGAAGTGGAGACCAGCATCAAGCCCTTGGAGGAGTTGATCATTCATCAGGCGAAGGTAAAGCGAGGAAGGGTGAAAGAGGGGATGTCGGCAGTTCTCCAGGTGGACCTGGAGCGTCGGAAAGCCATCGCCTTAAACCATACGGCTACCCATGTCCTTCAGGCGGTATTAAGAGAGGTGTTAGGCGATCATGTCCATCAGGCGGGATCTCTGGTGGCACCGGATCGGCTGCGGTTTGACTTTACCCATTTTGCTCCGATGGAAAAAGAAGAATTGGAGCGCGTGGAAACCTTGGTCAATCAAAAAATTAGAGAGAACTTGAAATTAGAGACGAAAATCATGAATGTGGAGGAAGCGCTCCAAACAGGAGCGATGGCGCTCTTTGGAGAAAAGTACGGCGAAAAGGTCAGGGTGGTGAGGATCTCGGACTTCAGTATGGAGCTCTGCGGAGGGACCCACAGTTCGAGGACGGGCGATATCGGTCTTTTTAAAATCGTGAGTGAGTCGGGTGTCGCTGCAGGGGTGAGAAGAATCGAGGCCCTGACCGGTGAAGGGGCCTATCGATTTATCAAAGAAGAGGAAAGGGAGCTTTGGGGAATCGCCGCTTCTCTGAAAGCGGTTCCCGGGGAACTTTCTTCGAAGATAGACCGGTTACTCGAAAAGCAGAAGGAGTTAGAAAGGGAGCTTTCATCCTTTCATGACAAGGTATCTTCCCAGGAAATCTCGAATCTCCTTCCTTTGGTCAGAGAGATTAAAGGCGTGAAGGTCCTCGCGGCCAAGGTGGATGGGAAGGATATCAAGCGAATGAGGGAGTTCGTTGACCAGTTGAAGGGAAAGATGGGATCGGGCATCATCCTTCTGGGAGGCCAGAGCCAAAATAAAGTCTCCTTGCTCATGGGAGTAACCCCGGACCTCACCCAGCGTTTCAATGCCAGCGAGCTGATTAAGAAGATTGCTCTTCTGATTGGAGGCACGGGAGGAGGTCGTCCTGATTTTGCGCAGGCAGGAGGGGCGGATTCTAAGAAGTTGGACGAGGCGCTTAAGGCCATTGAGAATCTTATTTGAGTCACTAACTCGGAAATACGATCCCCCCACTCCCTTCGCCGGGGAGGCAAGGGGGGATTTTTTTGTAAGAAAAACAGCAGGGCTTAAGGGGTCGAGGGAACAAGGAAAGGAGAGTAGAAAGCAGAGGGTAGAAAGTGGTCAAGACCACACTCCGCCTTCCACTCTCCACCTCCGAAACCTGGAACCTCGAATCCTATTAACCTAGCCTAGTATGAGGCTCACCATGTCTGAAGTGAGAACACGATTTGCACCCAGCCCAACGGGTGATCTCCACATCGGAGGAGCACGGACGGCTTTGTTCAATTGGCTTCTGGCGCGCCATGCTCACGGGGCGTTCATTCTGCGGATTGAAGACACGGATGTCGCGCGATCCACCCAAGATTCGATCCAAGTGATCTTGGATGCCATGACCTGGTTGGGAATGGATTGGGATGAAGGCCCCTTTTATCAAACTCAACGGATGTCGTTCTATCAGGAAGCAGCGGAGAAACTCCTGAGAGAAGGCAGGGCTTACCGCTGTTATTGTACTCCGGATGAATTGGAGAAAAAGCGGGAAGGTGCGCTGAAGGCGGGGATCAAGCCCAAATACGACCGGACTTGCCTTGATCGAAAATCCTTTCCTCCAGGGAAACCCTCTGCGATCCGCTTCCTCTCCCCGGATACAGGGAAAACGGTGGTGGAGGATCTCATTCAAGGCCGTGTAGAATTTGACAATACGGAATTGGATGACCTCATCATCTTGAGAAGTGATGGATTCCCCACCTATAATTTTTCGGTGGTGGTGGACGATGCAACCATGGGAATCACTCATGTCATCCGGGGGAACGACCATCTCAACAATACCCCCCGCCAGATTCAGATTTATCAAGCCTTAGGTTATCCTCTCCCCCAATTTGGTCATGTGTCGATGATCTTAGGTCCGGATAAGAAAAAGCTATCGAAAAGACATGGGGCCCAGTCGGTGATGGAGTATCAGAAGCTAGGCTATCTCCCTCAGGCGGTCGTCAATTACCTGGTCCGCTTGGGATGGGCCTACGGTGACCAGGAAGAGTTCACCCGTGAGGAGTTGATCGGGAAGTTCAGCCTGGAGTCGGTGGGAAAGTCCGCTGCGGCGATTAACCCCGGGAAATTGGATTGGCTCAATGCGCAGTATATCAAGAAAATAGAATTGGAGGAACTGGTTCAGAGAGTGCGGCCCTTCATTGAGGCCAAGGGATATTTGAACATAGATCCGCATGTTTTGAGAAAGGGCCTCCTCTCTCTCAGGGAACGGGTGAAGACTTTGGTGGAGATGGCAGACGTCTCGGAATTTTACTTTTGTGAAGAGATCACTTTTGATGAAAAAGCCGCCGCGAAATTTTTGAATCAAGAAACCCTGCCCATGCTCCATCAGGTGATCACTTCTTTATTGGATGAATCTGTTTTGGAGAAAGAGAGCGTTCATGGCCTGATTCAACAACTGGCTGAAACGCGGGGAGAGCCGCTCGTTAAAATTGCCCAACCTATTCGGGTGGCACTCACCGGGCGAACCGTTAGCCCTCCCATTGATGAGGTGATGGATGTTCTGGGCAAAGAAAGGGTGATTCAACGACTCCGGGAGGCGATCCAGTATATTGAAAGTCGTCAGTAGATTTTGTTACCCAAGGTTAATAGGTCAGAGCAACACGTTTAGGTTTGAGATGCGGGACTTAGAAATTAGGTTCACTTTGTAACGCAGCAAATGGCAGGTGCAAGTTAGAAATAAGGGGAACCGATGAAGCTCAAATCACTTGAGGCGATTGGATTCAAATCCTTTGTAGATCGCCTCCATCTTACTTTTCCGAGCGGGATCACGACGATCGTGGGTCCCAATGGGTGTGGGAAGTCTAATTTTGTGGATGCGGTGCTCTGGGCCATTGGGGAGCGGAGCGCCAAACACTTGCGGGGAAAGTTGATGGAGGACGTCATCTTCAACGGGACGGATGGCAGGAAACCGTTGGGGATGGCAGAGGTGAATTTAACCTTCTCGAATGAAGACGGAATGGCTCCCGAAGAATATGCGCAGTACAGTGAGATTACCGTCACGCGAAGACTCTATCGGTCCGGAGAAAGCGAATACCTGATTAATAAAACGCCTTGTCGATTGCGAGACATCACGGATCTCTTCCTGGATACCGGCATCGGAGTAAATGGTTACTCGATTGTCGAACAGGGGCGCGTGGAATATCTGATTAATTCCAACCCGCAGGATCGGCGTTTTTTGATCGAGGAGGCGGCGGGCATCGCTAAATACAAGGAGAGGAAAAGGCTTGCCCTGATGAAGATGGAGGCCACTCAGCAAAACCTTCTTCGGATTCAGGACATCATCGCTGAGGTGAAGCGACAGATCGTCACCTTGGAACGTCAGGTGAAGCGGGCAGAGGAGTATAAGGCCGTACGGAAGGAAGTGAAGGAGATCGAAATTCGTTTTGCCCTTCAGGAATACGCTGAGCTTTCGGAGAAGGGGGAGGCCGCCAGAGGGTATCTCAAAGCCCTTCGAGACCGGGAGAGGGGGGTTTCCACCCAAACGGCCCAGAAGGAGACTCTCGTGGAAACCAAGAGACTGGAGGCAACAGAAGAAGAGGAAAGGCTTCGAAGTCTCCAGGAGGGCCTTTTCGAACTGGGTAAGAAAATTCAAAAAGGGGAAAACGAAATCGAATTTTTCAAGAGAGAAGAAGGGATCCTCCAGAAAGATGAAATCCAATTTGTTGAAGAGGTCAGGGGATCCCTTCATGCTTGGAGAGGAAGTCGAAGGGATCGAAAGAGAGCGGAACAGACCAGGCAGGCATTGGAAGAAGAACGCCGCGAGAACGGGGAGATACTGAGAGAGTGGGAGACCCTCTTCAACGATTTCAGAACAACCCACCGCGAGCTTTCAGAAGAAATGGAAGCAGATAAGCTCAGTTTGATCGACACGCTCACTCAACTCACCTCTCTCAAAAACCGCCTCACCCATCTCGAGGAGAGAAAAGAAGATCTTCAGAAACGAATCCGCTCCAATGGTGAGGAATTTGAAGAAGTCAGTTTGAGGCTCAGACAATTGGGAGAGGCCATCTCTGAGAAAACAAAAGAGAAAGAACTCAACGTCTCCATCCGGTCGACCCATCGGGAAGAGAAGGTACGGTGGGAAGGAGAGATCGAAAAGCTAAAAGAGATCTTGGTCCAGAAACAGACGGAGCGGTTATCATTAGAGGAGACCTTGAGACAAGACCGCTCCCGGTACCTTTCTCTCAAAGAACTTCAAGAAAATTTTGAGGGGTTTGAAAAAGGTGTGAAGTCCATTCTTCTTAGGAAAAGGGAAGAAAAAGAAAAGTGGGAACGTATCTTAGGGGTGGTCGCCGATATTCTCGAACCGGAACCGCAATATGAGATTCCTCTGGAAGCCGTTCTGGGGCAACGATTGCAGTACTTGATTGTGGAAGGAGAACAGGAGGGTATGGAGGCCATGACCTTCCTGAAGAGAGAGTCCCTCGGTCGGGGCAGTTTTATCCCTAGAGAGGTTCAAGGGATAGGGAAAGAAAATCAAGTTGCTCAAGGGGATGGGAAGCCCATTCCCCTTTTGCGATTTGTGAAGGTGAAGGAAGGTTTCGCGCCCCTTGCAGAGTTTTTGATCGGAGGAGTGGCTGTGGTCCAGCACCTGGAGGAAGCGCTTCTCTGGATCAAGAAAGAAGAGGCGTTCAAAACCCTGGTCACCCGGGAAGGGGATATGGTAGAACGCTCCGGAGTAATATCCGGGGGCAGCCATGATCAGGGCCTGGGCATTTTAGAGAGAAGGAGAGAGATCAAGGACCTGGAAAAGAAAATTGGGGAGGGGGAGGAGGTCTGCCGAAAGGCCAACGAAGAAGAGGATCTCCTCCGGCAGGAGATTGCTGGAAGGGAAGAGCAACTTGAAAGCAGGAAGAGAGAGATTCAGGAAAAGGAGATAGAACTCCTCCATCAAGAAAGAGATCTGGAGGGGTTGACGAAGGAAATTTCTCAATTCCAACAGAGGATGGAGATCATCCAATTTGAACAGAAACAACTCGAAGAGGAGAATCAAGATGTAGAGAAAGAGAAGAACGAAGCCTCTGTTCAAATGGAGAGAGAGGAGACTGCGAAAAGAGAGAGAGAAGACCGAGTCCAGTCATGGAAGAAGAAGATGGAGGAGATTGGAGAAGGGACAGAAGAACTAGGAGGAAAGCTCACGGAGAAGAAGGTCTTTTTGGCCTCCCTCGAGGAGAAGCAGAAAGGGTTGGCAGGTCAGATCCAGAATCTCTCAGAGAGTCAGAGGACTTTAAAGGAGCAGATCTTTAGAAAAGTGAGAGAGATCAGGGAATGCCGGGAACAAGCGATTTCTCTTTCCGAGGAAATCCGAAAGTGGGAAAGGGAGTTAGAAGAGGGCCTTCATGAACACCGTCTTAAGGAAGCATTGCTCTCCACCCAAAAAGAGAAAGTGGAAACTCTTATCAACGAATGGAAGGAAGTGGAGGCTTCCTCGAAATATCTGCGCCGAGAGCTGGAGGAGGTAAGGCAGAAGATCCATGAGGAAGAGATCTTGGCCTCGGAGGTCCAGTTGAAACTCTCCCACCTTCAGGAGTCGATGAAAGAGCGATACGGTGCGACGCTCTCCACATCGATCGGAGCTCTCCCTGCAGAATTCCCAAAGGAGGAGATGTCAAAACGGTTGGCAGAGTTAAAGAATGCCCTGGAAGGGTTTGGAGAAGTCAACCTGATGGCCATCGAGGAATATCAAGAATTGAAACAGCGGCACGACTTCCTGTCGGAGCAACAAACCGACCTTCACCAGGCCCTCGATTCTTTGAAAAAAGCGATCCTCCGGATCAATCGGACGACGACCAAACGATTTTTGGAGACCTTCCATCTGGTCAACGAAAAATTCAAGGAGGTATTTGGAAGGCTCTTCAAGGGCGGGCAAGCGAGCCTCGTCCTGTTGGACGAACAAGATCCTTCCACCACAGGGATCGATATCATTGCTCAACCTCCTGGAAAGAAGCTTCAGAATATCGACCTCCTCTCCGGGGGAGAGAAGGCGCTGGTTGCGACGGCCTTGCTTTTTGGGATCTTCATGATCAAACCTACTCCCTTCTGTTTGCTGGATGAGATCGATGCGCCTCTGGATGATGCGAACATCAATCGATTTATCGAATTGGTCAAGGAATTTTCAAAGAGTTCTCAGTTTATCATGATCACCCACAACAAGAACACCATGGAAGCCGCCCAAACTCTCTACGGGATTACGATGGAGACCCCCGGGGTATCGAAAGTCGTCTCGGTGCGCTTGAATTAGAGCCATTTTCCAACCTGCTATTCGTGGTCACACGCCATAAGATTCTTATCGTACAGTAACAGCGGATCGCCGCGTCCTGCGAAACCTAAGTGCACACCCCCTAATCTCCTCTCCCCT
>Ga0316601_100000671_pt1 | contig 15485 bp, 15 predicted proteins | sample OWC_soil_day5_no_FD_207663 | JGI IMG/M metagenome (GOLD analysis project Ga0316601, IMG submission 207663) | Wetland soil microbial communities from Old Woman Creek delta, Ohio, United States - OWC_soil_day5_noCT | ecosystem: Environmental > Terrestrial > Soil > Wetlands | place: USA: Ohio... | reverse complement strand
GCGCTGGCTGCCGCTGGCCTTGGCCGAGACATTGCCGACGGCCTTGCCGCCCGCGCTGATGCCGGTCGCCGTCAGATCGAGGCGCAGCGGCGCGTCCGGCGCGAGGCCGAGGTCGGCATCCAGCGCGAGCCGCGCGACACCGTTGTCCTGGAAGCGCAAGGCGCCGCCGTCGAGCTTCGCCGTCAGCCGCGGCTGCTCGCGCGAGCCGGTGACCTTGCCCTCGCCCTTCAGCGCCCCCGCGGCATCCGGCAGGAGCTGCGCGAGGTCGCGCGCGTCGACCGACCAGCGGAGGTCGAACCTCTCGTCGATGCTGCCCGCGGCATCGATCCGGGCGTTGCCCGAGCTCAGCGAGAGCCGTTCGAACTTGACGGCGCGGCCTGCCACCTGCGCCGTCGCGGTGAGGTTGACCGGGTAGTCGCGCAGCCGGCCCTCGATCGCGGCGATTTCGAGCGCCGCGTTCGGGCCGTCTCCACCGACCCGGCCACGGCTGGTCAGGCTGCCCTTCAGCCGGCCGGCCCACTCCGGCCACTGCGCGCCGGGATTGATGCCTTCCAGCGCCAAGCGCAGGTCCCAGCGCGGCTCGACGGCCCAGCCCACCTCGCCGACGGTTTCGATTCTCCCTTCCAGCAGCTCCAGCACGAGGCGCTCGATGCGGGCCTGCGACGTGTCGCCGGTTCCCGCCAGGCTGAAGGTGGTGGCCGGCGCCTGCGGCGCCACCGCCCTGCCCCGTGTCTCGAACCGGAACGCGCTCGGGCGGCCCTCGACGGTCAGCTGTCCCTCGGGGCTCGCCGCCACCGCCTCGCCCCGCGGCGGCCACTGCAGCGCCGTCCAGCGCGCCTCGGCGGCGAACTCCGGTTCGTCGGCGAGACGCGCCCGCAAGGTCGCACCGAGCTTAGCCGGGCCGTCGGGCTGCGTGACCTCGAGGCGCTGCACCTCAACCAGATCGCCGGCGAGCGTGGCCGCAAGGTCGATCTGATGGGTTCCGAGCCCGGGCTCGGCGACGCGCAGGCGGCCCTCGGCCGAGAGGTCCGTGGGGACGCCGCGACTCGCGAGCCGGCCGCTCAGCGTGAGCGCGGGCACTTCCGCCACCAGCAGCGCCGGCTCCACGCGCACGAGGTCGAGCACCGCATCCCAGCGCAGCGCGGCTGGCAGGCCAGCGAGGCTGACGGTCAGCGTCGCCTCGGCGGCGCCGGTGACGCGATGCTCGATCTGCAGCGCGTCGATGGGGCCGGTCACGCGCCCCGTTCCGCTCAGCGACTGTCCCTGTGGCGCATCCCAGGTCCAGTCGAGGCGCAGGTCCGAGGGAATGCCGGCCGCGAGGCCGAGCCCTCCCGCCAACGCCAGCCGAAGTCCAGGCAGCTGCAAGCTCAGGTCGTCGATCACGACCTCGCGCCCGCCCGCCCGCGCACGCAGGACGGCATTCTCGAGCGGCGGGACGCCGTCCTTCAGGACGCGCGCGTCGCTGATCTGGATGCGGTCGACGACGACCTCGACCGGCAAGGCGATCTCGGGCAGCGCCGCCGGCCCGCTGACCGGCTCGCGCTCGGCCGGTGGTGCATCACCGGGCGCGACCCGGATGCCCTGGAGCTCGAGCAGCGTCAGGTGCACGCGGCCACCGAGCAGCTCGAGGGGCCGCCAGTCGAACGCGGCCCGGTCGAGCTCGACCGAGCCCGCCGCGTCGCTGAAACGCAGGCCCCGAATCTCCAACGGCCCGATCAGCCGGCCCGACACCGATTGAATCGACAGTTGGGACGGCAGCGCCGACTGCGCGAAACCGAGCGTCGCCTCGAGGCCGGCCTCGGTCCCGACGATCGCCGCGACGCCCGCCAGCACGAGCAGCACGAGCACGAGCGCGAGGCGCCAGAGCCAGCCGAGGACGCCGTGGCGCCGCCGTGGCGCCGCCTGCCCGGTGACCTGCTGTTTCTGCTCGTCGCTCATCGCGTCGCGTCCGGCGTGCGGGTCGCCTAGAGATCGGGCCCGATCACTAGATGGATGCGGACGTCGCCGTCGTCCTGCAACGGCTTGGCGACGTCGAACCGGATCAGGCCGACCGGGGACAGCCAGCGCACCCCGACACCGGCCGACGGCTCGAGGTCCATCTGCCCGAAGTCGTTGAAGGCGTTGCCGGCGTCGACGAAGGCGGCGGCGAACCAGTCCCCCGTCACCCGCTGGTCGACCTCCAGGCTGCCGAAGACGAGGTGCTTGCCGCCCGTCTTCGTCCCGTCCGGCAGGGTCGGGGAAAGCTCCTCGTAGCCGTAGCCGCGCACGCTGTTGTCGCCGCCGGCGTAGAAGCGCCGCGACGTCGGGATGTCGGCGACCGAGTCGGCCAGGGTCGCGCCGAGCTCCGCGCGCGCGATCAGGCGCATGTCGTCGAGCGGCGGATAGATCGCCTTCACCCGCGTGTACCCCTGCAGGAAGCTCGAGCTCGACAGCGCCCCTTCATAGGCTCCCTGGACCTTGAGATCGACGCGCACGCCGCTGCGGGTGAAGATCGGGTCGTCGAGGATCTTCCAGGTCCACCCGGCGTTCGGGATGAGGTTGTAGTACTCGCTTTCCAGGTCGTCCTCCGGCACTTCGTAGTCGTAGTCGACGGCCAGGATCTGCTGCCACTTGTCGAAGAACGTGTTGTGCTCGGCGCGCAGCGAAGCCAGCGTGCCTTTGCGGCTGTCGGTGTCGTAGCGCTCGGCGGTCGCGCGGAACTGCGCGAACTCCTTGCGCGGGTTCTCGAGCGGGATCCGGTAGAACGCATCGAGCCGCTGGAGGGCCGGCGACAGCAGCAGCTCGACGCCGGCGCTGTGGCCCTGGGTGCCGATGTAGCGGCGGGTCCAGTCGAAGATCCCGCGCACGCCGGTGTCGGTTCCGTACCCCAGCCCGAGGCGGTAACGGTTCGGCAGGTTTGGCGTGAGGCTGACCTCCACGGGGACGCGCCGGTCGACGACCTCGGCCGTACGCGGATGGACCTCCACCTGGCTGAAGTAGTCGGTGTTGATGAGCGCGCCCTGAAGGCCGAGCAGGGCGTTGTCGCTGAAGGGCTCGCCGGGGGACACGTCGACGAACTTGCGCAGGAACGCCGGATCGAAGCCCTCCTGCTCGAAGCTGATCTCGCCGAAATAGAACCGCGGGCCGGTCTCCAGCTGCAGCGCGATGTCGGCGCGATAGGCCTCGAGGTCGATCTCGACGCCGCTGTCCCGGAACCGCGCGTCCAGATACCCCCGGTCGCGCGCGAAGGCCTTGAGCCTGGACTTCGCCGCCTCGTAGCCGGCGTGGGTGAACGGCTCGCCCGGCTTCAGCGCAACCTCGGGCGGGTTCGGCTCGGCGCTGCCCTCGCCGGTGACACGGACGTCGACCCTGCCGATCGGAATCTGCGGGCCCGCGTCGATGCGGTATCTGGCGAGCCAGCCGCCGTCCGGCCCAGGGGTCAGCTCACCCTCCACCTTTACCCGATATCGGCCGAACGGCGCGAGGGCCTGCTGGATCTGCTCGGGGGCGAGCTCGTGCAGACGGCGGACGCGGCTCTCCAGCAGGTTGGCGGCCTCGCGCTCGCGGTAGATCGACAGGAACGCCTCGACGTTCTTCTCCTCGGCGCCGTCCACGCCTTCCAGCTCCACCTTGACGGCGGCGCTGGCCGACGCACCCGCCGTCAGCGTCGCCGCCATCACGCCGGCCGCGACGAGCTGTCGATACCGACGGAGCGAAAGAGGTGCAGACCGGCGGAACCGCATCGCGCGAGGGAGGGACAAGGCACGGGACGAGCGGCGCATTCTGACGGGCGGGAGAAGCGCCGGGAACCCCGCGACGGCGAACGACGCCACCCGTTACCGAGTATCTGGATGAATAATATGCTCTAGGTAACTGTTGTTAATGCTTTTTGTTTCGAGCGACAGGCTCCCTGGGCGCCGGACGCGCGGGCCCGGGCGCCCGGTTCAGCGCGGCGCGCACGGCGCCGTCCCTCGCGTCAGTGATGGTGGTGCTCGTGCGCGGAGCCCGCCGGCGCGGAGCCCCGCACCTCCGCCGTGGTACTGATTGGGGTGCCGTCCTGCAACCGCAGCTCGATGTCGACGCGATCGCCCGCGACCAGCCGCCGCTTCGGCTCCATCAGCATCAGGTGCAGCCCGCCCGGAACGAGGCTGAGGGTGACGCCGGGCTCGATCCGCAGCTCCGGCTGTGCCTCCATCCGGGCCATTCCCTGCGACTGGACCGTCCGGTGCATCTCCACCCGGGTGAAGTCCGCGCTGCGGGCACCCACCACGACGAGCGCGGACGGTCCCGCGTTCACGAGATCCATGTACCCCGCCTGGACCCTGGCGGCCGGCGGGGCTTCCGGAACCCATGCGCCGCGGATCGTCAGCGCCGGATCCGCGTGGGCGTTCCCGAGGCACAGGGCCGCGAGCACGGCTGAGCAGAGCGCTGGCATTCTCATGAGGCGTTCTCCTGGGGGCGCTCCGTGGCGCCGCCGCGACTGGACTGCCCGACACTCTGTCGCACCGCGGCATCTACCACAAGGCGCGGTTTTCAGTTTCAATCTCCACGGGGGCCGCGCCGATTCGCGATCGTCCGCCAGAAGACGGGGACGGCCGATCCCCTTCCAGCACTCCACTAGCGTTCTAACCAAGAGACGGCGCACCAGACGCCGCAATCACCCACGGGAGGCAAGAAACGACATGACGACCACGCTGAGCACTCGTTGCTGGATGTGGACCCTCTGGCCATCGTTCCTGGTCGCAGCCCTGGCCACCGGCATCTTCTTCTCGCTCTTCGACCCGGCGGAGCTGCGGCTGCTCGGCGAACCCGTTCAGGCGTCGCGCACCGCCGTCTACAGCGTCGGCTTCCTCGGCTTCTGGGCCGTGGCCGCGTCGGCAGTCTGGCTCGCGCTTCTGCTCGCCCGCCCCTGCATGGTCCCCGATCGCAAGTGACGGCGGCCTAGCGGCGCCCCGCCAGCAGACCGCCGATGTCGGCCGCCATGGCGGCCGCGTCGTGCGGCGCGCTGAACAGGGCAGTGAGCCGCCCTTCGGGATCGATCAGCAGCAGCGTGGCGGTGTGGTCGACCAGGTAGCCCAGGGCGCTGCCCGCCTCGGGCGCGCGCTGGTAGATGACGCCGAGCTGGCGCGTGAGGCGCTGCAGCTCCGGGTGCGGCCCGGTGGCGCCGACGAATCCCGGATCGAAGTAGCCAACGTAGTCCTTCAGGCGCCCGATGTCGTCGCGTTCCGGATCGACGGACACGAACATGAACCGCAGGTCCCCGTCGAGCTGGCGCTCGGCCAGCCGGCGGCGGATGTCGCGGAACGACGCCAGCAGCAGCGGGCACACGTCCGGGCAGCTGGTGTAGCCGAACCCGAGCAGCGTCCAGCGCCCCTGCAGCGAGGCCTCCGTGAAAGGTGCGCCGGTGGTATCGGTCAGCGTGAAAGGCGTCAGCATCCGGCGCTGTGGCAGCAGCGTGCCAGCGGCCAGGGACGTCGGGGCCGGCTCGAACACGGCCGGCGCCAGCACGCGCCACCCCAGCCAGGCGCCGGCGAGCAGCCCCGCCAGGCCGACGGGCAGGATGAGCCAGCGACGCTGCGACGCCGTCACGGTGCAGCCCTCGCGTCGCGCCGGCCGACCGATTGCGGCGTCAGCAGGCGCACCAGGCTCAGCAGGGAAAGCAGCAGCAGCGCCGCCCCGCCGTTGTGCGCGACCGCCACTGGCAGCGGCAGCTGGCCGACGACGTTGGTTATGCCGAGCGCGATCTGCAGCGCGAGGATCGCCAGCAGAGCCAAGCCGACCCGCCGCTCGACGGCGGACGCGGCATTCCGGACGACCAGCACGCCCAGCGTGCCGACGTAGAGGGCCACCACGACCGCGCCCAGCCGGTGCGCGAGATGGACGGCCGTGCGCGCCGGGCTGTCGAGCACGCCGAACTCGTAGTCCACGCCCAGTGGCCGCCACAGCGTGAAGCCCTCGGCGAAATCCGCCGCCGGCCACCACTGGCCGCTGTGGCAGGTCGGGAAGTCGGTGCAGGCGAGCGCCGCGTAGTTGGAGCTGGTCCAGCCGCCGAGCAGGATCTGACCGACTACGACGAGGAGGCCGCCGATGGCCCAGGGTCGCAGCGACGCGGAGCCCGCGGCGACCGGCCCGCTCCGGAGACCGCCCTGGCGCAGCGTCAGCCACCACAGCAGCGCGAGCGTGGCCACGCCGCCGGCGAGGTGCGCGGTGACGATGGCCGGGTTCACGAGCAGCGTGACCGTCCACATGCCGAGCAGCGCCTGGACCGCGACGAGCCCGACCAGCAGCGTCGGCAGCACGACGGGCAGGCCTCGTCCGCGGTTGCGCCAGGCGATCACGGCGAGGGCGAGGATCGCCAGCCCGAGGCTGCCCGCCAGATAGCGATGCACCATCTCCTTCCAGGCCTTGCCGGTGTGGACGGGACGCGCCGGGTGGGCCTCGTTCGCCGCCGCGACGGCGTGCTCCGAGGTCGGCGCGACCAGGTGACCGTAGCAGCCCGGCCAGTCGGGGCAGCCGAGCCCCGCGTCGGAGAGCCGCACGTAGGCGCCGAGCAGGATGACGCAGAGCGCCAGCACGCTGACGGCAGCGGTGAGGCGGGCGAAGGCAGTCGAAGTCATCGCGCTGCGGGTCTCCTGGAAAGCGTGTCGATCGCGACAGTGAATGATCGGTCATTCTTCACCACAGCGGCGCGCAGGCACAGCGAAAAGTAGCCGGCCGCATGGACCGCGGGGCGCAGAACGGACAACATCTGCTGCCGGCGGCGGAGCTTCTCGGCGCCGCGGCGCCTCCGTGGTTCAACCAGGGTTCTCCAGCATGAGCAAGAAAACTGCCGTCGGGCAGCACCAGGACATACCGGAAGTCCCGGACGCTTCCCGCCGGCTCGCCAGTGCCTGGCTGCTGCTGGGCATCGCCGCGCTCGCCATCGCGGGCCTGTTCGCGATCCTGCTCGTCCTCGCCCGCGCACCCGGCCTGGGCGCCCTCTTCCCGACCCAGGACTTCTTCCGCACGGCCCTGGTCGTCCACGTCGACCAGTCGGTGCTGATCTGGTTCCTGGCCTTCGCCGGCGCGCTGTGGAGCCTCGATGCCTGCGCGCCCTCGGGCATCACGCCGGCCCGCGCGACCGCGTTCGCCCTTGCCGCCGCTGGCTGTCTCGTGATCGCGGCGGCGCCCTTCCTCGGCGCCGGCGACCCGCTGCTCAACAACTACGTGCCCGTGCTGCAGCACCCCCTGTTCCACACCGGGCTCGGTCTGTTCGCCGCGGGCGTGGTGCTGCAGGCCCTGCTCGCGCTGCGCGCGACGACCACCGCGCCGCGGGCCTGGCTCGAGCGGCCCGTCGACCTTGCCGTGCTCAGCGCGGCGCTCGCCACGCTCGCGGCCATCGTCGCCCTCGCCTGGACCTGGCTGTCGCTCGGTCGCTGGGAGGGCCTAGCCTACTTCGAGTTCCTGTTCTGGGGCGGCGGGCACGTCGTCCAGTTCGCCTACACGCAGCTCATGCTCGGCGCCTGGCTGCTGCTCGCGGGCGCCCTCGGCGTGTCGCTGGGCGCACCGCAGCGCGTGCTCGGCGCCCTGGTCCTGCTCGGCATCCTGCCGCTGCTCGCCGTGCCGCTCATCTACGCGCAGCACCCGGTCGACACCGCCGAGACCCGCCTCGCCTTCACGCGACTGATGCAGTGGGGCAACGGCCTGGCCGCGATACCGGTCGGCGTGCTCGTGGCCGTCGGCCTGCTCCGCCACCGCATCGCGCCGACCCTCGACCAGAAGCCTTTGCGCCGTGCCCTCGCGACCTCGCTCCTGCTGTTCGCGGTGGGTGGACTGATCGGCGGGGCGATCTCCGGCCTCAACACCATCATCCCGGCGCACTACCACGGATCCATCGTCGGCGTGACGCTGGCGCTGATGGGACTGACCTACCACCTGCTGCCGCGGCTCCGGCTCGGCACGCCGCCGCCCAGGCTCGCCGCGCTGCAGCCGGTGATCTACGCCACCGGCCAGCTGCTGCACGTCGGCGGCCTCGCCGCGTCCGGCGCCATGGGCATCCAGCGCAAGACGGCCGGGGCGGCGCAGGGCCTCGACAGCCTCGGCGCGAAGGCGGCGATGGGCGTGATGGGCCTGGGCGGCCTGCTCGCCGTGATCGGTGGCATCCTGTTCGTCGTGGCGGTGATCATGGCGGTGCGGGGACGGGACAGGACGCGGGCTGCCGCGTAGGAGCGCCGCCCACGGCGCCACTCTTCGCGGCCAGCAGGCCGCTACCCGACCTCACTGTTCAACGGCTCGTCGGCGCCTCATGCGAGGAGCGCAGTGAGGTAGTGGTCGGCCAGCAGCACCGCGAAGAGCGCGGTGAGGTAGACGATCGAGTAGCCGAACGTCCGCATCGCCCAGGTGTCGCCTTCCTCGCGCAGCAGCCGCCAGGCGTGGTAGACGAAGCCGAGGCCGAGGCCGACGGCGCCGGCCAGGTAGAGCAATCCGCTCATGTGCGCGAACACCGGCATCAGCGACACCGCGAGCAGCATGAGGGTGTAGAGGAAGACCTGCTGCTTGGTGAAGACGACGCCGTGCGTGACCGGCAGCATCGGGATGTTCGCCCGCGCGTAATCGTCGCGACGCCTGATCGCCAGCGCCCAGAAGTGCGGCGGGGTCCACACGAAGATCAGCAGCACGAGCAGGAGGCCGTGGGTGTGCACCTCGCCCGTGACGGCGGTCCAGCCGAGCAGCGGCGGCAGAGCGCCCGCCAGCCCGCCCCACACGATGTTCTGCGGCGTGCTGCGCTTCAGGAAGACCGTGTAGATCACCGCGTAGCCGATGAAGGCGCCGAACGTCAGCGCCGCGGTCAGCGCATTCACCCAGACCAGCAGCACCAGCATGGCGACCGTCGCCAGCGTCAGCGCGAAGCCGATCGCGTGCGGCGCGTCCATTCGCCCGCTCGGCAGCGGCCGGCCGCGCGTACGCTCCATGATCCTGTCGATGTGCTGGTCGACGACGTGGTTCACGACGGCGCCGGCGGCCGCTGCGAGGCCGATCCCGAGCAGTCCGAACACGAGCGTGTCCCAGGCCACCATGCCGGGCGACGCCAGCAGCATGCCCACCAGTGCGGTGAACAGGATGAGCATCACCACCTTGGGCTTGGTCAGCTCGTAGTAGCGACGCCAGGAGACCGGCTCGGTCTTGGCAAGCGTGATTTCACCGATGGCCATATTGCGCACCCTTGATCCAGTTCTTCGAGGCCTTGAGCAGCCGTTCCATGTCCTTGAGGACGTCCTTGGACGGCGCGTCGGCCGCGTAACGCATCATCAGATTGCCGAACGGATCGACGATGTAGACGCGATCCCAGATGTCCGGACCCGGGCCGAACAGGGCCTGCAACGATGGCGCCGATGCGGCATCGGCGCGAGCCAGCCGGGTGCCCGCGAGCCCCTCGGCAAGCGCGACGGAGCCGTCGCCGGCGAGCAGCGCCATGCGCTCGACCAGGTAGCGGCTCTCGCCGAGCGCGAGACGGATCTGGCGCAGGTCCGCGAGCCTGTGCTCGCAGGCCGCGCCGCAGGGCGCCTGGCTGACCGTCAGCAGGGTCCAGCGGTCGCGGAACGCCGCCGCGTCGAACGGCGAGCCGTCGGGATTCGTCAGGCGCAGGTCGGACGGCCAGGGCCGCACCGGCTCCATCAGCTCACCGCGGTTGACCCGCGTCGCCGGCAGGAGCTCCGGGTTGAAGTAGTAGAACCAGGCCGCGACCACCGGCAGGGCGAAGATGGCGATCATCGCCCACAGCGGGCGCCGGCTGCGACGGCCTTCTGGCGAACCCACGGCCGCCGCGCTCATGCCACCGGGCCCGCGTCGGCGCGCTCGCGCACGACGGACAGGCGCAGGAACACACCGAGGCCGATGAGCGCAAAGGCGAACCACTGCACCGCGTAGCCCAGGTGCATGCCCTCCTTCGGCAGCTCGCGCGGCCAGTCGCGGACGAAGCCGTGCGGATCGGCCGGATCCTGCAGCACGGTGATCGTCTGCAGCGGGTAGGTCACGGTGCGTGCATAGAGAGCAAGGGTCAGGTAGGGCCAGCGGTCACCCCAGGTCCTCGCCGCATCGTCGCCGGCGTGCAGGGCGAGGGCTGGCGGCGACGGCACGTCAGCCACGCCGGCCACGGTCACGGGACCGGCCGGCACCTCGGCAGCCATCGTCGCGACCCAGCCGCGGTTGACCAGGATGCGCCGCTCGGAGCCGTCGATGCGCAGTGGCGTGACGACGTGGAAACCGGTCCTGCCCGCGTGGCGCCGGCTCTCGATGAAGATCTGGCCCTCGGCCTCGAACCTGCCCCGGGCGGTCACCCGCCGATGGCGCACCGCCCCGGCGTCGACCGCCGCATCGCCGATGGCGAGCGGCTCGGCCGCGCTGCGCGCCGCCAGCTCGTCGGCGAGCTCGCGTTTCTGCGCAGCCCGGTCCAGCTGCCAGACGCCCAGGCCTGCGCACACGCAAGCCGGCACGAAGAGGAGCAGGAACGGCACCCAGCGCGGCCGGAAATGCCAGTCGTCAATGCCCAAAGGCAAGCTATAGTCCTCTTTGAGGCACGCCGCGCTCACCCGACGATCACCCGGTTGCGGGAACGTCGGCGGCCAGGGGGGCGATCATGGACATTCTCTTCAAGCTGCCGATCCTGCTGCTGCTCGGCTTCATCGTCTTCTCGCTGGCGGAAGGCATGTACTTTCTGGCGAAAGACGACGGCGCCGTCGACAGGACCCGGGTGGTCAAGGCACTGACGGTGCGCATCGCGCTGTCGTTAACCCTCTTCGTCCTGCTCATGATCGGGCACTTCACCGGGCTGCTCGAGCCACACGGGCTCTGAGTCAGAGCCAGTACACGAACACGAACAGGCCGAGCCAGACCACGTCGACGAAGTGCCAGTACCAGGCGACCGCCTCGAAGGCGAAGTGGTTGTGCGGGCTGAAGTGCCCCTTCAGGGCGCGGCCGAGGATCGCCATCAGCATCACCGCGCCCATGCTGACGTGCAGGCCGTGGAAGCCGGTGAGGATGTAGAAGGTCGAGCCGTAGACGCCCGAGCGCAGCGTCAGGTTCAGCTCCTCGTAGGCATGCCGGTACTCGTAGGCCTGCAGCGCGACGAACAGCAGGCCCAGCGCGATCGTTGCCGCCAGCCCGCGCACCAGCGTGCGCTGATCGTTGAGCTTCAGGCCCCAGTGCGCCCAGGTGACGGTCGCGCCCGAGGTCAGGAGGATTAGGGTGTTGATGGCCGGAATGCCCCAGGCACCCATGGGCTCGAACTTGCCGCCCAGCTCGCCGGGCCCCGCGGTCGGCCACTGGGCCGCGAAGCCCTGGTACAGGAACTGGTTGGTCTCACCCAGGTAGCCCGCGCCGCCCAGCCACGGCAGCGCAATGACGCGGATGTAGTACAGCGCCCCGAAGAAGCTAAGGAAGAAGAACACCTCGGAGGCGATGAACCAGAACATCCCCTGCCGGAACGAGCGATCCACCTGCGCGTTGTAGCGGCCGGTGAGGTTTTCCTGCACCACGTCGCCGAACCAGCGGAACAGCAGGTAGAGGAACAGCACGAAGCCGCCGACCATCACCCACTTGCCGACGCCGATGCCGTTCATCGCGAGTGCCGCGCCGAGCAGGATCGACAGCACCGAAACCATGGCGACGATTGGCCACGGGCTCGGGTCGGGTATGTAGTAGGTGCTGGGTCCGTGTTCTGCGCTCGCCATCCGGTGCTCTCCGTCAGTATGTCGGCGACTTCGACTGCCCTCGGGGCAGGCTTGCGGCCGACTGATCCGCTATGGTTCGTCGCCCCGAAGGGCGCCCAAAATCTCGGCCCGCCGCCCTCGAGGGCGAATCACACGCCGCTCAGTTCGCCGCCAGTGCCCCCTGCCCCTCCGCCATGCGCAGGAAGCTGTACGACAGGGTCAGCGAATTGATGTTGCCAGGCAGGTCGGGCGACACGGTGAAGCGCAACGGCATCTCCACCCGCTCGCCGCCGTCGAGCGTCTGCTGCCGGAAGCAGAAGCACTCGAGCTTGTTGAAGAAGCCGGTCGCCTGCCAAGGCGCCACCGCCGGTATCGCCTGTCCGGTCACACGCCGGCTGGACCGGTTGCTGGCGACGAAATTCACCTGGTAGGTCTGCCCCGGACTGACCTCCAGCGAGCGCTGCGCCGGCACGAAATCCCACGGCAGGTCCGGGTGCACGGTGCCGTCGAACTTCACGACGATGACGCGATCGCTGGCAGCCGCCGTCGCGACCGCCGCGGCCGGCCTGGCTGCCGCGCCCAGCCCGCCCTGCTGCATCCCCGTGGCCTCGCAGAGCAGACCGTAGAGCGGCACCAGCGCAAACCCGAAGCCGAACATGCCGACGGCCAGCAGGGCCAGCAGCCGCGTGTGGCGGCGCTGGCGCACCGCGCCCTCGGCCTGCGGCTCGCTCATCCGCCCGCGGTCCCCGACATCATCCGCACCAGGCCGCGCCAGAAAGGCACCGAGCTGACGAGCATGAACACCGCGAAGCCGGCGAGCAGCCAGGCGGTGCGGATGTTCCTGCGACGCAGTGAGTCGTCCATCGTCCGCTTCCCCGGCTCAGCGCACTTGCGGCGCGGTGGTCCAGCTGTGGAACGGCGGCGGAGACGGGAGCTGCCACTCCAGCCCGTCCGCACCCTCCCAGACCTTGGCTTCGGCCCTGCGGCCGCCGCGCACCGTCTTGATCACGATGTACAGCAGCAGCAGATGGCTCAGGCCGAACACGAAGGCGCCCAGGCTCGACACGACGTTGAACTCGGTGAACATCGCGTTGTAGTCGACGATGCGGCGCGGCATGCCGGCCAGCCCGAGGAAGTGCTGCGGGAAGAAGGTGATGTTGAAGCTGATGATGTTGGTCCAGAAGAAGATCTTCGCCAGCCGCTCGTCGTACATGTGGCCAGTCCACTTGGGCAGCCAGTAGAAGACCCCGGCGAACAGCCCGAATACCGCGCCCGGCAGCAGCACGTAGTGGAAATGCGCCACCACGAACATGCTGTCGTGGTATTGCAGGTCGGCCGGAACGACCGCCAGCATGACGCCGGTCAGGCCGCCGAAGGTGAACATCAGCAGGATGGCCACCGCGAACAACATGGGGGTCTCGAAGGTCATCGACCCGCGCCACATGGTCGCGATGTAGTTGAAGATCATCAGGCCGACCGGGATCGAGATGATGATCGTGCCGATCATGAAGTACTTCACGGCGCCGAGCGACATGCCGATCGTGTACTGGTGGTGCGCCCAGACCACCATGCCGATGGTGGCGATGGCGATCATGGCGCCGACCAGGTGCTTGTAGCCGAACAGCGGCTTGCGGGAGAAGGTCGGGACGATGGCGGCCAGCACGCCCATCGACGGCAGAATCAGGATGTATACCTCGGGGTGGCCGAAGAACCAGAACAGGTGCTGGAACAGCACCGGGTCGCCGCCGCCCGCCGCATTGAAGAAGCTGGTGCCGAAGTGCCGGTCGAAGAGCAGCATGGTGACGCCGCCCGCGAGCACCGGCACCACCAGGATCAGCAGGAACGCGGTGACCAGCCAGGTCCAGACGAAGATCGGCATCTTCATCATGGCCATGCCGGGCGCGCGCATGTTGAAAATGGTCACGATGATGTTGATCGACGCCAGCACCGAGGATATGCCCAGCAAGTGGATGGCGAAGATCAGGAAGTCCATCGACATGCCGACCTGCAGCGACAGTGGCGGGTAGAGAGTCCAGCCGGTGTTGATCTGGCTGCCGCCGCCCGGGAAGAAGGGCACGACGAACGACAGCATCAGCATGATGGCCGCCGCCGGCAGGATCCAGAACGACAGGTTGTTCATGCGCGGCAGCGCCATGTCCGGCGCGCCGATCATGAGCGGGATCATCCAGTTCGCGAGCCCCGCCGCCGCCGGCATCACCGCGCCGAAGATCATGATCAGGGCGTGGTTGGTGACGAGGTTGTTGTAGAGGTCGGGCTCGAGCAGCTGGATGCCCGGCATGAACAGCTCCATCCGGATCAGCATCGCGCTCGCCCCGCCGAAGAACAGCATGGTGAGCGCGAAGACCAGGTAGAGCGTGCCGATGTCCTTGTGATTGGTGGAGAACAGCCAACGCCGCCAGCCCGTCGGCGCGTGGTCGTGGTGATGGTCGTGCTCGTGGGTCAGGGTCGCTGTGCTCATGTCACCATTCCTCCTCGATCAACTAGCGGGCGGCCTTGACCTGAGCCGGCTGGACGACGTCGCCGGTGTTGTTGCCCCAGGCGTTGCGCTCGTAGGTCACGATGGCTGCGATCTCCAGGTCGTTGAGTGAATTGAAGGCCTGCATGGCCGTTCCCTGGCGGCCGTTCAGGACGATGTTCAGGTGCTCCGCGAGTGGGCCGGTCGCGACCTTGCTGCCCTTCAGGGCAGGGAAGGCGGGGGGAAGGCCCTCACCGCTCGGCTGGTGACACGCACCACACTTGGTGACGTAGTACTCCTCGCCCTTCGCCAGCAGTTCTTCCCTGCTCCAGGTCCTGTCGCTGCTCGCCTCGGCGGCCGCGGCGAGCTTCAGGGACTGCTGATCCCGCACCCAGTCGGCGAACCGCTGCGGCGACACGGCCTCGACCACGATCGGCATGCGGGCGTGCCAGGTGCCGCAGAGCTCGGCGCACTGGCCGCGGAACACGCCTTCCTTGGTCAGCTCGGCCCAGGTCTCGGTGATGTAGCCGGGAATCGCGTCGCGCTTGAAGCCGATCTCCGGCACCCAGAACGCGTGAATCACGTCGGCCGAGGTGTGCAGGAAGCGGATCTTGGTGTTGGTCGGCAGCACCAGCCGGTGGTCGACGTCGCGCAGATAGTGCTCGCCGGCCTTGTCCTCCGCCACGAAGCGGCTCTCGACCTTCACGTCGTGATCGAGATACTGGTACTCCCACCACCACTGGTGGCCGATGACCTTCACGTCGAGCAGCTTCTGGTCCTTGGGAACCGTCCAGATCGCCTCCAGGGTCTTCTCCGCCGAGCCGGCGATGGTGAGGTCGACGCCCAGGACCAGAACCGGCACGATCACCCACGACCAGTTGCCGAACCAGCTCTCGTGGAAATGCTGGTCGGCCTCATAGCCGCGGCTCTTGCGGTGGTGGATCAGGGAGTAGATGACGAAGGCGAAGACCAGGACCAGAAGCACGGTGGCGATGCCCATCGTCACCATGTGGACGTGGTAGATCTCCTGGCCGACGGTCGAGACCGGCGGCGGGAAGTTCAGGCCGAGCTCGGCATCGGCGCGACCGGCCCAGGCCAGCAGCGGGAGGAGACCACTCGTGATGCGAAGTCCGGGCATGAGTCCTCTCGTCATTCGTAAGCGGCGGAAGGAAGGCCCTGCGGAGCGAGTGCGGGCCTGGGAAGGTGAAGAGCCTGGACTGGACCAAGCTGTGCGCGGAGCACGTCGGCGAGCCGCTCGCGCTCGGCCTCCGCCAACGCGGCACCGATCTCGAGTCGGCGGCCATGCGCCTCCAACGACAACCGGCTCGGGTACCAGCCGCTCG
>Ga0316601_100000670_pt1 | contig 15491 bp, 16 predicted proteins | sample OWC_soil_day5_no_FD_207663 | JGI IMG/M metagenome (GOLD analysis project Ga0316601, IMG submission 207663) | Wetland soil microbial communities from Old Woman Creek delta, Ohio, United States - OWC_soil_day5_noCT | ecosystem: Environmental > Terrestrial > Soil > Wetlands | place: USA: Ohio... | reverse complement strand
CCGCTGTTCCTGTTCTCGGGGTTGTCGGCCGGCGCCGCGACCCTGCACCTGGCCTCGGCGCTGTGGCCTGGCCGGCCCGCGCCGCAGGGCATGATCGGTGGCGCCTTCGCCTCGACGGTGCAGCCGATCGGCGCGCAGCCGCCCGCGAAGCACACCATCAATGGCCTGATCCGCTACGACCAGTTGTTCCTCGTCGTCGAGCTGGTCCTGATCGCGCTGCTGCTCGTCAACCTGTACACCAGTTCGGCGTCGCATGCGCATGCCGCGGCGCTGATCGTCAGCGGCCCCTACGCAGCGGCGTTCTGGGGGCTCGTCGTCGGTCTCGGCGTGCTGCTGCCGATCGTCTGGCAGGCGCTGGAGTTGTCGCAGCACGTCCGTCACACGGTGGTGCCGGCGGTGCTGGTGCTCGTCGGCGGTTTCACGCTGCGCTGGATCATGGTCAACGCCGGGCAACTGAGCCACATCGTGCCGGTCGCCAGCCTGGCGTATTGAATCCCCTTCTCAACTGACTCCAAAGAGGTCCCTATGAAACGCTCATTGCTGCTGCCCGTGCTGATGCTCGGCGCGCAGGTGGTGGTTGCCCAGGCGCCCGCGCCCAAGGCCAAGCCCTCGCAGCCGGCATTCTGCTCGGCCTGCCATCAGGCCGAGCCCGGCACCGTGGCCGGCTACTTCGACTCTGTCGCCTTCAAGTCGAACTCGATCCAGCTCGACGTGGGTGCCGGCCCGGAGATCCTGCGCTTCGACCCGAAGACCGTGAAGGTCGTCGATGCCGGCGTCGAAAAGAATGCCGAGCATCTGCGCGAAGTGAAGAAGCGCCACGAGACACGCATCGCCTACGTCGAGAAGGACGGCGTCAAGCACGCCACGCAGATCAGCTTCAAGGGCCCGATCAAGATCGATGCTGCCAAGCTGATCGACCAGGCCGGCGTCGCCCGGCTCGTCGAGCAGGGCCCGGACAAGGGCCAGTACACGCTGATCGATTCGCGGCCGCTGCCGCGCTTCGAGGAGGGTGCGATTCCCACCGCCATCCACCTGCCGTTCATTGGCTTCGACAAGTTCGCCGACCGCCTGCCTGTCGACAAGTCGCGGCTGGTGGTCTTCTACTGCGGCGGCATCACCTGCACGCTGAGTCCGAACTCGCTGCGCAAGGCCGAGAAGATGGGCTACACCAACGTGCGCGTGTACCGCGAGGGCTTGCCCGACTGGCAGACGCGCCACTACGCGGCGCTGACGCCGCAGTTCCTGAAGGCGGCCTACATCGACAAGGACATTCCGCATGTGCTGATCGATGCGCGCGCGACCGACAGCGCCACCTCGGGACACATCAAGGGTGCGGTCTCCGTGCCGGCGGCGCAGCTGAAACCGGCGCTCGCGTCGCTGCCCGACGCGAAGCTGAAGGCGCCGATCATCGTCTACGATGGTCGCGGCGGCGACGAAGCCAAGGCCGCCGCCCAGGCCATCGTCGCGGCAGGGCAGCAGAACGTGCTCGTGCTGCAGGGCGGATTGGTCGGATGGCAGAGCGTGGGCTTGGCCATCGACTCGGGCGTACCGGCGGCAACGAAGATCGCCTACACGCCGAAGCCGCGCGCTGGCTCGGTGGCGGCCGCCGAATTCACCACGCTGGCACGCAACACACCGGCAAACGTGCTGATCCTGGATGTGCGCAACCCGGACGAGGCGAATGCCGGGATGATCAAGGGCGCGTTGCTGATCCCCGACGAGGAGATCGCCGCACGCATGGCCGAGATCCCGAAGGACAAGCGCATCCTCACGCACTGCCTGACCGGCATCCGCGCCGAGATGGCCTATCACAAGCTGAAGGATGCCGGCTACAACGTCGCCTTCCTGAATGCCGACATCGAGGTGGCCAAGGATGGCAGCTTCAAGATCACGCCCCGCTGAGAGCCCAAACGACAGCGGGGAAGGCGGTTGGCCGCCTTCCCCGCGCAAGTGCCGGGCTGGTCGGCCGGATTCAGCAGCCGCCCTTCTTTTCCTTCTTCGGCGCGGGCGCCGCAGCAGCGGCCTTGCCGGCAGGTGCCGATGCGGCCGGGGCCGACGCACCGGGCTTCGCCGGTTGGGCTTTCTTGTCGTCGGCGGCAAAGGTCGAACCAGCCGCGAGCGCGAGGCATGCGGCAACGATCGAAACGTTCAGCTTGGTCATCGGGTGCTCCACGAGGATTCTTACAGGCGTGTGCTGCGGGAAGCCGCAAAAACACGGCAGGGCGCGATGTTCGGCGAGCACTGCCCGGTACTCGTTGATCCAGGTCAGTGTCGCGCGAAAAATGGATGCGGTCGGCAGACAGCGGCGTAGATTGACCCAAGCGACGGGGCAGCAGCCGCTGCAGGGCTGAAAGGAGTGAATGCATGATGAGCACATCGATGACCATGGCGGGCTCGCGCGAGGGGAGTGGTCGCTCCGCACTCGGCCGGCCCTACTGGAACCCCTACGTCGCCGGCGTCTTCCTAGGTCTGGTGTTGCTGGCCGCGTACCTGATCACCGGTCGCGGGCTCGGCGCAACGGCCGGATTTGCCGCGGTCGCCACCTGGATCACCGGGCTCGTCGCGCCCGCGGCGGTGCAGTCCAGCGTGGTCCACATGAAGTACTGGCACGACGGCGCGCCGCTGCTCAACTGGACGTTGTTTCTGCTGCTCGGCGCGTTCGTCGGCGCGGCCGCCTCGGCCTGGCAGAGCGGCCGGTTCCGCATCGACATCGAACGCGGCCCCCAGATCGGCGACGGCCAGCGTCTGGCATTGGCCTTCGTCGGCGGATTCATCGCGGCCTGGGGGGCCAAGCTGGCCAAGGGCTGCACCAGTGGCCAGGCGCTGACGGGCAGTTCGATCCTCAATGCCGGCAGCCTGGTGTTCCTGGTCGCGGTGTTCGTGGCCGGCTTCGGCTTGGCGCAGCTCGTACGCAAGGAGTGGTTGTGATGTTGCCGCTGTCTTCGACCATCGAGTTTTCACTCGCTGCCGATCTCGGCATCGCGCTGGCGCTGGGCGTCGGCTTCGGCGTCGCGCTCGAGCGCGCCGGCTTCGGCAGTGCCCGAAAGCTGACCGCGGTGTTCTACCTGCGCGACATGGCGGTCGTGAAGGTGATGTTCACCGCGGTGGTGACGGCGATGATCGGGTTGTACGGGCTGTCCGCAGCGGGTCTGCTCGACCTGAGCGAGCTGTATGTCGAACCGACGCATCTGCTGGCGCAGGGGCTGGGCGGCCTGCTCTTCGGCGCCGGCTTCCTGATCGGCGGCTACTGCCCGGGCACGTCGATGGCGGCGATCGCTTCCGGCCGCAAGGACGCCGTGCTTTTCGCGCTGGGCATGCTCGCCGGCGTCTGGGCCTACGCTGCGTTCACGCCGGACCTGGACACCTGGTACAAGGCCACCGCGGCGGGCGAACTGACGCTGCCCACACTCACCGGCGTGGGCATGGGCTGGTGGACCCTGGCTTTCGTGGCCTTCTTGCTCGTCGCGGCCTGGGGCATGCGCCGGCTCGAGGCCTGACCGGGAGCAAGGCGCAACGCCGCGTCCTGCTGCCGACGGCCTTCAGTTCAAGCCGCTGATGTAGGCCGCGACCGCCTTCAGTTCGAGCTCGCTGAGCTTGCTGGCGATCGCCTGCATGACCGCGTTGTCGTTGGTGCGTTCGCGCTTGTTGAAGGCCTTCAGCTGGTTCTCGGTGTACTGGGCATGCTGACCGGCCAGGCGCGGCAGCGTCTCGGTGCCGCCGCCGTTCGCGCCGTGGCAGGTGCTGCAGGCGGCCACGCCGCTGTAGGGGTTGCCGCGCAGGAACACGAAGCGCCCCACTTGCGCCAGATCCGGGTCGTCGACCTTGTGCGCCTGCGGCTTGCGCGCCTCGAAATACGCACCGAGGGCCTTGAAGTCGGCCGGCGACAGGTCCTCGACCATCGGCTGCATCGCGCTGCTCTTGCGCCTGCCGGACTTGTAGTCGGCCAGCTGCCTCTCGACGTAGCGTGCATGCTGACCAGCCAGCCGCGGAAACACCGGACTCGAGCTCTCGCCATCGACGCCATGGCAGACGAAGCACTTGCCCTGCACGATCTCCTCCGCTCGTTTGCCATCGTCGGCCCAGCCGCCGGCGTGGACGGCCAGCAACGCGGCGGTGGCGAGGGTGCCCAGGTTTCGCATACGGTCTCCTTGTGCTTTCGTCCCGGTCAGGCGCGAGCGCCGGCCGTCGGCGGGCCCGGCATCGGCTGGTCGAGCGCCCCGGCTTCGCGCTGGTCGATCAGCCAGTCGGTCATTGCCGCCGCGGCCCACATCGTGCTCAGCGTGACCCACGAGGTGATGGTGAAGACGGCGGCACCGGACAGGCCGGCGCCGACCGCGCAGCCGCCAGCCAGCATGCCGCCGAAGCCCATGGCCATCGCGCCGATCAGGTAGCGGCGCATGCTGGCGCCGCCGGCAAAGCCCTCGAGCTTGAGTTCGCCAAAAAGCGCCGCGGCGATGAAGGAGCCGAGGAACACGCCCGGCACCAGGCCCAGGTCGAAATTCGGCGGCTTGTCGGTGACGAACAGCACGCGCGTCAGCACCTCGGCCGAAGGCCCGGTGAAGCTCAGCGCCTGGATCGGGTGCGGATCGAAGGAGGCGTTCGCGATCGCGTAGGTCGCCCACCAGGCGGCCGCAATGCACAGCCCCACGCCGATGGCGCCGGCCCAGCCCCAGGCCGGTACGCGCTGGCGCCGTGCCCAGAACACCGCCGCCGCCAGCCATGCGGCGGCGAACAGCAGCGCGCCGCCGTGGCCGATGCCGGTGCGCGCGATCAGGTCGCGCGAGGCGCCACCGTCCACGGTCCACCATTCAGAGAGGGTCGCGCGCAGCGGCGACAACGCACCGGTCCAGGCGGCCTGCGCGGTGATGGCAAACACCAGGCCGGACAGCGCCGAGCGCAGATTGCCCTGCGCTGCCAGCACCAGCAGGCGGCTCGAACAGCCGCGCGCCAGGATCATGCCCATGCCGAACAGGGCGCCGCCGATGGCTGCGCCCGAAAGGCTGCCGCGCGCCGCGATCTGGCGCGCCTGGCTGGCGTCGAAGGCGCCGGCCAGGGCCAGCAGCTGCGTTGCCAGCACCGCGCTGGCAAAGGCGAAGAGCCACACTGTCAGCTTGCCGCCGGTGACGTTGCGCGAGAACTCGATCACGGCCGAACGCAGGCAGAAGCGCGAGCGCTGCGCCAGGAAGCCGAAGGCCAGGCCGATCACCAGCCCGGCCAGTGCCAGGGTCCAGTTCTCGCCGAGGCGGTCGATCAGGGATTGCGGTGACATGCAGCAAGACTGGGCGATGCGTCGGCACGACCTTGCTGCCGGGTCACTCTGACGCCGTATGCGCATGCGCAAGGGTGTATGCGCATATGGAGAGTGCCGCAGCACAGCAAGGCACGCACGGCCTGCGGGGCAGATTCTCAGGGCTTGATGTAGGCCTGACCGGCCAGCTGCAGCTTGGCGATGCGCACCACGCCGGAGGGGGTGAAGTTGGCCTCCTGGATGAACTGCTCCTTCTTCAGGTTGCGGTTCTTCAGCGTGATCTCGCAGACCTCGAAGGTGACGCCGCGCGCCACCAGCGCGGCCACCGGGCCGGCGAAGGCGCCGCCGTTGGCGTCCTTGGCGCCTTCCATCAGGAAGTCCACGCCGTTGGCGTGCGTGACCACGGTGATCTTGGTGCTCGGTTCGGTGTCCAGATGGTTGCGGATGTTGCGCAGGCCCTTCAACGCCTGGGTGTTGGCATCGTCGATGTGATAGACCACCTTGTCCTGCGCCGCAGCCGCGAAGGCGGCGGTAGCGATGAACGCGGCGATCACGAATTGGCGAATGCGCATGCTGATTCCTTCAGTTGGGTTCCAGGGTTCGGAGCTCAGGCCAGGCCGGGGTTGCCGTCGACGCCGATCATGCGCGGCGTGTTCACCGCACGCGGCTTGATCCGCCCTCCGGGCTGCGACTTGAGCCAGCCTTCCAGCAGCTCCCACACCGGCTTGCCGCCGGCGTTCTTCGCCTCTTCGGCCACCGGCGCCCAGCCGGCCACCTTGTAGGTCTTGCCGGCCTCGATCGGCTTGCCGCCGAGCCGCATGTCGGAGATGCGCGCGCCCATCGTCGCTCCCGGCGTGATCGTGTACTGCAGGCCGCCCACGCGCACCATGTCGCCGCCCTGCTGGTAGTAGGGGTCGGGGTTGAACAGGTTGTCGGCCACGTCCTCGAGGATGGTCTTGATCATCTCGCCGCTGATCGGCGACACCGTCGCGTACGGGTAGGTGATGGCCACCTGGTCCATCATCAGCTCGCGCGTGATGGCATCGCCGGGCAGCAGGCTGGTGCCCCAGCGGAAGCCGGGGCTGAAGGCGATCTCGGCGCTCTGCACGTCCATCAGCGCATCGCACAGCAGCTGGTCCCAGCTGCCGTTGAAGTTGCCGCGGCGGTAGAGCAGGCCGTCGGTGGTGGCCAGCTTCTCGGCCAGCTTGCTTTCGTAGGGCGCGCGCATCTTCTGAATCAGCGCGTCCATCTCGGCATCGGGCCTGAGCATGTTGCTGAAGATCGGCAGCAGCCGGTAGCGGTGGTTCACGACCTTGCCGCCCTTGAGCTCGAAATCCATCACGCCGAGGAACTTGCCGTTGCTGCCGGCGTTGGTGACCAGCGTCGTGCCGCCCGCATTGGCCACCGGCACGGCCAGCGGCACGCCGTCATGCGTGTGGCCGCCGAAGATGGCGTCGATGCCGCGCACCCGGCTGGCCATCTTCAGGTCCACGTCCATGCCGTTGTGCGACAGCACCACGACCAGCTGCGCGCCCTTGGCGCGCGCCTCGTCGACCACCTTCTGCATGTTCGCGTCCTGGATGCCGAACTCCCAGTCGGCGACCATGTAGCGCGGGTTGGCGATCGGCGTGTACGGGAAGGCCTGGCCGACGATGGCCACCGGCACGCCGTTCATCTCGCGCATCACGTAGGGCTTGAACACCGGGTCGCCGAAGTCGGCCGTCTTGATGTTCTGCGCGACGAAGTCGACGCGGCCCTTGAAGTCCTTGTCGACGATCTCCTTCACCCGCTCCATGCCGTAGGTGAATTCCCAATGCCCGGTCATCACGTCCACGCCCAGCAGCTTGCAGGCATCGACCATGTCCTGTGCGTTCGTCCACAGACTCGTGGCCGATCCCTGCCACGTGTCGCCGCCGTCGAGCAGCAGTGCGCCCGGGCGGCTGGCCTTCAACCGCTTGACCAGCGTGCTCAGATGGGCAAAGCCGCCGACGCGACCGTAGCGCTGGGCGGCGCGCTCGAAGTCGAGGAAGGTCAGCGCATGGGCCATTGGCGTGTCCGCGGGCACGCCGGCCTTCTTCAGCAGGTGCTCGCCCACCAGGTGCGGTAGCTGACCCTGCATCGAGCCCAGTCCCAGGTTGACGCTGGGCTCGCGGAAGTAGATGGGTTTCAGCTGCGCGTGGCAGTCGGTCATGTGCAGGAAGGACACCTGGCCGGCGCCGCGCCCCAGCGGCGGCAGGTCGTACAGGCCGGCCTCGGCCGTCTGCGCGTCGGCGCTCTCGTAGCGCGCCAGGCCCATGCCGGCCACCGTGGCGGCGCCCAGCACCTGGAGAAATTCGCGCTTGCTCAAGGTCATGATAAGTAACGACTTATGTTTTGAGGCGGAAAAAGCCGGCGCATGGCCGGGCCCGTGCTACTGGTTGACCGGCGACTTCGGGTCGAGCAGCAACGCCATGATGTCGCGCAACTGCTGTTCGTTCAGCAGGTTCTTGTGCCCGAAGCGCGGCATGTTCGAGCAGGCCGAGTAGGCCTTCGCGTTCCACAGCTTGACCCACGTGTACTGCACGATCGGCGCGGTCGCCGGCGCGGCCGGGTCGGTGACGCCTCGGTTCTTGCCGTAGTTCCACAGGCTGGGGCCGATGGTGCCGTAGGAGATTTCCCGGTTGTCGATCTGGTGGCAGTTGTAGCAATTGCCGCCGTTCGCATTGGGGTCGGCGGAGCTGTCGGTCCAGGTCATGCCGCGGCCGTCCTGCGCCAGCTTCTCGCCGGCACGCCAGTCGCCCAGGAACTGGCCGCCGGCGGGCCACTTCACCGTGTACAGCGCCTCGGCCATGATGCGGTCGGCGGTGCCGTCGTCGGGAGCCTTGTCCGACGAGCAGGCCGCTTGGCCCAGGTCCTGGTTCAGCCGGTCGGTCTTGGCAATGCCCTGGTCGCGGAACGAGCTCTTGATGGCGGTCGTGGCCCGGGCGTCGAGTTCGGCCGGCGATGGCGAGGTGGCGCAGGCCGCCAGCAGGGCCATCGTGGCCACCGTGGACAGCAGCAAACGAGCGTGGTTCATGCTTGCGCTCCTCAGCGTTTGATGGCCGGCGCGATCGACTCGGCACCCTTGGCGTTGACACCCATGTAGGTGGCCAGCGCAATGGTGACTTCGGAGCCGAAGCCGGGGTAGGGGAAGCGCTGCTGGCGGAAGCAGTCGTTCAGCCGCAACTGCATGCTCCACATCTGGCCATTGGACACGCGATAGGCCGGCCAGGCGGCGAAGCCGATGCCGTCGCCGGGGTTGCGGGTCAGGTTGGGCAGCTCCTGCAGGCGGATGCGCTTGCCTTCGTCACCGTGGCAGGACGCGCAGGAGAAATCGTGCGTGCCGCCGCGGTAGAAGAACGCGCGCTTGCCGACCTCGTAGGTGATGCGTTCCTGTGCATGCGACTGCGGCAGGTTGAAACGCATGCCGCGCGACTCGGCCGCGATCCAGGTGGCCAGCGCGGTGACGTTGGCCATCTCGCCGCGGCCGAAGGGCGTCTTGACGATCTCGGCAGCGTCGAAGCCTTGCAGCGTGGCCATGCAGCTGACCAGCCGGGACTCGAGGTCCTGCACCTTCTGCGTGTCGGCAAACCAGCGCGGCAGCGTGACGAAGGCGCCCTTGACCACGCCCGGGCCGAGGCCCAGGTCGCAGCGTTCGAGCGACGCGTTCTTCGGGCCACGCTTCTGCGACCACAGCGCCTCGCCCTTGGCTTCGAACAGCTCGGCCGGGTTGCCGTCCTCGAGCATCTTGCGGTACTCGGCGATGCCATCGGCGGTGGACTTCTGCGCCTGCGCGCCGGCGCACAGTGCCAGTGCCGCCACGCCGATCAGGGTGCGTGTCTTCAACGATGTCTCCTCGATCTCGTTCGAACCCGCCGCGGCCGGCCGTCAGCTGACGGTGGCCTCGTCGGTGCGCTTGTCACCCTTGTTGTCGACCCAGGTGATGGCGATCTTGTCGCCGGCCTTGGCGCCCTTGACGACGAATTGCAGGAACGGGTTCTTCGAGATCGACGGCCCCCAGTCGGCGGTGAGCACGGTCTTGCCGTTGTGCGTGGCGGTGACTTCCTGGATGAACCACGCAGGGATCACCTTGCCGGCCGAGTCCTTGCGTTGGCCGGTCTCCATTTCGTGGCTCATCAGCACGCGCACGGTGGTCTTGTCGCCGGCGGCTTGGGCGCGAATGCGCATCGGGTCTGCCATGTTGCTGCTCCTTGAATGTGTCTCAGCCGCCGCAGCCGCCGAGGGTGACCTTGATTTCCTTGGACGCGAAGAGCACCTTGCCGTCGCCCATCATCGCCACGGCGAAGACGTTCGACGACTGGCCCATCTTGGTGCGCGTGTTCAGGTTCGGCTCGATCGCGTCGGTGACGTTGAACACCGCCGCCAGCACGTTGGGGTTCTTTTCCACCAGCAGCAGCAGGCGCTTCACGCCGGGCAGCGTCGTGGCGCAGCCCACCGGCACCACGGCGCCGTTCTCGGCGATGTCCGGGCCGGTGATGCTGACGTCCTTGCTCTCGACCGGGGCGCTGCCGCCCAACGCCTTCACCGCGTCGGCCAGGGTCTTGGCATCGAAGGCGGCCTGGGGCCAGGCGGCCAGGGCCGAGCTCGGCAGGAAACCGGCCGCGGCCAGCAGGCCGGCGACCGTGGCGCTGCGCGCCAGCATTTCACGTCTCGTTTGCATGGGTGCTACTCCTATTTGGGTCAAGCAATGGTGGACGAACGATCCGGGATGCAAGCTGTGCCTTCCCGGGTGGCTGCTGCCGCGTCGAGCCGTGGTGCCCGCGCTTCACGGCCTGGCTCCGGTGGCAATCCATTCGGCCAGCGCCTTGGCATCGGCCGCCGGCAGCGATTGTGGTGGCATCGGCACGCTGCCCCAGATGCCGCTGCCGCCGGAGACGATCTTCTTCGCCAGGTAGTCGGCAGCGTCGCCGCGGCCCGCGTACTTCTTCGACACCTCGCGCAGGCCCGGACCGACGACCTTGTTGTCCAGCCCGTGGCAGGCCAGGCAATTGAGCTTGCGTGCCAGCGCGGCGGCCGCGGCGTTGGCATCGGGCGCCGCGCTGTTCGGCGCGGCCGCGGGCGCCGCCGGCGCGGCACCCGGCTGGCGTGTGGTGTCGGCGCCATGCTGTGCGCCGACGGCACGGTTCTGCTCGGCCAGGTTGCCGTGTGCATTGCGCGCGTGATCCGGCAGGTAGGACGCCACCGTGGCCTCGGTGGCGCAGTTGCTCATGCAGGCCACGGCCCTGACGTCGGGCTTGGCGTTGCCGAAGCCGGAGCCCGGCCACAGGCCGTGCCGGGTGGTCATGCCGTTGCGGTTGGGCATCAGCTTCTGCACCTGCGCGATGTTGTCCCGGCTCAGCGTGTAGTTGTCCGGCAGCACGCCGCCCAGGTTGAGCAGGAAGGCGGTCAGCGCATAGACCTCGTCCGGCTGCAGCGACTTCGGCGCCGTCCAGGGCATTGCGCGGTAGATGTAGTCCCACAGCGTCGACACCGTGGCCACCTTCATCAGCGTGGTGCGGCCCGGGTAGCCGGCGTCGAGCAGCCGCGCCACGCGGCCGCTCTTGACGTCGTCTTGCGTGGTGCCGCCGACCAGCGGCGAGAACACCTCGTTGCTCTCGCCGAACACGCCATGGCAGGACGCGCACTTGCTTTCCCACAGATCCATGCCCTGGGCCACCGAGCCCGAGCCTCTGGGCAGGCCCTTGAAATCAGGGCGCACGTCGATGTCCCAGGCGGCCAGTTCCGCCGCGGTGGCGGCGCGGCCGATGCCGGTGATGCTCACCGGCTGCGCGAGGGCCGCACCAGCCAGGGCCGCGGCAGCGCAGGCACCGAGCGCGCTACGAAAGCTGGACATTCTTCACCTCGCCGCTTTCCTGCACCAGCCAGGTCTGCACCGCATTGTTGTGATAGATCGAGCGCGTGCCGCGCACCGCGCGCAGCTGGCGGTAGGTGGGCTGCACGTAGCCGGTCTCGTCCATCGCGCGGCTTTGCACCAGCGCCGGCCTGCCGTCCCACACCCAGTCGAGATTGAAGCGCGTCAGGCACTTGCTGAGCACCGGCGTCTCCAGCCGCGCCGTGCGCCAGTTGCGCCCGCCGTCGACCGAGACGTCCACCTTCTTGATCTTGCCGCGCCCCGACCAGGCCAGACCGCTGATGTTGTAGAACCCCTTGTCCAGCAGCACCTGCCCGCCCGAGGGCGTGGTCACCACGCTCTTGCATTCCTGGATGCTGGTGTACTGGCGGTGCAGGCCGTCGGGCATCAGGTCGATGTAATGGACGGCTTCGTCCTTGGTGGCCCAGGGCTGGTCGCCGACCTCGATGCGGCGCAGGTACTTGACCCAGCTCACGCCCTGCACGCCCGGCACCACCAGGCGCAGCGGGTAGCCGTTTTCGGGACGCAGCATCTCGCCGTTCTGGCCGTAGGCCAGCAGCACCTCGCCGCTTTCCACCATCTCCATCGGTACCGTGCGCGTCATCGACGAGCCGTCGGCGCCTTCGCCGAGCACGTAGCGGGCGCGTCTGTAGTCGACGCCGCACAGGTCGAGCACCGTCTTCAGCGGCACGCCGGTGAATTCGCTGCAGCTGATCATGCCGTGGCTGTACTGGCAGGTGGGCACCGCGACGTTGCCCCATTCCATGCCGGTGTTGGCGCCGCATTCGATGAAGTGGAAGCGGCTGATCGACGGCAGCCGCATCAGCTCGTCCATCGTGAAGACCTTCGGCATCTTCAGCAGCCTGTCGTCGCTGCCGTTGATCATCAGCCGATGCTTGGACGGATCGATGTCCCACCAGCCCTGGTGGTGGCGCTCGAAGTGCAGCCCGCTGGGCGTGACGATGCCGAACAGCGACTGCAGCGGCGCGAAGGACACCGAAGACTGCGTGGTCTGCGTCAGCCCCGGGCTCTGGCGGCGCTGCACGTTGGCCTCGAACTTCGAGGGCTTGCCGTAGCCGTCGGTGGCCACGCCCTGGCCCAGCCCGGTGCTGTGCGCCGGCAGGTTCAGGATGTTGGCATCACCGCCCTCGGCCGGAACCGGGTTCGATTGCGCCACCGCCGCCGGCGCTGCGGCGCCGGCCAGCGCGGCGGCAAAGGCCGAGCGGATGAAGTCGCGCCGGCCGCTGCGGCCTTCGGCAAACACGGTGCGCACGCCCTCGCGCGACAGGAAGTGCTCGGGGGCCTTGACGAGACGCCCGGCGGACAGGGGTTCGGCGCTCAATTCGATGCCTCGACGATGGACATGGCGACGTTCGTTCCGGATATAAGCAACTACGAATATAGCCGCCCGGCGCGTCCCGCCTACTGGTGGAATCCCTGATCGCCGCCACCGTCGCCGCTGCAGGCGGGCCTCAGAACCTGCGCATGTAGGCGATGCCGGCCTGCACTTCCTTCATCGAGATCGTTTCCGTGGTCGTCGGTGGCGCGCCGAAGCCGACCAGCAGGCTGGTGCCGGTGACCGAGTTGTTCTGCGCGTACATGAAGGCGCCGGTCAGTTCGGACATCGCGTCGATCTTCCAGCTGGCGCCCAGCGTCCACTGCTTCTGCACGACGCCCGGGGCCACGATGTTGAAGGTGACGTCCTGCGGACGGATCGGGTTCTGCGTGTAGTTGTAGCCGCCGCGCAGCGTCCACTGCTCGTTCAACGCGTACTGCAGGCCGAACTTCCAGACGTTGACGTCCTGCCAGCCGAAGCCGGCACCGTTGCTGCCGCCGAGGCAGGCACTGGGGTCCGGCACCATCGCGCAGTTGCCGATCAGCGAACTCGGGTTGCTCACCGCCTTGGAGTCGGTGTAGTAGATGCGCTGGAAGTCCAGCGCCAGCAGCCACGCGCTGGTTGGGCGCAGCGCCGCACCGAGCGTGAAGTTGGCGGGAATGTCGAACTTGCCGGACTGCGCGAACAGGCCCTTGTAGTCGTCGAATTCGCCCATGCTCATCTTCGTCGCGTAGGCCGCGCCGACCGAGAACATCTCGTTGAACTGCCCCATGTAGCCGATGCGCACGCCGCCGCCCCACGAGTCGCTGTAGCCGTTGTTGGTGACCCGGCCCGGGTGGGTGGACAGCATCGGGTTGTCGAAGGCCTGCAGGCCATCGGCCTTGAAGCGCTGGTAGGCCAGCGTCGGCGCGATGCCGATCGAGTGGCCCTTGGTGAACTGCCAGGACACGTAGGGCGCGATCATCAGCTGGATCAGGTCGACGCCGAGCCTGCCGTTGCCGCACAGCAGGTTGTAGGGCCCGGCCGAGGGGTTGAACTGCGCGCAGGCACTGGCCGACGGGATCTGTCCGCCCGGGTAGTCGGTGTTCATGCCGCCGTTGCCGTAGACCGTCAGGCCGAAGGCCAGCTCCGGGCTGTGGCGCCAGTTGATGCCGAACTCGGGGATGAAGAAGTCGCTGCTGCCGCTGGTCGCGCTGCCGTCGATGCCGGCCGGCCCCGAGCCGCTGCGCGACGCGCTGCGATCGGGGCTGAACCAGCTCAGGCCGACCTGCCACTGGCTGTCCAGGAAGCTCATCGCGCCGGGGTTGACGGCGCCGCCGAATGGTTCGAGCGCCACCGCCACGGCGGCACCACCCATGCCGATGCTGGTCATGCCGTAACCGTTGGCGAAGTAGCCATCCGTGGCATGGGCCGCGCCGGCAGCGGCCGTGACGCCGCAGGCGACCAGGCAGGCGCGCGCCAGGCGCGTGCGAACGAGCAGGGTTGTGGTCATCGTTGTCTCCAGGAGTTGTGGATGGGGATGCGGGGATAGGGGGGCGGGTCACCAGCGAGCCAACAGGCGTCCGTCCTGCACCCTGGCAGGCCAGCGCCGCAGCGGGCTGTTGCCCTTCTTGATGCAGGCGCCGCTGCGCACGTCGAAGGCCCATTCGTGCTTCGGGCAGGTCAGCGTGTGACCTTGCAGCGCCAGGTGCGGGATGTGGGTGCTCTGGTGCGGGCAGCGGCTGTCGTAGACGCGGACGTCGTCGCCTTCGGTGTAGACGAAGAGCTCGCGGCCGTCGCTGGCGGCGCGCTGGACTTCGCCGTCGCGCAGGTCGGCAGCGGCCATCAGGTCGTGCCACTGGCCGTCGTCGCCGTGCAAGGCCTCGGGACTGAATTCCGGCAGGTCCATCGACAGGATGATGTCCACGGCCCAGACGATCTTTGCCAGCCCCAGCGCCGGGAAGGCCATCAGCAGCGCGTCCAGCACCTCGGCCGGCGTGCAGCCGTCGCGCAGCGCGCGCCCCAGGTACTGGCGGAAGCCGCGCTCGGTCTGCGCATGCACCTTGGTGATCACCGAGATCAAGTCACGCGTCTTGGGGTCCAGGTGCTTGCCGGCGTCCTTCAGGAAGGCGAAGTAGTGGCTCATGGCCTCGGGCCGGGCCTTGAGCAGGTAGCTGAGTGCGTCGCTCATCGTGGCGGATCCTTGTGAATGAGGGCAGGCGGGACGATCAGCACGGCACAGGACGCCGCGCCGGTGACCGCGTGGGCCACGCCGTCAGGGCGCGCGTGGCCGGCGCCGATGACCACCAGATCGGCATCCAGGCGCCGTGTGGCGGCCAGCAGCTGCGCCGGCACCGCGCCGGACAGCAGTTCGGTGCCGGCCGTCACGCCGGCGGCTGCGGCCAGCCGCTCGGCATCGGCAAGGAAGGCCCGCGCCGCAGCGTTGTGTCCGGTACCGCGTTCGGCCACGCAGACCACGCTCAGCGGCAGCGAGCATGCGGCTGCCACGGCCGCGGCCAGCGTCACCAGCTGCCGCCCTGCGTCGCCCGGTGCGGCGCCGACCAGCACGCGGCGCGTCCACATGCCGGCGTCGCGCGGTACCACCAGTGCGCAGCAGGGCGCATGGGCAAGCACCTGGCCCACCATCTCGCCGACCAGCAGTCGCGCCAGGAAACCGCGCTGGCCGCGGCGACGCAGCACCAGCAGGTCGGCGCCGCGCTCGCGCGCCTCGTCGATGAGTTCGCGCCACAGCTCGGGGCCACGCCGCACCCGCAGGTCGATGCCGATGCCGGCGGCCTGCGCCTGCTGGCGCAGTGCCGCGAGCCGCGCCGCGGCGTCGCGTTCGGCACGCTCGGCCACGGCCGGCGCCGCGGCCTCGAACTCCGCGTTGCTGGCCAGTGGCATGACCACGCCGAGCGGCGCCGCACAGTGTTGCGCCAGGGCCAGCGCCAGACGTTCGGCACCGCGGTCGAATTCGGTGCGCTCGGTGGCCAACAACAGGCGCTGGAAGATCGGTGTCATGTTCAATGCCCGCCACC
>Ga0316601_100000668_pt1 | contig 15511 bp, 20 predicted proteins | sample OWC_soil_day5_no_FD_207663 | JGI IMG/M metagenome (GOLD analysis project Ga0316601, IMG submission 207663) | Wetland soil microbial communities from Old Woman Creek delta, Ohio, United States - OWC_soil_day5_noCT | ecosystem: Environmental > Terrestrial > Soil > Wetlands | place: USA: Ohio... | reverse complement strand
CGACCTGTAGGCCGCTGGAGCGCGCGTCTAGTACGGAGACGTGCCGCAGAAACCGAAATCGACTGCAGGTCTGCGTCCGGATAACCAATCGGCGAGGGCCGCGCCGGCACCGCAGGCCTGGGTCCAGCCCAATGTACCGTGCCCGGTATTCAGGTGCAGGTTGGCAAAACGGGTGCCGCCGATATACGGTACGTTCGACGGTGTTGCCGGCCGCAACCCCGCCCACAGTTGCGGCTGATTCAGGTCGCCAGCCCCGGGGAACAGCTCGGCGACACGGCGCAGGTGGCAGCGCTGCGTGCCGGATTCAGCGTGATGTCATAACCGGTGAATTCCGCGGTGCCGGCGATGCGCAGCCGTTCGCCGAGCCGTGAAAAAACCAGCTTGTGTTCGTCGTCGGTCAGGGAAACGGTATAAGCCAGTCGGGGATCGAGTACCGGCAGCGTCACCGAATAACCCTTGACCGGGTAAATCCGCAAATGGATGCCGAGCGGGCGCAGCAGGGGCGCGCTGTGTACGCCGAGGTACACGACGTGGGCGTCGGCCGCCAGCCGGTCCGACGTACCATCGGCGTCGCGGACGCGGACCCCCAATGATGCGATCATCCCGCGCGGCGACGAAAGCGGTAATGGTGGTGCGGTAGCGGAACACCACGCCGCGTGCCGCGCACAGCGCCGCGAGTTCACGGGTGAAGCGGTGGGCGTCGCCGGATTCGTCAGCGGGCGAGTAGGTGCCGCCGGCGATGCGGCCGCGTATTCTGGCCAGCGCGGGCTCGATCGCTGCGCATTCATCGGCGGTTTTTGTGTCCAGCAGGCAGCCGGCGTCGCGCATCACCTGTGCGGCGTGTTGCGCGGCCTGCCAGTGTGCCGCGCCGGTATAAAAATGCAGGATGCCGCGCATCAGCTGGTCGTACTGAATGCCGGTCTCGGCACGTAATTCGCGTAATGCGCTACGGCTGTAATCGCCCAGCACGACCAGCCGACGGATGTTGTCACGCCAGCGTGCTGGCGTGCACTGGCGCAGGAAAGCCAGGCCCCAGCGCCATTGGGCCCAGTCGGCGCGCAGGCGGAACAGCAGGGGTGCATCCTCGCGACCCAACCAGCGCAGCAACTGCAGTGGTGCCCGCGGATTGGCCCAGGGCTCGGCATGCGACACCGAAATCTGTCCGACGTTGGCGTACGACGTTTCCAGCCCCGGCCCTTCGCGCCGATCGATGACCGTGACGTCGTGGCCGGCCTTGCGCAGATACCAAGCGGTGGCAATGCCGGTGACGCCGGCACCGAGGACCAGGACTTTCACGGCAGGCGCGGGTGTAAGCGCAGCGAACGCACGTAAAATAAATCAATAAAAACAATAGGTTAGAAATAACCGCTTGAGGGGGTGTGTGCCCACTTACGAGTCGTGACCATTACTCTGGCGCAGCCAGCGGATAGCCCTGCGGCAGCAGTAGCCACATCCGCAGCGCCTGCTTCATGCGTCCGGCCTCGCGTCCGGCATCATCGCCATAGCCCCAGAAAAAATCGGCCCGCACCGCACCGCGGATGGCCGCGCCGGTGTCCTGCGCCAGCATCAACTGGTACAGCGGCCGGGTACTGAGCGGCCAGGTCGTGGCGAGAAACACCGGCGCACCCAGCGGCACATAGCGCGGATCAACAGCAATTGAGCGACGTGGCGTCAGCGGCACGCCCAGCGCGCCCAGTGGTCCACTGAGACCCGGCGGCAATTCGCGGAAAAAAATGTAACGCGGATTGTGGTCCAGCACTTCGCGCAGCTTGTCCGGATTCCGCTGCGCCCAGGCCTTGATGCCCTGCATCGACGCCCGCTGCGGCGGCAGTTCGCCGCGGTCGATCAGCAGGCGTCCGATCGAACGGTAGGGGTGGCCGTTATGGTCAGCGAATCCGACGCGCATCACGTCGCCGCCCTCGAGGTCGATGCGGCCGGAGCCCTGGATCTGCAGGAAAAACAGCTCGACCGGGTCGTCGACCCAGGCAATTTCGCGGCCGCGCACCGCTGCCACGCCAGCCTCGATCTGCGCGCGTTCGAAATAGGGAACGACGCGCTTGCCGTCGAGCCGTGCCCGCAATCGCGATTCCCGCCCGGTAATGCCAAAGGCCGGCAAATCGACGCCAAGCAGGTCCTCGGGCACACCGTACACCGGATAACGGTAGCGCGCTGTCGGCGTGCGGCTCCCGCGCAGCAGCGGTTCGTAGTAACCGGTGGCGAGGCCCTCGCTGCCGCCATCGGGCTGCAGCAACTGATACGGCGTGAAATGGAGTTCGAAGAAGCGGCGCGCGCGCTGACGATCGGGACGCGGCGCGGCGCGCGCGGCAGTACATGCCGCCCGCCAGGCTTGCTGGGCGTTCAGGATGCTGCAACTGGTCAGCAATGCGTCCCATGCTGCAGACGGATCGTCGTTGTGCCAACCGGGCAATTCTCCCCAGGTCCCGCGGCGCAGATGGCTGCTGGCGAGCGGCGGCGTGGGTGTTGCGGCGGCCGGGGGCGGTTCCGGCAGCGGCGCCGCCGGCACGGCCGGTGGGGACACCGGTTTCTCCGGCGTCGAGCGGCAGGCCGCCATGGCCAGCGTCACCATCAGCGCGGCAAACGCTATGCGCAGCGGGAATTTGCTAAATTCGGGGCTATGCATCAGCAATTCACGGAGCCGGCGCGATGAGCGGATTGATGTGGTACTTGATCGAAGCCGCGGTCGCTGTGGCGCTGCTCGGCGGTATCGTCTGGCTGACCTGGCCGCGCCGCGATGACGATGATGATGCCGATGCCGATGCCTCCGACAAGTCCTGACCGCCGGTTTTTTCCAGTGTAATCATCCGGAACCAGCCACCTGCCATTACCGGCTCGTCCGCGATCACCGTCAATCCGGCGACGCCGGCCAACGCTTCCTCGAATATGACGTCGGTGCGCGTGGCAATGCGTCGCGCCAGCGGATTGAGCATGCGTCGCAGCCACGCCGACTCGCCGGGGCGCAGGAATTTGTCGAGCACGAACAACTGTCCGCCGGTCCTTACCACGCGGGCGGCTTCGCGCAGTGCGAGTTGCGTATCGGGCACGATGGCGAGGATCAGGTGCAGCAGGGCATGGTCGAATCGGCCCGTGGGAAACGGCAACCGCTGACTGTCACCCTGCACCCATTGCAGATCCAGATTCCCGCGGCGCTGCAGCGCTTTCTCCAGCATGGCCCGGTTCTGGTCCAGCGCGGTGTAGCGGTGCGCAGGCGGCAGCAGCGGCAGATCGAGTCCGGTGCCGATACCGTTGACGAGGATGTGCGCGCCGCCGCCGCGGGGCAGGCGCGCGAGGCTCCTGGCGCGCACGCGGGCGAGCGCCGGTCCGACGAGCCAGTCATAGAACGGCGCGATCAGCGTGTAGCTGGTGCGTAGGGACATGCCCGGGGGTGTCTAGTGCAGCACGCGCGGAACGGACAGCGTGAACTCCGGGATCGGCGCGTCGAAACGCGTACCGTCCTCGGCCACCATCTGGTAGGTACCGCGCATGGTGCCCACCGGCGTTGCCAGCATCGAGCCGCTGGTGTATTCAAAACTCTCTCCGGGTTTCAGTTTTGGCTGTGCACCCACGACCCCCTGGCCTTTGACTTCCTGCACCAGATTGTTGGCGTCGGTGATGATCCAGTGGCGGCTTACCAGTTGCACCGGCACGTCACCGGTGTTGGTAATGGTGATGGTGTAGGCGAAGGCGTAACGGTCGGCATCGGCATCCGACTGTTCCGGAATGTACGTCGCGCGCGGGACGACGGTGATTTCATATTTGTGATCAGCCATAGCCGTATTCTCGCATCCGCAGCACTGCTACGGAAGTTCCGCATGTCCGCAACGGTGAGTACGGGTAGAATTCCCCTGCCATTTTTACGGATTCCCGGATTCAGTCATGAACCATCGCATCGCGCCCAGCATCCTGTCCGCCGACTTCGCCCGCCTGGGGGAAGAAGTGCAGGCGGTGGTTGCCGCCGGCGCAGACCTGATTCATTTCGACGTGATGGACAATCACTACGTCCCCAACCTGACCATCGGGCCGCTGGTATGCCAGGCAATCCGCCCGCTGGTACAGGTGCCGATCGACGTGCATCTGATGGTCAAGCCGGTGGACCGCATCGTGCCGGATTTTGCCAAGGCCGGTGCCAACATCATTTCGTTCCACCCGGAAGCCTCCGAGCACATCGACCGCACCATCGGCCTGATCAGGGAACATGGCTGCAAGGCAGGGTTGGTGTTCAATCCGGCGACGCCGCTGCACTATCTCGACCACGTGCTCGACAAACTCGACCTGGTGTTGATCATGTCGGTGAACCCGGGTTTCGGCGGTCAGATCTTCATTCCGGGTGCGCTCGCCAAGCTTGCGGCCGTACGCAAGCGTATCGACCACAGCGGCCGGGAGATCTGGCTGGAAGTGGATGGCGGCGTCAAAACCGACAACATTGCCGAGATCGCCAAAGCCGGCGCGGATACGTTCGTCGCAGGCTCGGCGATTTTTGGCACCAGGGACTACAAGGCCACCATCGCGGCGATGCGCAAGGCGCTTGCCAATTCCTGAACCATCCGGCAGTGCCGGGTCGGCACCGCCGCGGTCGCGACCCGCTGCCGGCGGCGGCAACAGAAAGATGAATACTCATTTACCGATCCCCGTCCAGGCCGTGATGATCGATCTGGACGGCACGCTGCTCGACACCATTCCTGATCTGGCGATGGCCACCAACATGATGCTGGAAGCCCTGGGCCGCGCACCATTGTCGCCGCAGACCATCCGCACTTACATCGGCAAGGGTATCCCGCGACTGGTCGAGTGCGCGCTGGCGCGCGACATCGATGGCCACGCAGACGCCGCGGCGATGGCGCAGGCGCTGCCGGTGTTCGAGCGCTTCTATGCCATGGTCAACGGCGCGCATACCACCATCTACCCCGGTGTGCGGGAAGGCCTGGAACAGCTGCGCGCCGCGGGCTTTCCGCTCGCCTGCGTGACCAACAAGGCCGGCGCGTTCACGCTGCCGCTGCTCGAGCGCATGGGCCTCGCCGGTTATTTTGCGCAGACCATCGCCGGTGACGCACTGGCACGCAAGAAGCCCGATCCGCTGCAACTGCTGCATGCCTGCGCGCGGTTCGCCGTGGCGCCGCAGAGGATGCTGATGATCGGTGATTCGGTGAACGATGTGCAGGCGGCACGTGCGGCGGGATGCCCGGTGTTCTGCGTGACCTACGGTTACCACGAGGGGCAGGCTGTGCAGAGCCTCGATGTTGATGCTATAGTAGGCGCGCTGACTGATTGTATCCCATTGATTAAAAAGGTTTAATCGTGTTGCTCTCGATGAGGTTCGAAACGGCGTCCGGCGCCCCGCGCTGGCGTCGCGACTGGCGTCGCTGATCGTGCGTTGCTGGACCGTTGTTTCGTACCGTTTTCGTGGAGCAGGACATGACCGAAGCTGAATTCAATCGACTCGCCGCCGCCGGTTTCAACCGCGTGCCGGTGGTGCTCGAAACCTTTGCCGATCTCGACACGCCGCTGTCGATTTACCTGAAACTTGCCAACCAGCCCTACAGTTATCTGCTCGAATCAGTGGTCGGTGGCGAGCGTTTTGGCCGCTATACCTTTGTCGGACTCGCGGCCGGCACCCGTATTGAAGTGCGCGACCACACCTGCACCGAGATCCGCGACGGCAAGGAAACGCTGCGGGAGCAAGTGGACGACCCGCTGGCCTTCGTCGATAACTACCTCCGGCGATTCAAGGTGGCTACCGATCCGCGGTTGCCGCGTTTCTGCGGTGGTCTGGTTGGCTATTTCGGCTACGACACCGTGCGCTATATCGAGAAACGCCTTGCCCGCAACGACAAGCGTGACGAACTGGGCACGCCGGATATCCTGCTGCTGGTGTCCGAGGAAATCGCCATCGTTGATAACCTGTCGGGCAAGCTGTCGCTGGTGGCCTACGCCGAGCCTGGTCACCCCGGCGCTTATGCTGTGGCGCGGCGCCGGCTCGCCGTACTGCTCGAAAAGCTGCGCACGCCGGTGACATTGCCGGAGAGCGCACCGACGGCATCGGAGCCTGCAGTATCGGGTTTCGGCGAGGCTGCGTATCACCGGGCAGTAGAGCGGGCGAAGCAGTACATATTCGACGGTGACATCATGCAGGTTGTGCCCTCACAGCGCATGAGCAAGCCGTTTCATGCGTCGCCGTTGTCGCTGTATCGCGCATTGCGTGCGCTGAATCCGTCGCCTTACATGTTTTATTTCAATTTCGACGATTTCCATGTGGTCGGCGCTTCACCGGAAATTCTTGCCCGGCTCGAAGGCGACGTGGTGACCGTGAGACCGATCGCCGGCACACGCCGGCGCGGCGCGACGCCCGAGGAAGATGCGGCACTCGCCACCGAGCTGCTGGCTGATGCCAAGGAGCGCGCCGAGCACATCATGCTGGTTGACCTCGGCCGCAACGATGCCGGCCGCGTGGCACAGACCGGCAGCGTCAAAGTCACCGAGCAGATGGTCATCGAGCGGTATTCGCACGTGATGCACATCGTGTCCAACGTTGAAGCGAAACTCAGGCCCGGCCTGACCGCAATCGACGTGCTGCGCGCAACCTTCCCGGCAGGCACGGTTTCGGGCGCACCCAAGGTACGGGCCATGGAAATCATCGACGAACTGGAGCCGGTCAAGCGCTGCATTTATGCCGGAGCAGTCGGCTATCTCGGCTTCCACGGCAACATGGACGTCGCGATCGCGCTGCGCACTGCGGTGATCAAGGATGGCCGGCTGCATGTACAGGCGGGGGGAGGCGTGGTTGCCGATTCGCAGCCCGCGGCCGAATGGCAGGAAACCCAGAGCAAGGCACGGGCGCTGCTGCGCGCGGCTGAATTGGCTGAAGCCGGCCTTGATACGCGGCTGCAGTGAGGGAACCGTCATGCTGCTGATGATCGATAATTACGACTCCTTCACCTACAACCTGGTGCAGTATTTCGGCGAACTCGGCGAGGAAGTGGCCGTGCACCGCAATGACGAGATCACGCTCGCGGACATTGCACGGCTGAACCCGGCACGCATCGTCGTCTCGCCGGGCCCGTGCACGCCGAATGAAGCGGGTGTTTCGGTGCCGCTGATCCGGGAGTTTGCGGGGAAAATCCCGATCCTTGGTGTTTGCCTCGGCCACCAGAGCATCGGGCAGGCCTTCGGCGGCAAAATTGTCCACGCACGGCAGCTGATGCACGGCAAGACCTCGCTGATTCACCATGAGGGCGCGGGTGTGTTCCGCAATCTGCCGCGGCCGTTCGCGGCGACGCGCTACCACTCGCTGGTGATCGAGCGCGCCAGCCTGCCGGAATGCCTGGCGGTGACGGCGTGGACCGACGACGGCGAGATCATGGGCGTGCGTCACCGGACGCTGGCGGTGGAGGGGGTGCAGTTTCACCCGGAGTCGATACTCACCGAGCACGGCCACCAGATGCTGAAGAACTTTCTGGAGGAACAACGCTGATGAAACCGCAGGACGCACTGACGCGCATCATCGAACATCGCGAGATTTTTCATGACGAGATGCTGTCGCTGATGCGGCAGATCATGAGCGGTGAAGTGTCGCCGGTACTGATTGCGGCAATCATTACCGGACTGCGTGTAAAGAAGGAAACCATCGGCGAGATCGCCGCTGCTGCGACCGTGATGCGGGAGTTTGCGACCAAGGTGCCGGTGCCCGACGTGCCGGAGCTGATCGATACCTGCGGCACCGGAGGCGACTCCGCGCATACCTTCAACGTGTCGACTGCGGCCATGTTTTCCGCTGCGGCGGCCGGCGCAAAAATCGCCAAGCACGGCGGACGGTCGGTATCGAGCAAATCGGGCAGTGCCGACGTGCTGGAACTGCTGGGCGTGAACATCAACTTGAAACCGGAGGCTGTTGCGCAGTCCATTGCCGAGACCGGTATCGGTTTCATGTTCGCGCCCAATCACCACAGCGCCATGAAGCATGCCGCACCGGTACGCCGCGAGCTCGGCGTGAAGACGATATTCAATATCCTCGGGCCGCTGACCAATCCGGCCGGGGCGAAGCAACAGGTCATGGGCGTGTTTCACCCTGACCTGGTCGGCATCCAGGCGCGCGTATTGCAAAGGCTGGGCAGCCGCCGCGTGATGATCGTCCACGGATTGGAAGGACTCGATGAGCTCTCGATCAGCGGGCCGACCGCGGTCGGCGAACTGAAGGATGGCCAGGTCCGCGAATACATGGTGGCGCCCGCCGATGTCGGCCTGAAGACTCACAACAATGCGGCGATCCGCGTCGAGAGCGTCGAGCAGTCACGGGACATGCTGCTCGGTGCGCTGGAGAACAAGCCGGGTGCCGCGCGCGACATCGTCGCCTTGAATGCCGGCGCGAGCATTTATGTGGCCGGGTTGTCGGGTACATTGGCCGACGGTGTCCAAAAAGCACTGGCGGTGATCGAGAGCGGTGCGGCGCGACAGAAGGTCGACCAGTTTGTTGCCTTCACCAAGAGCCATGTCTGACATCCTGCAGCGCATACTCGCGGTGAAGGCGGAGGAAATCGGCGCCGCGCGGGAGCGCCTACCGATGGCGCAGATGCGGGTTGCTGCGCGGGCGGCGCCTCCGGCACGCGATTTCACCGATGCCCTGCGCGCGAAAATCGCCGCGGGCAGCCCCGCGGTCATCGCAGAAGTAAAAAAGGCCAGCCCAAGCAAGGGCGTGCTGCGCGCACAGTTCGATCCGGCGGCGATCGCCGCTACGTACGAACGGCACGGCGCAGCCTGTCTGTCCGTGCTGACGGACGGCGAGTTTTTTCAGGGCAAGCTTGACGATCTGAAGGCCGCGCGCGCCGCGTGTGCGTTGCCGGTGCTGCGCAAGGATTTCATGATGGACCCTTACCAGGTGTACGAGGCGCGCGCCGCCGGTGCCGACTGTATTTTGCTGATCGTCGCGGCGCTGGAGCCGGGACGCATGCGCGAACTCGAGGCGACTGCCGATGAACTCGGCATGGCGGTGCTGGTCGAAGTGCATGATGGCGCCGAACTCGATGCAGCGCTGGCATTGAAGACCCCGTTGATCGGGATCAACAACCGTAATCTGCGCACCTTCGAAACCACGCTAGAGACCACCCTCGGCCTGCTGGAAAAAATACCTGCGGGGCGACTGGTGATTAGCGAAAGCGGCATCCTGACAAGGGATGATGTGGCCAGGATGCGCGCGCACGCGGTGCACGCTTTTCTGGTGGGCGAGGCATTCATGCGCGCCCCCGACCCGGGTGCTGAACTGGAACGACTGTTCGGAAAGGCAGCTTGAAGATGATACGCATTGATGAACTGATCATCGCGTTCGACAAGGGGCTGCGCACCGTGTTTGCGCCGGCGCGCAGCGTGCGCCAGGTACCCGGTGAGGAATTGGCCGACGCCGACATGGATGCTGCACAGCGCACTCTTGCTGCGGCGCTGATGCGCGTCAATCACACCGGTGAAGTATGCGCACAGGCGCTTTATCAGGGCCAGGCGCTGACCGCGCGCAATTCGGCGGCACGCGCCGCGCTGGAGGAAGCGGCGCAGGAGGAAACCGAGCATCTGGCATGGACCGAGCGGCGCATCACTGAGCTCGGCGGCCGCAAGAGCCTGCTCAACCCGCTGTTCTATGCCGGCTCGTTTGCAATCGGCGCGGCGGCCGGCGTCCTCGGCGACCGCTGGAACCTCGGATTTCTCGCCGAGACCGAACGGCAGGTGGTGCGCCATCTCGAGAGCCATCTCGGGCGCCTGCCGGCGGCGGATCAGAAAAGCCGTGTCATCGTCGAGCAGATGCGCGACGACGAAGCACGCCATGCCACCAGTGCGCTGAAACATGGCGGAGCGGAACTGCCTGCGCCGGTTAAGGCGGCGATGCGGGCTTCATCGAAAGTGATGACCGGCGCTGCGTTCCTGCTGTAACGCGGGATTCAGCTCTCCGCTTCCCTGATTTCAAAATCGTGGGTGATGGCAGCGGTCTTGCCCAGCATGATCGAGGCCGAACAATATTTTTCCGCCGACAGCTGAACGGCCCGTTCGACCTGCGCCGGTTTCAGACCGCGGCCGGTGACGATGAAATGGAAATGAATGTTCGTGAATACCTTGGGGTCTTCCGTGGCGCGTTCGGCATCAATTTCCAGCACACAGTCCGTGACCGGTGCGCGCGACTTGTGCAGGATGTGCACGACGTCGTAGGCGGTGCAGCCGCCAGTTCCCATCAGCATTACTTCCATCGGCCGCGGCCCGAGATTGCGACCACCGCCTTCCGGTGCGCCGTCCATCACCAGCGCATGGCCGCTGCCGGATTCGGCGACAAAGCTGACATTTTCCACCCATTTGATGCGAGCTTTCATGATTTCACCCGGGATCAGGTCATTGCGAGTAGCTGCACACGATACCAGAGTGTGCCGAGAACTTCGTGGAAAAACAGCGCGCTGTCGCGCAGCGCGCGTGCGTTTGGCAGGAAGTCAAGCACGGTCAGGCGATAACGTTTCGAGTAACCGGTTGCCGCCGGAATTACCCGGAATCCGGCCGCCTCGAAGGCGAGGCGCGCGCGGGGCATGTGCCAGGCGTGGGTCACCAGCAGGATGCTTCGGATATTCTCGGTCGCCAGCACCCGGTAACTGAGGTGCGCGTTTTGCAGCGTGTTGTTGGAAGCGCCTTCGGCCCAGCGCACGGGTATTGTGAATTCGTTCTGCAGCGTGCGCCGCATGAGTTCGGCCTCGCTCCGCACGCCGCCTTCGGGGCTGCCACCGCTCACCAGGACAGGGTATCCCGTGCGGCGCTGCAAATGGGCGGCATAGCGCAATCGCACCAGTGTTGCGCCGAGTACGGTGTCCTCCCCGTATTCCGGAGCACTGTAGCTTCTGCCTCCGCCCAGCACCACGATGGCTGCAGCGTTGCCGGCCGGCACGCCGGGCTGCGGACTCTCCCAGCAGGCGAGCAGAAAATTTGCGGTCAGTGGCATCGACAATGCATACAGCGCAGCCACCCCACCGGCGACCAGCCCGAGACCGAGCCGCGGACGGGCCCGGCACAGCAGCAGCCCTGCGGCCATGAATAGGATCAGTATGCCCGGCGGCAGGAGCAGGGCGGCGAGGGCATTCGTCAGTTGCCAAGACAGCATTTCTACTCAACAAGTTGTTTTTAAACGATTATTTGTGGTCGCGCAGCTGCGGTGCGCTTGCCGGGGCACGTGCTTGCAGTTTGACACATGCGCTTGATTTCCCATAGAATTCGCGGTTTCCCTGAACCACGAGAACGCGCTGAAACAAGCATGAAGACCTATTCCGCCAAACCGCACGAGATCAAACGCGACTGGTACGTGGTGGACGCCTCCGGCAAAGTGCTGGGCAGGCTCGCCGCTGAGATCGCGCATCGCCTGCGCGGCAAACACAAGCCCGAGTTCACCCGTCATATCGACACCGGCGATTTTATCGTTGTCGTCAATGTCGACAAACTGCGCGTTACCGGCAACAAGGCCAAGGACAAGGTGTACCACCGGCACAGCGGTTATCCCGGTGGCATCTACACCACGAGCTTTGAGAAGATGCAGGCCAAATTTCCGGCGCGCGTGCTCGAGAAAGCGGTGAAAGGCATGTTGCCCAAGGGACCGCTCGGTTACGCAATGCTGAAAAAGCTGAAAGCGTATGTCGGCACCGACCATCCGCATATCGCGCAGCAGCCCAAGACCCTCGAAATCTAGGACCACAGACCATGGCAGTTCAAAAGAACTACGGTACCGGCCGGCGTAAGAGCGCAGTAGCACGGGTTTACCTGCAGCCCGGCAAGGGCAGCATTGTTGTTAACGGCAAGCCGGTAGACGAATTTTTCTCGCGCGAAACCGGACGTATGGTGGTGCGCCAGCCACTGGCATTGATCGAAAAGCTCGATACGTTTGATATCAGCGTCAACGTCGTCGGCGGCGGCGAATCCGGTCAGGCCGGCGCGGTGCGCCACGGTATCACCCGTGCGCTGATCGATTACGACGCGGCACTGAAACCGGCGCTGCGCAAGGCCGGGCTCGTCACGCGCGATGCGCGCGAAGTCGAGCGCAAGAAAGTTGGCTTGCGCAAGGCGCGGCGGCGCAAGCAGTTCTCCAAGCGTTAACGCAGTTTTTGGAAGAACCGTGTTTCGGACAAAGCCGCCTCAGGGCGGCTTTGTCGTCTCTGGCGGAAATGTCGCTGTAAGCCGACAGATCGGCGGGCAGGGAAGGCAGGCAAAACATGACTCAAAAGACCATCAGGGTGGGGATCGTCGGCGGCACCGGCTATACCGGCGTCGAACTGCTGCGGTTGCTGGCGCAGCATCCGCATTGCGAGTTGCGGGCGATCACGTCGCGCAAGGAAGCCGGCATGGCGGTCGCCGACATGTTTTCGAATTTGCGTGGCCGGGTGAGCCTGCGATTCACTGAACCCGCCGCAGCCGGCCTTGAGCAATGCGATGTGGTGTTTTTCGCCACACCCAACGGCGTTGCCATGCAGGAGGCACGTGCGCTGGTCGAAGCGGGTGTGCGGATCGTCGATCTCGCCGCAGATTTTCGCATCCGTGACGTCAGCGTCTGGGAGCAGTGGTACAAGATGAAGCATGCTTGCCCGGAACTCGTCGCCGAGGCGGTATATGCGCTGCCGGAAGTCAACCGGGAAGAAATCAGGAAGGCCCGGGTGATCGCCAATCCGGGTTGTTATCCGACGGCGGTTCAGCTGGGATTTCTGCCGCTGATCGAGGCCGGCTGCGTCGATGCCCATCACCTGATCGCTGATGCCAAATCCGGCGTTTCCGGGGCGGGCCGCAAGGCCGAAGTGCACATTCTGCATGCTGAAGCTGCAGATAATTTCAAGGCCTATGGCGTGTCGGGCCACCGCCACCAGCCGGAAATCGCGCAGGGACTGGCGCGGGCGGCGGGGCATCCCGTCGGGCTGGTGTTTGTGCCGCACCTGACGCCAATGATCCGTGGCATTCACGCCACGCTGTACGCGCGGCTGACCAAATCGGTGGACCTGCAGGCGCTGTATGAAAAGCGCTATGCAGGTGAGGTTTTCGTCGATGTCATGCCTGCGGGCAGCCATCCGGAAACGCGCTCGGTGCGCGGTGCCAATCTGTGCCGCATTGCCGTGCATCAGCCGCAGGGCGGCGACACGGTGGTCGTGCTTTCGGTGATCGACAATCTGGTCAAGGGCGCCGCAGGCCAGGCGGTGCAGAATATGAATATCATGTTCGGGCTGGCCGAGAACACCGGCCTGACTCAGGTCGCGCTGTTGCCCTGAACGCATGAGGCGCACGCTCAAAGCCATCGTGCGCCGTTTTGGCATTGACGCCCCGCGCCTTGCGGTGCGTCCGCACATGCCATGGTATTGGCGCTGGAGCGGCGTGGTCGCCGGCGGGGCGCTGGTGACCGTGGTCGCCTGGTTTACCTATGACTTCGGGCTTGAATATGCCGGTTTCCGTCAGGGAGAGGCGGTGCGCCTGCGCGCGCAGCTCGATGAAACCGTGCGCCTGCAACAGGCCGAACTGGCAGAGCTGAATGCCAAGATCGCCGCGGCGGAACGCCAGTTACAGATTGAGCGCGCGACCTTCGGCGACCTTGCGCGGCAGGTTAAATCGCTGGCGCAGGAAAACGCCACGCTCAAGGAAGATCTCGCGTTTTTCCACTCGCTGACGGCGACCGGCAAGGAGGGCGCCATCAGCGTCAACCGGTTTCGCCTGATGCCGGAAACGGTGCCCGGCGAGTATCGTTACCAGTTGCTGCTGGTCCAGACGGGTGAGCGGGCGAAGGAGTTCCGTGGCCGATTGCAGTTCGTATTGAATCTGCACCAGGATGGCCGTAAAGTGGTTTTAATGCTGCCTGAGGATCCCAAGGGGGCATCCAAAGAATATCAGGTCAGTTTCAAGCTGTTCCAGCGCATCGAGGGCATGTTCCGGGTTGCGCCCGATGCCGCGGTAAAGAGTCTGCAGGTGCGCGTGTTCGAAGGCAGTTCCAGTACCCCGAAACTGACGCATAACGTGAATCTTTCATAGCGGGAGGCTTCCATGTTCGGTAAAAAACACACCAAACCCCAGAACCGCATCGACTGCCTGATCGGCGCGGGTACCGTCGTTAAAGGTGATCTGACCTTTGATGGTGGACTGCGCGTCGATGGGCAAGTGCACGGCAATGTGGTTTCCGCCGAGGGCAAGCCGGGCACGCTGGTGCTGTCAGAGGCAGCGCGGATCGAGGGCGAAATCCGCGTTTCGCACGTGGTTATCAACGGGACTGTAGTCGGCCCGGTGCATGCCGCCGACTATGTCGAACTCCAGAGCAAGGCGAATGTCTCAGGGGATGTGTATTACCGGACGCTGGAGATGCAGCTGGGCGCCGTGGTCCAGGGACGTCTGGTGTACCAGGATGACATCAAGGCTGACAAGGTTCTGAAATTCAAGCCCGCTGCAGCGGATTGACCGCGGACTGTGGGGACGGGGATAATACGTTTCCATTTGCAGTTGCACAGACAACATCAGGAGCTAGCGATGAATGCCGTAACAGAAATGATGCCGGAGCCGTTGGTGTTTACCGAAAATGCCGCGACCAAGGTGCGCCAGCTGATTGAGGAAGAGGGCAATCCCGGGCTCAAGCTGCGGGTGTTTGTCACCGGTGGCGGCTGTTCCGGATTCCAGTACGGGTTTACGTTCGACGAAGCCGTGAACGAGGACGACACGTCGCTGCAAAAGGGGGGCGTCACGCTGCTGATCGATCCGATGAGCCTGCAGTACCTGACGGGCGCCGAAATCGATTACCAGGAAAATGTCGAAGGTGCGCAGTTCGTCATCAAGAATCCCAATGCGAGCTCCACCTGCGGGTGTGGCTCGTCGTTCTCTGCGTAATCGGCAGTTTCAGGCGGCAAGATCAACGGGGGCTCAAGCCCCCGTTTTGTTTGTCGGTGGGATGGCGCCGGTACCAGTCATGGCGGGTAAACTGCGCCAAGAATCCGCGGCCCCCGCGCGCCGGTGACATGCGGCAGGTTGCCCGGCTCGCCGGCCAGCGCCCGTTGTGCCAGCCAGGCAAAAGCGGCTGCTTCCACTGATTCGGCGGCAATGCCCAGTTCGTCGGTAACGGCAACGCGGCGCTGAGGCAGCAGCGCAGCAAGGCGTTCGCGCAGCACGTCGTTGCGGGCGCCGCCGCCGCACAGATAAATGTCCGCGGCATTGACGCAGTGTGCGTCAAGCGCACGCGCGATGGTTGCTGCGGTCAGCTGGCACAACGTGGCCTGCACATCCACGGGGCGTTCATGGCCCGCCAGCGCATCCCGGAGCTGCTGCAGATTGAACATGTCGCGGCCGGTGCTTTTGGGCGGCGACCGGGCGAAGAACTCGTGCACGAGCAGGCGCTCGAGCAACTCGGGCAACGCTTTGCCCTGTGCGGCCCACGCTCCACCGGCATCGTAGGCAGCGCCTTGATGCGCCATGATCCAGCTATCCATCAGTACATTGCCCGGGCCGCAGTCGAAACCGATGACCTCGCCGTGCGCCG
>Ga0316601_100000667_pt1 | contig 15520 bp, 13 predicted proteins | sample OWC_soil_day5_no_FD_207663 | JGI IMG/M metagenome (GOLD analysis project Ga0316601, IMG submission 207663) | Wetland soil microbial communities from Old Woman Creek delta, Ohio, United States - OWC_soil_day5_noCT | ecosystem: Environmental > Terrestrial > Soil > Wetlands | place: USA: Ohio... | reverse complement strand
TTCAAATTTGTTGGCTTTAGATATCTTCCCATTTAACTCCATGTACATATCATCAAACTCATTGCCTGTTAATGTTTTGTATTCATCTTTAAATACTATATATTCCTTATTAAATCTAGTAGTTTTGATTCGTTTTGTATCTTCTGGGTAATATCCAAAACATAGCATTGCTACTGGGAAAACCCACTTAGGTAAATTTAGCATTTCCTTATGAATTTCATAATTTTCCATTATGTCTCCTATGTAGCAGGAACCTATATTTAAGGATTCAGCTGCAACTACCGCATTTTGAGCTGCAATAATTGCATCATTAGCCGCTAATAAAAAGCTTCCTTTGTTAGGACCTTCAAAATCAATATTATGTTTTTTACTATAATCTTTTACACCAGCATGTTCAAAATAATCATACCATCTTTTCATATCCGCTAAAAAAATTATAACTAATGGAGCTTTAGCAATAAAAGGCTGATTATCACAAGTTTTACTTAGCTTAAGTTTTTTTTCTTCATCTTCCACTATAATCATAGAATACATCATCATATTTCCAGCGGTTGGCGCTCTCATTGCGCTTTCAATAATAGTATCTAGATGTTCCTTTTCAATTGGTTTATTACTATATTTTCTTAATGACATTCTATTATTTATGACTTCAATTACTTTAGACATGTTATACCCCACCCCTCTTTTATATTAAATGGTAAATCTTAAATAACATATTATTATTAAAATTTTAATAGTCCTAAATACTAACTTATTTTAATAAGTTACAACTATATTTTACCATATAAAATTTAGAATTTATACTTAGCTAGGATAATAGATACAAATTAATTATAATTGGTGGGGAAAAAGTAAGAAATAACAACAAAATCATAAAAAAGAATGAGCCTCAAAATAAGAGACTCATTTATTTATATGATTATTAAATTAATTTTTGTATTACCTTATAAATACATCATGGAATAAAGTTTCCATTAAACCAATACTTCTATTTATCAAATAAACCGCCAGTTTTCTTATTACTTCTACTAGCTTTTCTTTGTTTTCCAATTACTTTATCAGGTCTTGAAACTCCACCCTGCTCAGAACTTTTCTTTTTCTTTTCCTCAATAATCTTTTTCATCATTTCAATATTATTACTTGACATATATTTTTCCTCCTTTTGTAGCGAATTAAAGAATGTTATCTACTATAGAATTTATGTTTAAATTTATAATTTCTATGTTTTTAATTTCTACACTCAAATCCAACTTGTTATATTCTCTACTAATCAGTTTAGCTTAATTCTTTTAAGATTTCAATATAATATTGCGCGGTATCAGTACTTTTTTATAAAAATACATGTTTAACAACATCGCAGATGATGAATTAACGACATTTCATAAAGAAATTCCTAACTTACGCTCTATACAAAGATTAATTCATAATGCTGTTTAACTTAATTAGTACATTTTTGAATCCAGGTTTTATAATTTCATTATCAAATAGATCTTCATAAGTTACATTATCTATATCAAAGTCTAATGCTTTTGAAAGATTATTTCCATAAAGAGTCTTAACAAACATTTCATAATCCTCTCTTATCAAAGTATAATGATTTTTATCATATTGATACCCTTTCGTATCAGTATTCAATTTTTCTATAATTCCATATAATTGATAAATATAGCTCATCTCTTTTAAATTTAAAATTTTCTCTAAAGCTGCAATAGCTTCAGCATAATTTAAGTTCATTGGTATAGGATAAATACTAATTTTATTTTTATCTTCAAATTCTTTTAACATTCTTAAACTTTGAAATAAAGTAGTGCATATATCTAATCGAATAATAGTTGCATACTCACGAAGCTTAATAGCTTTATTTTGCTCCTGATACTCTCTTTTAGCTTCTTCGATTTTATTTTGTGTCTCAATTGCCTTACAAGTAGAATTTTTGTTTATAAACCAACTGAAAATGCCACCTAAAATAGCGCCCATTATAATAGAAACTGAGGATATAATTGGATTTACAAGGCTATCAGGTATGAATGCTAAGGGTTCTAACATCCTAATTTCTCCCTTCTAAAAAAGTATTTTCTACAATATAATTTCCATACAATTTTTTTTTATTCTTTTATCCTCGTTAATTTTTCAGCAATTATTGGTCAAGTAAGTTGTAATTTCTAATATAAAAGAACAAACTAATTAAAATATGCTTTGACAAGGCAATTATAATTAGAGTATTGTTTCTATATAAAGCTAGTATTAATAAAATTCATATCAAAGATTAAAAATATGCTTTAAAGTATATGATTAAAGGAGACTGCAAATCCATGAGTACACAGAATGATAATAAAGGACAAATTAGAAGTAATATACCTATAGGGATTACTGTAGATGTAGTATTAAAAAAAGATCAAAGAACAAATAAACTAACTAGAGGAGTAGTTAAAAGGTTACTAACCAACTCAGCAATACACCCTAGGGGAATAAAGGTGATGCTAGAAGATGGTCAGGTAGGAAGAGTTCAAGCCATCATATCAAAATAAAAAGCAATAGTTTAAAAATAATAGTCAATTTATCAACAATGTAGGTATTAAATGGTAAATTGACTTTTGAATTATAATCAAAAAAGACTTGCATTTCTAATTTAAATGATATATACTTATAAAGTTACCTAGTAACAATAATATATTTACAAAATTATAAAATACTTGCAAAAACATTGCAAAATCGGATCATTAAAACGCTTAACAAATGAGTAGACATGAATTTTAAATTTCAATTCTTAAATTCTTACCCTTTTCATTCTAAATTTCTTAATGAGTCCCTTATTAAAAATTTTGTTGAATAACGTACTGATAACGCTTATAACATAGCTTAATTTGTTATAGCATGATTTAAGATTTCATTAATGGAGCTTACAACTAATAATTGTTTTGTCCTTCATAGACTAGCAAGGAGGTATTTAAATGAGAAAAGACGAATTATTTGAAATTACAGAAGATGTAATTAATGAATGTCTAGAATGTTTAGACTAACAACAAAAAAGCAAATCTATCACTGTTAACGTTCTAGTGAAGGTTTCTTTTTTTTATATAAATATATTTTTTGAATTTTCAAATAAATAATCATACAAATAGAGGAAATTTCTTTATAGTATAGAATATGTATTTATACAGAATATTCTGCATTTGAAAGGAAGTGTATATAATGTTAACGATTTCTTTTATTAGTGGTGACAAAGAATTACTTGATTTAAAACAATCTGAATGTGATATGTTTAAAAGTTGGTTTTATAATTTTGAAAATTCTAGGCCTCATGAAGTTAATACTATGGGCAAGAAATATTTGTTTAACAAAAAGGCAATTGCTTATATTGAGATAGAACCCTAGTTTTTATAGCATACAAAAGTAATGTATATTTCATGTTGTTAAAATAAAGTATAAAAAAACTGCAACTATTAATATTGCAGTTTTTTTTATACTTCCACTTAGCCTAGGTAGTAACATTTCTTTTACTCCCACATACTATAATACTAAATTAATTTTGTGGAGGTATAAAATGTATGCTATGGCGTATATACAGGGAAGTTCTTTAGCACCGAAACTTACTGGTATGGTCTATTTTATGGATGTTTCAGGTGGTACAGATATTTATGTGGAAGTGAAGGGTTTACCATTGTATAAACCAGGAACAGACAACACCCCACCCATTGGTCCTCATGGATTTCATATACATGAAACTGCCAATTGTGAGATGGGTGACAAAGCTAATCCATTTATTAAAGCAAGTGGTCATTGGAATCCCACAAATCAACCACATGGCAACCACTCAGGAGATTTCCCTGTACTATTTTCTAACAACGGCTATGCTAGAATGATGTTTTTTACTAATAAATTTAAAGTTTCAGATATAATTGGAAAAGCTGTAGTTATTCATGAAAATCCAGATGACTATCGCACTCAGCCAGCCGGTGCTTCTGGTAAACGAATAGGCTGTGGTGTAATTAAACATAGTATTTACCCGCTTCGTCCATATATGTAGAGTTAAGAATACAAATTTATTTACTTATTTCTAATATATTAAGAAAAAATAATAAACCGTACTGGGTTAATTCAGTACGGTCTATTATTTAAACTCTATTTCTACTTGAACAATTTCCGAAGCTGACCCTATTCTTATAGGAGGTCCCCAAGTTCCAACGCCACTTGAAACTACAACATTATATGTATTTTTCGTAAGTAATCCAAAGTCATTCTCAAATAACCTCTTAGTAACAATATTAGCTGGTAGCAATTGACCTTTGTGGGTATGCCCTGAGAATTGAAGATCAACCCCTGCTTTTTCTCCTTCACTAAGATTTGCAGGTTGATGATCAATTACAATAATAGGTAATTGTCTATCTGTATCACTCAACAATTCATCTATTTTTCTTCGTTTTGTTTTAGAGTATCTCTCATAAAGTAAATCCTCTCTACCTACAAGGTAAAAACTATTATCAATTTTAACTGTCTTATCCCTTAATAGATTAAAGTTAGCAGAATTTTCATATTCATAAGCAATCTTATCTATTGCTCCTCCATAATATTCATGATTACCAAAAACCGCATACACTCCATATTTAGAGTGTATTTTTTTAAATTCTTCACCCATGTCTTGGTCAATAAAAGGTTCTATATAATCATTAATAATATCACCAGCAAGAATCACTATATCTGGATTCAATTCATTTATCTTACTTACCATCTTTAAAAGTCGTTGCTTGTCAACAATATCACCAAGGTGCAAATCTGAAAGCATTATAACATTTAACTTTTTTAACTCTCCTGCATCCTTATTTATTTTTATTGCATATTTTGTTGTTTTAATGTTTGTTGCATTGTAGGTTCCACACACTAATAAAATAGCTACAATAATGAGCGCTCCAATATTAGATATAAAATATATATTTTGTAAGGTCTCAGCGCCTACGAATGAAAACCTTTTAAAACCTAAAATTAATTTTATAATATCTATGATTCCTAGTAATATTATAAAATATAAAAATGCTGCCATCCAGTATCCACCTATAATATTAAGGAATTTTTCAAGAAAAGGAGGCACCTTATTTTTGCCTAGCCTTGCTGCTATAAAAGAGAATGCAATAAAAATAAACATTGCCCAATATAAATAAATACTGATTTGGGGAATTACTCTGTTTATAAGTAACCATCCCTTTTTACCAACATAAATATTGGCAGAAGTGAAAATTAACAAAGAAAAAATTATTTCAAGATAAATCATTTAATTTTATTTCCTCCAAACTAAGATATTTCGGGGATATATTTTTAACATCTATACACAAATCTCTTTATATGTACCACTATTAATTTTAACAACATTTTGGAAGCTTCAAATCTGCCATCTTCTATAAGTGGCAGTTGTTCAGCCAAGGAAGGTTGCGCAGGTTGCAGTCTAAATCTGCTTCCAAAGTTGTTAATATTGCAGCATCGCAGATGATGATTTAACATATAGTTCTTTCTTTTCTGATAATACCCATACTACCTTAGATTTATTCGTTAAGAATAAATTCTATGCAGAAAATTAAATTAAACATCTCTTTAATAATTATTTTTATCATTGAACATTAATAATATATTTCATGCAACCGATTGCATATATCTTTCTAACATAATATAATATGACTATAAAGGGGGTAACTATATGAAAAAGTTTTTTTCCATTCTTACTTTTGTATTTATATTTTTATTTGTAATTGGTTGTAATCAAAGTTCAACACCTTCAAATATTACTAATAAAGATGTAAGTAATAAAGAAAACATAATTAATGATAAATCAACGAACAACGCAATAAACCAAGATAGTAATTTTAGTAGTAAAGATTTAATCTACTTTATCATGACGGATCGTTTTTATGACTCAGATACATCAAATGATAAATTTAGTGATGTAAATAAAAATAATCCTAGAGCCTATCATGGTGGAGACCTAAAGGGAGTAATAGACAAGTTAGATTATATTAAATCTCTTGGTACAACAGCTATTTGGATTACCCCAGTGGCAAAAAATGAATATGGTGGTTATCACGGTTATTGGATAAATGATTTCTATTCAGTAGATCCTCATCTAGGAGATATGGCTACGCTAAAAAAACTTGTAAGTGAGGCCCATAAAAGAGATATGAAAGTGCTATTAGACCATGTTGTTAATCACACGGGATACAAATCACCTTGGTTAAGTGATGAAAGTAAAAAAGATTGGTTTCATCCTAAATTGGATATTTCTAATTGGAGTGATCAAAACCAAGTTGAAAATGGCTGGTTAGCAGGTCTTCCTGATTTAAATCAAGAGAACTCTGATGTGAAGAAATATTTACTAGACAATACCTTATGGTGGATTGAACAAACTGGTGTTGATGGAATGAGATTAGACACTGTACGTCATGTTTCTAAGGATTTTTGGCAAGAATTCACTAAAACAATTAAAGCTAAATATCCAAGCTTCTATTTTCTTGGAGAGGTATGGAATGAAAATCCTAGATACTTAGAACAGTATCATAAGTTAGGACTTACTGGGTTAACTAACTATTCTATGTATAAGGGTATTCGTGAGTCTTTTACAGGATTTGGCAAGACTAATTCATTAATTAGTGCTATAAATCGTGAAGATAGTTTTTCGAGTCCCGAACTTAATGGTATTTTTGTTGATAATCATGATAATACAAGATTAATAACTCAAGGTGGAGAACATGGAAAAGAATATTTAAAACAAGCATTAACCTTTACAATGACATACCCTTCAATACCTGTTATATACTATGGAACTGAGATAGGTATGAAAGGTGGTGCCGACCCAGATAACAGACGAGATATGGAGTGGAATAAGGTAGAAAATAGTGACATGCTAACTTTTTATAAACGCTTAGTTAACTTAAGAAACACAAATCCTGCCATAATAGCAGGAAATTTTAAATTATTAGATTATGATAACTATTTCATTTCCTATATGAGAGAAAAAGATAATAAGTCCGTTATTGTTATAATTAATGTTCAAAATAAAGAAAAGGATATTGTTATAAATATTCCGAGTAAAACAAAAGAATTTACTGACTTACTAACTAATAAAAACTATATAACAAAGGATCAAAAATTAGAAATCAAGCTTAAACCCTTAGATTTAATAATTCTTCAATCTAAAGATTAATAATCACTTTTGGTGCTGCAATCATTAAAAAGACGACCAGATGGTCGTCTTTTTAATGATTATTTACATAATATATAGGTAGAAAGTGAAGGTATACTTACCTCGTTAATACAAGTTTTAGCACCTTTACTTACACCTGTTTTATTGACTTCGTATTCATTAGCTAAAATTTTCCACTCGTTATCATCTGGTAAAACTATTTTAATTTCTTCTTTGTTAGAATTATGAATTATAATTAATTTACAGTAATCCTCTTTAAATGTGGAAGTTAATTCATAAGCTACAGAATTACAAGGTGTTTCAAGGAACACCAAGGATTTTATTACATCTTCAGCATTGTCCAAGGTCATAACCTTTTGGCTTTTTCTTAACGCAATTAAACCCTTAATATATTCATAAGTTTCTGCGTACTCGCCTTTTCTACTCCATTGTATTTCATTCACTGCGTCACCTGCATTATAGCTATTATGGTTTCCTTGTTTGGTCCTTAGTATTTCTGTTCCACCTTGAATGAAAGGCACTCCTTGAGAGGTAAGAACTATAGATAAAGCCAATCTGTTCATTTTTTCTCTTTCCAAAGGTATATTATTAGGATTACTTTTTTCAAATTTATCATATAGGCATAAATTATCGTGAGAACTTACATAGTTTATGGCTTCGCCAGGTTCTTGTGTGAATCCGTATATTTCATTGTTATATTTAATTCCACCAACAATGCCCTTTTTAATTTCCGCCTCGAGACCTACTCCACCATTTACAAAACCGGCTTCACTACCGTCATTATCTCCTTTTATTGCATTTCTTATATCATCATTAAATACAGATACCTGCATACCCTTTTGACTTCCTTTTCTTAGTTGCATAGAAGATGGTAATGATGAGGGGCCCCCTGTCCATGGTTCACCATAAATAATAATATTGGGATTAATAATTTTTGCTTGCCTCTCCACTTCTTTCATTGTCTCAATATCATGAAGAGCCATTAAATCAAATCTAAATCCATCTATCTTGTATTCCTGCGCCCAGAACTTAATACTATCTACTATAAATTTTCTCATCATTGGTTTCTCTGAAGCTGTTTCATTTTTACATCCTGAACCGTTAGTATATTTACCGTCTTCATCTGTTCTATAATAATATCCTGGTACTAAGATATCCATGGGTGAATTTCCTGTAGTAAAGGTGTGATTATAAACCACATCCATAATTACGCTTATGCCGTTTTCATGTAAAGTTTGAACCATGGTCTTAAACTCTCTAATTCGCACAGTGCCATCTTTAGAATCTGTAGCATAAGACCCCTCAGGAACATTATATAAATAAGGATCATATCCCCAATTATATCCCCCCTTAGTTTCATCCACACTTGCAAAATCATAAACAGGTAATAAATGAACATGCGTTATTCCTAAATCTTTAAGATGGTCGAGGCCAGTAATAATACCCTCAGAGGTTTTCGTGTTTTTTTCAGTGAAAGCTAAGTATTTTCCTTTATTTTTAATTCCTGAATCTGCAGAAACTGAAAAATCCCGAACGTGCATCTCATATATTACTGCCTCAGTTCTATTAATTGCTAAGGGCCTTTTATGCTTCTCCCAATTAGTAGGATTTATAGAATCAAAATCAACAATCATTCCCTTTTTCCCATTAACAGTTGCGCCTTTAGTATAAATATCTGGTGTTTCCTTCTCTGTACCAGCATTTGATACTAAATAATTATAATACTTATTTTTAAAATCGCCCTCAAGTTTAAGCTCCCAAACTCCTTTTTCTCCCTTGGTCATTGCATATTTTTGTCCATTGACATCATTGAATACTTCATATACTACTACTTCAATTTTTTCCACAGTAGGTGCCCAAACCTTAAATGTTGTATTCTGGGTTGTATAAACTGCACCTAAATCATTTCCATCGTATATGAATTCTTGGTTTTCTAATACTTTTTCCATTATCAAATCTCTCTCCTTAAAAATCCACTAAAGTGGCTTAATTAGTGACTTCAGAAGGATATTAATATTCCTACAGAAGTTTTTTTCTAGGGTATCAACACCCACTTATAGAAGTCTTTTTAAATGTTGTTAAAATCTTTACGAATGTGACAAACGTTTGCATATCACAAAAAATATATTAAGAGCTATTTCCTTCATAATATGTAAGCATGTCTAAAAAAATAACCCTAGAAAACTAGAGTTATTTAGTTGATTCTCTTTCAACTAATTTTGTATCAATAATATAATTGGTTATGTATTCTTTTTCATTTTCTAATTTGTTTATCAATAACTTAACTGCAAAATAACCTAATTCCTCAGAATTAATATCTACTGAAGATAGTGCAGGATTTCTGTAAGCAGCCAGTGGCGTATTATTAAACCCAACAATTGAAATATGCTGCTCTGACATTTCGCTTATAGCTTTAGAAGCACCGAAGGCAATTAAATCATCAGTGGTAACAACAGAGGTAGGGTTAGCTTTATTCAAGATTTTTTTCATAGCATCATACCCACTAGTTTCTGTAAAGTCTGCTACTTGCACCATGTTTTCGTCTATTTTTATGCCAATGTTCTCCATAGCTCTTTTATAACCTTCTAATCTATTTATGGTTACATTAAGTGTAGGAGAACCGCCTATAAATGCAATCTTTCTCTCACCCTTTTGTATAAGATAATTAACAACACTGTACATGGCGTGAAAGTTATCATTATCAACCCATAAAAGCCCTTCTGTATCTTCTGGTTTACCTATTACTACGAAAGGAAAATCTGCTTCTTTTAAATAAGCGATACATTTGTCATCCTTCCTTACTGTTGGCAAAATAATGCCATCAACTCTTCTACTATTTATTAAACTTGCAATGTACTCTACTTCTTGCTCTTCATTATTACTGTATGTGTACATAATATAGTATCCCTTTTTTTGAGCATAATGACTTATTCCTCTCATAATTTGAATAAAAAAGGGATTAACAAATAAATCTTCATCAGTATTAGGTAATATAAGTCCTATAGTCTTTGTTGTTTTACTAACTAGACTCCTAGCTATTGCATTAGGATGATAATCCATCTCTTTCATTGCTTTATAAACCTTTTCTTTTGTTGCGTCACTAATTTTAGGATTATCCGCAATTACTCTTGAAACTGTGGATGGTGATACATTTGCTAGTTTAGCTACTTCTCTTATAGTTACTGACATAAAAACTTCACTTCCTATTTTCTAAAAATATTCTATGCTCATTATATTATTAAACATAATATTAAGCAAGGTTACGTTTACAAGTGTTAAGCATCATCTAAAATAACTAATCGATATGTTAGTTCATTTCAGATGATGCTTTATTATAAATTATGAAAATTAGCCTTTAGTAGCACCTGATGATAGTCCTTCTACAATATGCTTTTGTAAATATACAAATAGAATTGTAATTGGAATAGCAACTAGAATTGCACCAGCAGCGAATCTTGTAAAATGAGTATTTTGTTGCTTTTGAACCCAATCAAATAATCCCATAGCAAGTGTTTTCTTATCACTGCTTTTTAATATTATTTGTGGAAATATAAAATCAAACCAAGGACTCATAAAGTTTGTTAATGCAACTAATGTAATTATCGGCCTTGCTAATGGTAATATTATTTTCACAAAAATTGTCATATTTGAAGCTCCATCTATTTTTGCAGCTTCATCTAAACTTTTTGGAATCCCATCAAAATAACCCTTACATAACCATGTGTTATATGGTATCTGTCCACCAGCATACACAAGGATTAAACCCCAATGACTATTTAATAATCCTAATTTACTTAATAAAATATATATAGCTGTCATAGCTAAAAAGCTAGGAAACATCTGCAAAATCATCATTGCCATAAGGCCCTGTTTTCTACCCTTAAATTTGAATCTAGAAAAAGCATAAGCAGAAAGTGTTGTAAGTATAACGGAGATAATCATATTAATTGTTGCTATTTTTAATGTATTCATATACCATTTTGGAAAATCAGTTTGTGTAAATAATTCTTTATAGTGGACTAATGTTGGGTTTTTAGGAATTAAGGATGAACTAAATAAGCTTGTGCCACTATTAAAGGAGGATAAAACAATCCAAAGTATTGGTGTCACAATTACTATACTTATCATCACCAATACAGCATAGATTATTGCCCTTTGGATAAAATTAGATAAATTCACCTTTTGGTTTTTATTTTTTACTGTTTTTTTATTCATTACATCATGTCCTCCTCTTTGAAGGATTTAGTTTTACTAAAGCTGTATGCTGAGATACCTGCAACAAAAATAAATAATACAATGGTAACTACAGATGCCATATGGAATTGGTTCTGATCCTTTGTCATCTTATAAATCCAAGAAATTAAAATATCAGTATCTCCTGCGTATTTGTAGTTACTATTAACTGGATTTCCGTTTGTTAACAAATAAATCGCTGCGAAGTTGTTAAAATTATAAGCAAAAGACATTATCAATAATGGCATGGTTTGAAAAAGCACCAAAGGTAATGTAATTTTAGAAAATTGCTGCCACTTAGTTGCTCCATCAATTTCAGCTGCTTCATATAAAGAGTTATCTATATTAGTAAGCACACCTGACATCAATGCCATAAAGTAAGGAGCCCCTAACCAAACGCATACGACTAAAACCATTATTTTCGCCATAAATGGATTTGTAAAAAAAGCTACCTTGCTGATTCCCAATGAACTTAGCATATTATTAACTGGACCAGGTCCACTAAATGCTAATCTCATTACTAGTACAGATATAAATGCTGGTATAGCATATGGTAAAATGAAAATTGTTCTAAAAACCTTTTTAAATTTTATTCCCTTAGCATTAGTTAATAGTGCTAATATCAATCCTACAAAATAATTACAAGCAGTAGTTACTACAGCAAATATAACTGTCCAAAGCCCTACATGTAAAAAAGTGTTGTTCCATATTTTCAAGTTTATTATATCTTTAAAATTTTGAAGTCCTACCCAATCAACTAAATTTCTCGGTGGCAAATGATTAGGACTTGAATAGTTAGTAAATGCCACTGCTATAGTGAAGATAATTGGAAGCAGAATAAAAAATATAGTAAACATAATTGCCGGTGTTATCATAATATGAGGAAAATATTTATCCCAAATATGTTTAAAAAATTCTCTTGTATTTAAAGGATTCTCACCTTTTTCTAATGCTTCACTTACTCGTTTTGCATCCATAATATTAATAATATATACTAAAATTACAAGAAATAAAATAGCAATTGCTATAAGCCCTTCAATCATTAGGAAAATAGAATGATCACCTTTTGCTATGCCATCAACAAAGTATTGGGGCTTATCTCCTAGTGTAATAAGGCCGTTGATTGATTTTGAAAAATATCCAAAATTAAGTATAGTAACAAGTTCTATAATCGCAAAGATAATTCCTTTAAATATTTCTTTATTAAATATTTGTCCGAGTCCCATAAAGAGCACTGAGAAAATAGTTGATTGTTTTGATCTTTTCATTTTTTACCTCCTGCAATTAGGTAGCATTTTATTAAAAATTTAGTCATTCGCTATATTGCAAATGACTAAATTCTATTAACCACTAATTATATTTATTTTTGAGCTGCTATAGCATCTCTAACAGTTTTTGCTGCAGTTTTTAATGCATTTTCAGGAGATACTCCGTCATTCCACATTGATGAGAATGCTGCTCCGTATGGTGTCCAAACAGCTCCCATTTGAGGAATTGATGGCATTGGTACAGCGTATTGTGCTTGCTCTAAGAATGGTGCAACAAATGCGTCATTTTTAATTGCATCTGCATCCATTAGTGCTTTTACTGGTGGTATTTGTTTAGTTGTTTCGAATCTTTTTAATAACATTTCATCAGATGTTGCAAAGCTAGCAAATAGCTGTGCTGCTTTTGGATATTTTGAATAAGCACTAACAAATAATGTTCTTATTCCTGAAAAACTTGATTGTTGTTTTCCATTTGTTAATTTAGGTAATGGTGCTACACCAAAATTAACACCAGCATCTGTTCTTCCTTTTACTGCCCATGGTCCATCAATCATGGCACCGATTTTTCCTTCATCGAATAAACCTTCAACAATTTGAGTAGTTGAATCTAGTGCATTAACTGGTAAAATTTCTTTTAAAGCTACTAAAGATTTTGCTCCTTCAATTGCTCCAGTAGAATCAATACCTATATCATCTTTATCAGTTCCACCTTGACCAAAAATATAACCGCCGCCGCCTGCTACGAAGCTATGAGAGAAGTAAGCATTTCCAATATCCCACATAAATGCATATTTGTTTGCTTTTGCATTGTTATATGTTTTAGCTTTTGCTACTATCTCCTCATAAGTTTTTGGTGCTGTTGGGAATATATCTTTATTGTAAAATAATCCATAAGTTTCTATTGCTGTTGGGTATCCATAAACTTTTCCTTTAAATGATACTGCATCAGCAGCTGCTTTCATGTAGTCATTCTTAACTCTTTCTCCAAATAAACTGTTTTCTATAATTAAACCTGATGCCACAAGTTCTCCAGTGTGATCATGTGGTGCAGCAAATACGTCAGCTCCTACTCCAGCAGGACCATCTTGAGCTAATTTACCTTTAGCATCAACGGCTCCAACCTCTTCGTATGTAACTTTTACTCCGTATTTCTTTTCAAACTCAGTTGCAACAACTTTCATAAATTCGCCTTCAGGGCCTTGAGATTCCCAAACTGTTAAAGCAGCACCCTCTTCAGGTTTTAACTCATCTTTTACTGTTTCTTTAACTTCTGGCTTTGTTTCTTCCACTTTTTTATTAGCATTTTTGCTACCACATGCTGCTAAAGATACAGTACATGTTAATGCTAATAATAGACTTAATACTTTTCTTTTCATATTTAATCCCCCTAAATTATTATTTGTGCAAGTGTTTCTTGCAACCGTTTGCATGACTTAATTATAAACTGAGTTTTTGAAATTGTCAAACACTTTTTGTTGCTAATTTTTTTTCCTAAATTTGAGTGTTATTAAATAAGAAAAATAATTCTTCTAAGAATAATCTTTCTTATTCATATAAGCTAAACATTTTGTAATTATTTTTCTAGTATTCCCCTCAAATATGTTAATTACACTTTGAAAACTATATTTGGGTAAGAAAAATATTATACTTATGCTTAATAATTCATTTTTGCTTAAAACTAAATCATTTTAAACCCACAAAATAGAATTATACTATCTATAATAGTACTAAAAAATCATTATATTAATTATGTATTCAAGTGTTATATCTTGTAATAGTGCAACCGGTTGCAAAATCTTTTCACTTGATTATAATATCTTACTTTAACTTCTGTCAATAATAATATTGTTTTACTATTGCGATTATTTCTACCTTTCACACACTTCTTCTGTGGCGCCTTTGAATTCCCTAAATGTAAACTAGTTTATTTTTCACACTAGTCTTTACATGTATAAAAATAATAAAAATTATTTTATGCAAACGCATTCACAAATGCTTAATTTTATATTATTATATTAAAATAAGGTTTAACGCATTACATGAATATTTTTATTATTCATAAAATCATCACTTTTAAGGAGGAAGCTATGCAAAACATTAAAGCAGTTATATTTGATTTAGATGGAGTATTAGTTGATACTGCAAAATATCATTATTTAGCATGGAAGAGATTAGCAGAAGAGCTAGGCATTGAGTTTTCTGTAGAAGACAATGAACGATTAAAAGGTGTAAGCAGAATGCAATCATTGGAAATCATATTAGAAATAGGTAATACTACATTAGATTATGATAAAAAAATTGAACTAGCCGAAAAAAAGAATATTTGGTATGTGGAGTACATTTCTAAATTAACTCCGGAGGATATTTTACCTGGCGTTCTAGGTTTTTTAGAAAGCACCAAGGCAAATAGCATAAAAGTTGCCTTAGGTTCTGCAAGTAAGAATTCTATGCTTATTCTTGACAAGTTAAATTTAACGAACTATTTTGATGCAATAATTGATGGTACAAAAGTATCTAAAGCAAAACCAGATCCTGAAGTTTTCTTAAAAGGCGCTGAAGCACTTAAAGTATTACCTAGTCAGTGTATTGTCTTTGAAGATGCTGAAGCTGGGGTTGAAGCTGCCATTAATGCAGGAATGCACTGCATTGGAATAGGTTCTAAAAACATATTAAAAAAGGCTCATTTAGTACTTTCAGGATTTTCTGATATGACTTTTGATAAATTAGAGCTGTAAGGAATAAAATAAATAATATTAATTGTTTTTTTTCGGAGAATAACTAGGTGGCAAAACAATTAATAATTGTTTTGTGACCAGAAAATAACTAGGAGGAT
>Ga0316601_100000664_pt1 | contig 15558 bp, 19 predicted proteins | sample OWC_soil_day5_no_FD_207663 | JGI IMG/M metagenome (GOLD analysis project Ga0316601, IMG submission 207663) | Wetland soil microbial communities from Old Woman Creek delta, Ohio, United States - OWC_soil_day5_noCT | ecosystem: Environmental > Terrestrial > Soil > Wetlands | place: USA: Ohio... | reverse complement strand
ACAACGCCTCGAACGGCATCGAGCCGTCGTTCGCGCACCACTACTTCCGCAACGTGATCCGCGAGGGCCGCAAGACCAAGGAGCGCATCGACGTGTTCTCCTTCGAGCTGCTCGCCTACCGCGAGCTCGTGAACCGTGCTGCCATGCCGGGTGGCACCAGCGCGGCCGAGAAGCTTCCGGAGTACTTCACGACCGCCGACGACATCACCCCGCGCGAGCACGTGGACATCCAGGCGGCGGCGCAGAAGTGGGTGGACTCCTCGATCTCGAAGACCGCGAACGTCCCTACGGACTACCGCTACGACGATTTCAAGGACATTTACCTCTACGCCCACGAGCAGGGGTTGAAGGGCTGCACCACCTTCCGCTTCAATCCCGAGGCGTTCCAGGGCGTGCTGGTGAAGGAAGAGGATCTCAAGAACACGACCTACGTGTTCACCCTCGAGGATGGCACCGAGGTGTCGCTCAAGGGCGACGAGCAGGTGGAGTACGACGGCGAGATGCACACCGCCGCGAACCTGTTCGACGCATTGAAGGAAGGCTACTACGGCAAGTTCTGAGTCGTCGCAGCCGCGGCGTCCCGGTGATGCAGAGAGAGAATCAATGAGCGCGCAGAAGATCGAGCGGAAGATCGTCAAGTACCGGGTCGTGAAGCCGGGCGACAAGTCGGAGTCGAAGGCCGACTCGAAGCGGGAGGAGCCGCTGGTCGAGTCCCGCGATGCCAAGGTCATCTGGATGCACGAGAAGCTCGAGCGTCCGGAGATGCTGGTGGGCTCAACCTACAAGATCAAGACGCCCGTGTCGGACCACGCCATGTACGTGACCATCAACGACATCCTGCTGAACGAGGGCACCGAGCACGAGCAGCGCCGTCCTTTCGAGATCTTCATCAACTCCAAGAACCTCGACCACTTCCAGTGGATCGTGGCGCTCACGCGCATCATCTCGGCAGTCTTCCGCAAGGGCGGCGACGTCACGTTCCTCGTCGAGGAACTGAAGGCCGTGTTCGACCCGCGCGGCGGCTACTGGCAGTCGGGCGGCAAGTTCATGCCCTCGATCATCGCCGAGCTCGGTCACGTGATCGAGAAGCACCTGCAGTCGATCGGGCTGCTGCGCGACCCGGAGATGGACGAGCACCGCAGGAAGCTCATCGAGGACAAGCGCAACGAATACGAGGCACGGCAGAAGCAGCAGGACGCGTTCGCCAAGAGCCACTATCCGCAGGGTGCGCAGCTGTGCACCAAGTGCAGCACGGCGGCCGTCGTGATGATGGACGGCTGCATGACCTGTCTCAATTGCGGCGACTCCAAGTGCGGTTGAGGTGATCCGGCCGGCCCTGCCTCTGGCCGGTCGCGCCGTGAGGCGCTACAGTCGCGCCGCATGACCCGACCCACCCGGACATTCGGGCCGCTCGCTGCGGCACTGCTTGCGTTCCTGCCCGGAACTGGCTCGCACGCGCAGGGATTCCAGTCGGCGTCCGGTGCGACCCGGACGCCTGCCGCCGTGGTCCCGACGCCGGCGGCGCCCCGTCAGGGACAGTCCTTCCAGTCCGTAGGTACTTCCGGCGCTCCGACGGTCGCCGGGCCACCCGTGGCCGCGGATGCGCCCGCGGGCGCGCCGGCGACCGAACCGGTTGCCGTGCCGCCCGCTGTGCCGGCCATGGCAGCGCCGTCCTTGCCGGTCGCGGCGCCCGTCACTGCATCGCCAACAGCGACTGCCCCTGCACCGTTCACATCGCGTCCGCCGCCCGCGGTTGCCTCAATGGGCCCTGCGCCGGTCTCGTCACCGCCAGCCGCAACGGCCCTGGCGTTCAGTTCCGTTTCCGCGCCCGACCGCGGCCGATCCGCCAGTGCGGGTGGCGCCGGACCGATGCTGCCGGCGCCCGACGGGTCGGGACCGTCGTTCGAGCTCGCCGACCGAATCGTCATCGAGAAGGGCGTCCGCCGCCTGTACCTGCTGCGTGGCGACGACGTGATCGTCGATTACCCGGTGAAGCTCGGGCTGAACCCCTACGGCCACAAGCAGCGCGAAGGCGACTTCCGTACGCCCGAGGGCACCTACCATCTTTCCCGGCGCAATCCCCGCAGCGAGTTCTTCCTTTCGTTGGAGGTGTCCTACCCGAACCCGGCCGACCGTGCGCGTGCCCGTCAGGCGGGCGTGCGGCCGGGCGGCCTGATCATGATCCACGGCCAGCCGAACGTGCCGAGCAAGGCACCCGACTACTACGCCAACAACGACTGGACCGACGGCTGCATCGCCGTGAGCAACTCCGACATGGTGGACATCTGGCAACGCACCCGGCTCGGGATTCCGATCGAAATCCGGCCATGATGCGTCGCGTCGAGGCGTCCGTGCCGCCTGCGGAGGAGCAGGACTCCGTCCACGCCCGGGTGACGCCGACCGGCAGTCTCGAGAACCTGTCGCAGCAGGAGGTCGATCGCCTGCTCGATTCGTCGCGCGGGGGCCTTTACGAACTCTACCGGCGCTGCTCCCTCGCGGTGCTCAACAGCGGCGGTGAGACTGACGACGCGCGGGCGATCTTCGAGCGCTACTCCGACTTCGACATCCGCATCGAGCGCAAGGCCTGGGGCGTGAAGCTCGACCTGCGCAACGCGCCGGCGGGCGCCTTCGTGGACGGGCGGATGATCCGCGGCATCCAGGAACACCTGTTCGCGGTGCTGCGCGACATCCTCTACATCCACGGCGAGGTTTACCACCACGGCAGCGTCGAGCTCACCGAGTCGCAGGGCATCACGGACGCCGTGTACCGCATCCTGCGCAACGCCGGCCTGCTCAGGCCCCGCGTTCGGCCCGACGTGGTGGTCTGCTGGGGTGGGCACTCGATCAGCCGCGACGAGTACGATTACACGAAGAAGGTGGGCTACGAGCTCGGGCTGCGCGGGCTCAACGTCTGCACGGGCTGCGGGCCGGGGGCGATGAAGGGGCCCATGAAGGGCGCGACCATCGGCCATTCGAAGCAGCGCATCCGCGACGGCCGCTACATCGGCGTCACGGAGCCCGGCATCGTGGCGGCCGAGCCGCCGAACGCCATCGTGAACCAGCTCGTGATCCTGCCCGACATCGAGAAGCGTCTCGAGGCGTTCGTCCGCACGGGCCACGGCATCGTGGTGTTCCCGGGCGGCGCGGGCACGGCCGAGGAGATCCTCTACCTGCTCGGCATCCTGCTGCATCCGGACAACGCCGAGCAGCCGTTCCCGGTCGTGTTCACCGGGCCGGCGGACAGCGCGGAGTACTTCCGCCAGGTCGACGAGTTCCTCGGCGCGACGCTCGGACCGCTCGCGCGGCAGTGCTATCGCGTCGTGCTCGACGACCCCGCCGAGGTGGCCCGCGAGATGCTGCGCGGCATGGATGCGGTGCGGGAGTTCCGCAGGCGCCGCAGCGACGCCTACAACTACAACTGGCTGCTCGGCATCCCGCACGACCTGCAGCAGCCCTTCGAGCCGACGCACGAGGCGATGGCCACGCTCGAGATTCGCCGGGGCATGGAGCCGCACCGGCTGGCCGCGCAGTTGCGCCGCGCCTTTTCCGGCATCGTCGCTGGCAACGTCAAGGAGACGGGCATCCGCCTGATCGAGCAGCGCGGCCCGTTCGAGATCCACGGCGAGCCAGGACTTCTCGCCCCTCTCGACGCGCTGCTGACCTCGTTCGTGCGGCAGCGGCGCATGAAGCTCTCGGGCGAGTACCGCCCCTGCTATCGCCTGGTGACCTGATCACCGCCATCTGTGATCCAGTACCGGGCCCTGCGGCGGTCGCTGCCGTATGGTCCGCGCACAGGCCAGCGGTGATCCACATGAGCGACAGCAAAACCCCCAACGGGCCGCGCGGCCCGTCCCCGGCCGCCGCGCCCGACGGCGAGGGCCTCAGGCGTGCCAAGTTCGGTGTCGCCTCCGAAGGTTGGGACGCCTACAACACCTGGCTCGACCGCGTGCGCCAGCAGCCCGGTCCGGTCTCACGGCAAGCGGTGATCGCGAAGGCGCTCTACAGCGTCTCGAGCTACAAGACCTGGGCCGGCAAGGCGCGCGGCGCCTTCGACAAGCCGAAATAGGTCGGCACGGTGTCGGACCGGTATCATCTCAATTGAGCGCGAGTGCTCGTTCGGACGCCTTGCGGCGCGCCGGCTGAATCATGGAACGAATCCTGAAGTTGCTCGATGATCTCGACGACCTGAACGCCCTGGTTCGGGTGCAGGCAGGACCCGTGATCGTGACCGCACTGTTGCTCGCGGCCTTCCTCGCCGTGGTCGCCGGGGTATTTGTGCTCGGGCCGCCGGAGCTGCTCGCAGCGCCCTGAGCCCGCCTGCTTCGCGGACGTTCGGGCGTCAGCCGACGGCCGGGTTCAGGCTGTAGGTGCCCGTCAATCTCGTCTCCGCGAGCACGTGGCCGGCGATTGCCGCGCGCACCTGCGCAGCGGTGAACGCGCCGTCGACCGGACACCGGTCGAGGTCGGTCGCATACAGCACGAAGTGATAGTGATGCAGCCGCTCGTCGTTCCAGGGAGGGCAGGGGCCGTCGTATCCGAGGTATTCGCCCCCCATGTCCGCGTCGCCCGCGAACCACGTGGTGTAGTCGTTCAGCCCCTGGCGCGCTCCGTCCGGGCCCGCGGGCGAGCGCTTGCCGCGCGCCACGATGCCGTCCGAGCAAGCGCCGGCGGCGATCTCCCGCACCGTCGGTGCGATGTCCACCATCAGCCAGTGGTAGAAGTCCGTGCGCGGCAGGCTCGCCGGCACGACGCGTCCCGCCTGGTTCACGTCGTCCCCGCGGGTAGGGACGTCGGTGTCCACGCACACCAGCACGAGTGAGCGGGTCGCCAACGGCGCGCCCGACCAGCGCAGGTGCGGGTTGCGGTTGGCCCCGAGTCGCAGATGCTCGACCGGGTCGGGCACGCCGAAAGCGAACTCCGCGGGAATGCGCTGACCGTGACCGAAGCTCGAGGACATCAGTTGCATGGCTGTCTCCTGCCGTCGGTGGATACCGGGAGGATTCTGGCACACTGCGCCCCGCTCTCCGGAGGTGACCGTGCAGCCGACTTTCCGCCCGCCGGTGCCGCGCCCGGTGACCATCGACGGAACTGCGGGCCCGCTCGAGGCCCGCGTCGAGGATCCGACCCCGGGATCCGTCCCGGCGGCGTGTGGCGTGGTGTGCCATCCGCACCCGCTGCACGGCGGGACGATGCAGAACAAGGTCGTGCACACGCTGGCGCGAGCGATGCAGCAAGCCGGTGCGCCGACCGTTCGCTTCAATTTCCGGGGCGTCGGTGGAAGCGCGGGCCACTACGACGCCGGCGTCGGCGAACTCGAGGACGCGTTGGCGGCCTGCGCCTGGGCGCGAGCGCACTGGCGTTGCGAGGTGCTGTGGCTCGCGGGATTCTCTTTCGGTGCGGCCGTGGCGCTCGAGGCCGCGGCCGTTGCGAAGCCCTCTGCACTCATCACGGTGGCGCCGCCCGTCGGTCGGATCATCGTGGCGCCGGTCGCGCGTCCGTCCTGCCCGTGGCTCGTGGTGCAGGGCGACCGTGACGAACTCGTGGACGTCGCGACCGTGCGACGGTGGGTGGCGGAATTTGCCTTGCCGCCGCGGCTGCTCGAACTGCCGGGGGCGGAGCACTTCTTCCACGGACGCCTCGGCGAACTGCGTGGCGCCGTGCTCGAATTCCTGTCCGCTGGAGAAGGGGCCGGCGTCTAGCGGCGGCGCGCGTTGCGCGGGGAAATGGTCAGAAAGACCGTAGGGAGTTAGTGAGGGCGACCGGGGCGGCCCTGCGCCGCCCCGGGGAAAGAACTGGCCGGCTCAGTTCACCATTCCCTTGAGGTTCTTGAGCGGCATGACGCGGACCTTCTTGCTGGCGGGCTTCGCCTTGAAGACCATCTTCTCGCCCGTGAACGGGTTGACGCCCTCGCGCGCCTTGGTGGCGGGCTTCTTCACGACCTTCATCTTCGCAAGACCCGGCAGGGTGAACAGGCCGTGGCTCTTCAGGCTCTTCTTGATGATGACGTTGAGCGAGTCGAATACGGCGCTCACCTGCTTCTTCGGGAGCCCGGTGTCCTTCGAGATCGTCGCAAGGATGTCGGACTTGGTCGGTGCTGAACTCTTCTTTGCCATCTAAGTCTCCTGTGGATGGATCGCTGGCCGCTGGCCCCGTGAAATCATTCGCGCGCGGAAAATAACACAAGTTCGAAGGGTGTTTAAGCGCTCTCGGGCCTTTTTTTTCAGGTCCGGAGCGATCAGCCGGCGACGAACTCCCGCTTGAACTGCACCGAGTAGTTGCCCGGAGCATCGAGTGGCGAAGCCGAGATGTCGAACACCAGGATCTCGGTGCCGCTGATGCCGACCTCGCCGATGAAGTAGACGGACGATCCTTCCGTGATGCGACGCATCTCGAGGTTCTTGAGCTGGCCGTTGAGGTTGTACGCGCTGGCCGTGACGGTGCCGTCCACCGGCGTGGCTCGCCCGTCGGCGCCCTTGCGCAGCAGTGATACGTTGAGCATGACGCGATTGGCGCTGCGCTCGATGCCGTAGGCACGAGCCACCGCGACGGACAACTCGTCCGTTCGAACGGCATTGAAGTGCACCTCGAAGTCGCCGAAGTCCTGGTGCGTGGGTTCCGAGGGTGCGGCGGTGCGGGCCTGGCCGGGCGCGGGGCCGCCGGCATCGCAAGCGGCGAGGGCGAGGAACGTGCACGCGAAGAGCCACTGGAAGAACTGCGTCGTACGACGGTTCATCGTCGATTCCCCCTGTGTCAGGCAACTGAAGTCCGACTCACTATAGTCGAAGCGGCTCGCGATTGCCGACCCCCGTGGCGCCTCAGTTGCAGCCGAGCAGCTCGCGGATCGCTTCGTCGAGCGGTGGTGCGTCGCGGATCCGCACGCGCTTGTCGCGCGCCGAGTGGCCCTGCTCGATCACGACCTGTGCGCGCGACACGGCGAACGAATCGGCCATGAACTCGACGAGCGCGGCATTGGCGCGTCCGTCCACCGGCGGGGCCTGCAGGCGGACCCGCAATCGCCCGCCGTGCAGTCCGGCGAATACGCTGCGCGGCGCGCGCGGCTGGACGCGTATCTCGATCACGAGGTCGTTGCCGTCGCGGCGGCCGGCGGGCATGCACGCCGTCTCAGCGCAGCGGGACCTGCGAGGCGAACACGACCGGCGTCACGGGAGCGTCGACGACGAAGCGCAGTGCAGCCATCGGTCAGCCCGCTCCGAACTCGCGTGCCAGCTCCGCGGAGCGTCGCTCCGCTGCTGCGACCGCCCGGTTCACGATCCCGCGGATGTCCGCGGCTTCGAGGATCGCGAGGGCCGCCGCGGTCGTGCCGCCTCGCGAGGTGACCTGCTCGCGCAGCAGGGCGGGCGGATCGGCGCTCTCGGCCGCCATGCGGCCCGCGCCGAGCGCCGTGTGCACGGCGAGCAGCCGCGCCGTAGCGCGCGGCAGGCCGAGCGCCGCGCCCGCATCCTCGAGCGCCTCGACCAGCAGGAAGAAGTACGCGGGCCCGCTGCCCGACACCGCCGTCACGGCGTCCATCTGCGCCTCGTCGTCGAGCCACACCAGCGGGCCCACGGCCGACAGCACGCGCTCGACCGACGTGCGCTCGCCCGGCTCGACCTCGGCGGACGCGTACGCGGCCGTGATTCCGGCGCCGATCAGCGCCGGCCGGTTCGGCATCGCCCGCACGAGCGGGCCGCCCCGGCCGAGCCAGCCTGCCAGGCTCTCGAGCCGGATGCCTGCCGCGACCGACACGACGATGCGGCGCCGCGCGGCGAGTTCGCCGGCGAGGCCGCGCGCGACGGTCGCCATGTCCTGCGGCTTGACCGCCAGCACGACGAGGTCGGCGTCGCGTACCGCCGCCTCGTTGTCGGTCGTGCCGTGCACGCCGAACTCCCGGCGCAACCGGTCGAGTTGCGCTACGGACGGGTCGGCGACCGAAAGTTCCGCAGCCGCGACTCCGCGGGCGAGCAGGCCGCCGACCAGGGCCGTGCTCATGTTGCCGCCACCGATGAACGCGAGCCGCATCATGCCTGCCACCATCTCAATTCCGCGGTCCGAACACCGCCGTGCCGATGCGCACGATCGTCGCGCCCTCGAGCACCGCGGCCTCGAGGTCCTCGCTCATGCCCATTGAAAGCACATCGAGCGCGTGACCACGCCGGCCGAGATCCTCGAGCAGTTCACGCAGGCGGCGGAACGGCACGCGCTGCGCGTCCTCGTCCGTGGCGGGCGGCGGGATGCACATGAGCCCCCGCAACCGCAGGCGCGGCAATCGGCCCACGGCGTCCGCCAGCCGCGGCAGTTCGTCCGGGATCACACCGCCCTTGGCGGGCTCGTCCCCGAACCTCACCTGCAGCAGTACCTCGAGCGGGCCGGCGAAGTGCGGGCGCTGGGCGTCGAGTCGCGTCGCGATGCGCTCACGGTCCACCGTGTGCACCCACTGGAAGTGTTCGGCGACCTCGCGGGTCTTGTTGCCCTGCAGCTGGCCGATGAAATGCCAGGTGAGCGGGCGACCGCGCAGCGCCGCGATCTTGGCGACGCCCTCCTGCACGTAGTTCTCGCCGAACTCAACCTGTCCCGCCTCGGCGGCGGCCTCGATCGCCCCGATCGGCTGCTGCTTACTCACCGCCAGCAAGCGGACGGAATGCGGATCACGACCGGCCCGACGCGCAGCCGCATCGATGCGTGCGTGCACGTCCGCGAGTCGCGCGGGCAAGAACTGCGGACCGGTTAACATATTGGCACGCGGGCTGCTGATCTATACTGCGGCCGCCTGCGCGAACCGACCGACTGCGGACCCGGAGCGCCGCCTCAAGGAAATTCCGATGGCCGTCGACATTGCCCAGCTGCTGGCGTTCGCCGTCAAGAACAAGGCCTCCGACCTGCACCTGTCGTCGGGCGTTCCGCCCATGATCCGTGTCGACGGCGACATGAAGCGGATCAACATGCCGCCGCTGACGCACAAGGAAGTGCACAGCATGGTGTACGACATCATGAATGACAAGCAGCGGAAGGCTTACGAGGAATTCTACGAAACGGACTTCTCCTTCGAGATCCCGAAGCTCGCCCGCTTCCGCGTCAACGCGTTCAACCAGAACCGCGGCGCGGCGGCCGTGTTCCGCAGCATTCCCTCGCTGGTGCTCTCGCTCGACGACCTGAACGCGCCGAAGATCTTCAAGGATATCTCGATGCAGCCGCGCGGCCTGGTGCTCGTCACCGGGCCCACCGGGTCGGGCAAGTCCACGACGCTCGCGGCGATGATCAACTACGTCAACGACAACCGCCCCGATCACATCATCACGATCGAGGATCCGATCGAGTTCGTGCACGAGTCGAAACGCTGCCTCATCAACCAGCGCGAGGTGCACCGCGACACGCTGGGCTTCAGCGAGGCGCTGCGCTCGGCCCTGCGCGAGGACCCGGACGTGATCCTGGTGGGCGAAATGCGCGACCTCGAGACCATCCGCCTCGCGCTCACGGGCGCCGAGACCGGCCACCTCGTGTTCGGCACCCTGCACACGAGCTCGGCCGCGAAGACCATCGACCGCATCGTGGATGTGTTCCCCGCGGCCGAGAAGGAGATGGTGCGCGCCATGCTCTCCGAGTCGCTGCGCGCGGTGATTTCCCAGACGCTGCTGAAGCGAATCGGGGGCGGGCGCATCGCGGCCCACGAGATCATGATCGGCACGCCCGCGATCCGGAACCTCATCCGCGAAGGCAAGATCGCGCAGATGTACTCCGCGATCCAGACCGGCCAGGCCGCCGGCATGCAGACGCTCGACCAGTGCCTCAAGGAGCTGCTCCAGAAGGGCCTGATCACAAAGGAAGAAGCGCGCTTCAGGGCGCAGAACAAGGAGGACTTCTGACCGCCGGCGGGCTCGCGCCGTCCGGCAGGGAAGCAACATGGAACGAGAACAGGGCATAAAGCTCATGCAGGACCTCTTGCGCCGCATGGTCGAGCGCAACGGGTCGGATCTCTTCATCACCGCCGGCTTCCCGCCGGCGATCAAGGTGGACGGCGAGATCAAGCCGCAGACCAACCAGCCGCTCACGCCCGAGCAGGCCCAGCTGCTGGTGCGCGCGATCATGAACGACCGCCAGACGAAGGAGTTCGACGCGACCAAGGAGTGCAACTTCGCGATCGCGCCGCCCGGCATCGGCCGCTTCCGCGTCAGCGCCTTCGTGCAGATGGGGCTCACCGGCGCGGTGCTGCGCACGATCAACGTCAAGGTGCCCACGATCGACGAGCTCGACCTGCCGCCGATCCTCAAGGAGATCGTGCTCTCCAAGCGCGGGCTCGTGATCCTCGTCGGCGCCACGGGCTCGGGCAAGTCCACCTCGCTCGCCGCGATGCTCGACTACCGCAACGACAAGACCCGCGGCCACATCATCACGATCGAGGACCCGATCGAGTACGTGCACACCCATCGCAACTGCGTGGTGACGCAGCGCGAGGTGGGCGTGGACACCGACAGCTGGCACATGGCGCTCAAGAACACCCTGCGCCAGGCGCCGGACGTCATCCTGATCGGCGAGATCCGCGACCGCGACACGATGGAGTACGGCATCCAGTTCGCCGAGACCGGCCACCTGGTGCTCGCAACGCTGCACGCCAACAGCGCCAACCAGGCGATGGACCGCATCATCAACTTCTTCCCGGAGGACCGGCGCGAGCAGCTGCTGATGGACCTCTCGCTCAACATCCGCGCCATGGTCGCGCAGCGACTGATTCCGCGCGAGGCGGGCAAGGGCCGCATCGCGGCGATGGAGGTCATGCTCAATACGCCGCTGATCGCCGACCTGATCTTCCGCGGCGAGGTGAGCGCCATCAAGGAGATCATGGCCAAGTCGAACCGGCTCGGCATGAAGACCTTCGACCAGGCGCTGTTCGATCTGTTCGAGTCGGGGGCGATCGCCTACGAGGAGGCGCTCCGCAACGCCGACTCGAAGAACGAGATCCGGCTGCGCATCAAGCTCGAGAGCAAGCGCGCCGACAAGTCGCACCTCGACGAGACCGGCGCCCTCAAGATCCTCGAGGAAGAGGAGTAGGCGACGCATGTCTGCCACCGACACGGACGGCTCCACCACGACGACCGAGGCCGTGCTGAGCGACGCTACCGCAGGCGCGGCCACCGCACGCAACTTCGTGCTCAACACCCGTCCGCTGTTCAAGCTGATGGTCGAGAAGAAGGCCTCCGACCTCTTTTTCACCTCGCACGCGCCCATCAAGATCAAGATCGAGGGCCAGATCATCCCGGTGAACCGGCAGGTACTCTCGCCCGACCAGGTCCGCCAGGCCGCCTACGGCCTGATGAACCAGGAGCAGATCGATTACTTCCAGCAGGAGCTCGAGATCGATTTCGCGATCTCCGAGCCCGGCCTCGGCCGCTTCCGCATCGCCGTGTTCCACCAGCGCGGCAACCCTGCGATGGTGCTGCGCTACATCACGGCGGACATGCCCCGGCTCGACGACCTCGGCCTGCCGGAGATCATGAAGGACCTCTCCATGATCCGGCGCGGGCTCGTGCTGATGGTCGGCGCCACGGGCTCGGGCAAGTCGACCTCGCTCGCCGCGATGATCAACCACCGCAATGAGATTGCCTCCGACCACATCCTCACGGTCGAGGACCCGATCGAGTTCCTGCACGCCAACAAGAAGTCGATCGTGAACCAGCGCGAGGTCGGGCTCGACACCAAGTCGTTCCACCGCGCGCTCAGGAGCGCGATGCGCGCGGCGCCGGACGTGATCCTGATCGGCGAGATCCGCGACCGCGAGTCCATGGAGTACGCGATCACCTTCGCGGGCACCGGGCACCTGTGCCTCGCCACGCTGCACGCCAACAACGCGGCCGAGACGCTCGACCGCATCATCAACATGTTCCCCCGCGACCAGCACTCGCAGATCTTCCTCGACCTGTCGCAGTACCTGAAGGCGATCCTCTCGCAGCGCCTGGTGGTGGCCAAGAACGGCCGGCGCTGCGCCGCCATCGAGGTGCTGCTCAACACGCCGCACGTCCAGGAGCTCATCAAGAAGGGCGATGTCGTCGGTGTGAAGGAGTCGCTCATCCGCAGCGCCGAGAAGGGCATGCAGAGCTTCGACAGTGCGCTGCACAAGCTCTACCTCGACGGCAAGGTCACGCTCGAGGAGGCGCTCGTGAACGCGGACTCGCGCTCGAATCTCGAGGCGAAGATCAATTTCGGTTGAGTGGCTCGCAGGGTCAGGCGCGCGTGGCGGGCGGGGGTCGCGGGTCCGTCCTGCCTCGCGAATGCCGACATGCTCGGCTGGACGGACCCGCAACCCCCGCCTGATGCACGGCGCCTGAGCGAGTTATTCGCCTTTGGCGAAAACTCGCACGGCGCATGCAACATCGCCGGAGACAGCCGGGCGCGCGCCTTCAATCGGTCCTTTGCGACCGGTGTTCGCTATGGATGCGGCCGTTCGCGAACGCGTAAGGTCTTCCAAGGGCGGCCCGTCGTGCCGGCTCGTTCAACCCGCCGCGGCACCGACGACGGCGGAGCTCGCATCCATGTTCCCCGTTGCCACCAGTACCTGTGCTCACTTCCAGAATTGCGAATTGCGCCCGCATTGGGTGCTTTCTAGCCTGAGTGCACGGGGCGGACGACGCACCGCGTGTGGTGCGCCCAGCCCTCGGGGATGACAAGGAGGGGTTCATGAGAAGGATATTCCTTGCAGCAGCCTTGACGCTCGCTGCGTTGTCCAGTCCCGCCCTGGCCGATGAAACGATTGTCCGCTGGGATCGGGTGGAAGGCGTCGTCGGAGCTGACTACATGCCGGTGCAGGTCGGTCCGTTCGCGGCGACGGGCCGCTGGCGCACCACAGGAAGTGGCCAAGTCATCCTCAACCTCCGCACGGGGTTTCTGTCCGTCAGAGTCACCGGCATCTCCGTAGCGAATCACTACACCAACGCCCCGCTGGGTAGCCTCTCGCCGATCAACCCGGGGAACTTACTCGCGACGGTCGTCTGCAATTCGACCGAGCGCTACGGCCCGGTCACGTGGGCAGATGCGACTGTCTTCGCCAGTGCCGGCAGCCTCCGGTGGCAGGGCTTCCTGAATCTACCTACGGCCTGCGTGGACAACCCTGAGGAACTCGTATTTCTGGTGCGGCACCTCGAGGGACCGCCGTTCTTTGGAGGCTTCATGCTCTATGGTACGGAGCGCAGCATTCGATAGCTGGTGTTGTGCCCGAGGACAGCGACCCCGGCCTCCGCGCCGGGGTATCTGTTTACGCCCTGATTGGCGGACTGAACGTCAGCGGGCGCGATCTATTGAGACTTGCGTAAGTAAGTAGCACTTTTCGGCCGGCTTGCTGTCCAAACACATCGAGTGGTTACATTCGAGGTGCGGATGGACAACGAGCAGCGACTGAAGGATCTGGAGCGACGCCGCCGTCGAGGCGGGCGGTTGCTTGCGGCCGGCGTGGCGCAGGCGGAAGTGGCCCGACGGGTTGGGGTCACTCGCACGACGGTGTCGCGCTGGGAGCAGAAGCGGCAGACGGGCGGGCTCGATGCGCTGCGTCGGCCCGAGCGCTTCGGTCGGCCGCGGCGACTGTCGGACCCGCAGTGCGAGGAGCTGGTGCGGCAGCTGAAGGCAGGGGCGCTGGCGGCGGGCTTCCCGACTGAGTTGTGGACCTTGCCGCGGATCGCGCAACTGATCGAGCAGCGCTTCGCGGTGCGCCTCACGCAGCCCTCGGTGTGGCGTCTGCTGCGCGCGCTCGGCTGGAGCGTGCAACGGCCGACCGGCCAGGCGCGCCAGCGCGACGAGAAGGCGATCCGTACCTGGAAGGCCAAGAGGTGGCCGGAGCTAAAAAAATAGCTGCGCGACAGGGTCGAGTGATCGTCTTCATCGACGAGTCGGGCCTCTCCGAACGACCTTGTCGCGCACGCACCTGGGCCCCGCGGGGCGAGACGCCGGTGTTGCAGTACAGCTTCAGCTGGAAGCAGCTGTCGGTGATCGCCGGCATCTCGTATTGGCGTTTCTACTTCCGCCTGTTCCCCGGCGCGATCCGCACGCCGCAGGTGCTGGCGTTCCTCAAGGCGCTGCAGGCGACGATCGGCCGCAAGTTGCTGATCGTCTGGGATCGACTGCAGGCCCATCGCTCCAAGCTCGTACGTAAGCACCTTGAGGAGCAGCGGGGCGCCATCGCGCTCGAGTACCTGCCGGCTTACGCCCCGGAGCTCAACCCGGTGGAGTGCATCTGGGGCTACCTCAAGCACCACGCCATGCCGAACTACTGCGCCGCCGATTTCGGTGCGCTCAAGCATCGGGCGCGCCGAAACCTGCGCTCCATGCAGCGACGACCGACGCTGGTGCGAGCGTTCTGGCGCCAGGCAGAACTGTTCTGAAGTGGTCACGTACTTACGCAAGACTCAATAGTGGCCTGTACCAACTGATTGTGTACTGATGTGTCTCGAAGGGTCTGCGTACTTCCACTTCACGGTCCGCGGCGATTTGTTGTAGTGGCGGATGTATCGCATGAGCTTTCTCTTCAGGTCCGAGACGGAAGTGAACACGCCACGAGCGATAACGTCGCGCTCGATCTTGCCGAACCACAGTTCGACTTGGTTGAGCCACGAGGAGTACGTCGGGGTGAAGTGCAGGTGAACCTTCGGATGCGCTTCCAGGAAGTCCTTGACCGGTTTGCTCTTGTGAGCCGACAGGTTGTCGGCGATCACGTGGATCTCTTTGCCGCGGGGCTGATTGATCACGATGTCGGTGAGGAACGCGACGAACTCCGCCGAGGTGTGCCGTTCGGCGGTCTTGCCCAGCACCTCACCGGTCTGGGTGTTGAAGGCGGCATACAGCGACAACGTGCCGTGACGGAAGTATTCAAAGCCATGACGCTCAGCTCGCCCTGGCGAGAGCGGCAGCACCGGGTCCTTGCGATCCAGGGCCTGGATTGCCGTCTTTTCGTCGACACAGAACACCGCTGCGTGCTGCGGCGGATTCAAATACAGCCCGATAATGTCCGCGGCCTTCTTCTCAAAGTCCGGATCGTTCGAGGCCATGTAGCGCTCGATCCGATGCGGCTTCAGCCCGTGCTTGCGCCACACGCGCGCCACCATCATGTGGCTCACTTGCAGATGCGCGGCGAGCTTGCGCGTGCTCCAGTGCGTCACCCCAGCGGCCGGCGCGTGCCGTGTCGCCTCCAAGATCCGCGCTTCCAGCTCTGGCGTGAGCACCGTGGCGACCTGGCCCAAGTGTCGGCTGTAGAGACCGGCGATGCGCTGCTCGGCGAATCGCCGCGTCCAACTCGCCACGAAGCCCCGGCTGCACTCGATCCGCTCGGAGGCTTCATCCCACGTATGGCCGTCAGCGAGCAGCAGAATCAGCCGCGCCCGTCGGGCATCTTCCGCCCGATCTGTTCGGCTATTGGCTCGCCTTGTCAGCTCCATACGCTCCGCATTCGTCAAGGTGATCGCGTCTTTCATAGACGCGATTATAGTCTATGAATGACTGTTACAGTCCACTAGCTTCGTCGCCGACCTTTGATTTGCTGATCATTTCTATCTGCTAGCCAACGCGCTGCTTGTCGAGCGCGGG
>Ga0316601_100000663_pt1 | contig 15560 bp, 11 predicted proteins | sample OWC_soil_day5_no_FD_207663 | JGI IMG/M metagenome (GOLD analysis project Ga0316601, IMG submission 207663) | Wetland soil microbial communities from Old Woman Creek delta, Ohio, United States - OWC_soil_day5_noCT | ecosystem: Environmental > Terrestrial > Soil > Wetlands | place: USA: Ohio... | reverse complement strand
AGGCCACCTTTGCAACTGCATAGCCCACGACCAATCCGCCGACAAGCCCCAGACCGAAGCCCCCGATTGCGCCACTGAAATGGTCGACTCGACGGATTGACAACACTTCTGCCGTGGGAACATAGCCCCGTCCAGAATCACCGGTGAAGAGACAGGAATCGCGTGTCAGAAGTACATCCGATACGGCGAACTCCTTCCCGTTCCGTGGAAGGACCGTCGCACTTCGATCGGCACACCTGCGGTTGAGCGTCGCGACGGCGACCGTATCGCCTCTTGGTGTTTCATTGTCGAATGTCACAGTGTAGGTGTGGGAACAGCCCGACACCACCCAGATCAGAATCCCGAGCAAGGGAGGAAGCAGTCGAGGTACAGTTTTCATGAGTAGCAGGTTGATGATGAACTGGAAAAGATGCCCATACGGGTCGGGTGCCCGCCTGTTAGGCGCAGGCAAAGTTCTATGTCGATGGCGTTTTACAGCACAGACCGTCGACGCGTGCAAATGCCTGTCATACCACCCTCACAATTGAGTCCGAGCATTTGACCGCCTGTCGCGTACAAGCTTACCACTGTGAAAGATCCCGCGCATGGCGCGATCTCGCCAATCTCGAGTGCCGTCGTAGAACCGTTTGTTCGTATCCACCGTGGAGATTAGCACGCCGGCGACATGTCGCCGCAGGCGGCCGGTGATAATGCCGTCTGCTCGTACAAAAAAGCTCGGAAAACAGCTGTGTCGGGCTGAGGTGTTGCTGCAGCTCACCCAGACGTAATTCGCGGTGGCGGCCGCCTGCACTGATGCCGGCATTCTGACCTCCGGGTAACTCGAGCCGCGGTTCAGTGCGTGGTATCTTGCCCCTACCTCAGTAGCCATAATCGCGACCCGTTTCGGGGAAGCGTGACCAGCGTGAAAGGAGTGAAAGACTAGCTGTGCGCCCCGACGCTTGTATTCCCGGTACAGTTCCGGGAATGCGTACTCATAGCAAAGGAGTACTCCACAGCGGACACCCTTTAGGTCGAAAGTTGCGAAGTGTCTTCCAGGACTGTAGTACACTAGATCGGCCTTTGAGCAGAACATCTTGTCGTAGCGATCAATGATTTGGCCCTGCGGATTGATTACGTACGCGCTGTCATGCGGCTTGTGACGACCTGTTAACCGATGCGTTGATCCTAAGATGACCCAAAGGCGGGTCTGCCTAGCCAGATTCAAAACATGACGCGTGGCTGCCTGGAGCCGAGACCAATCGAAGTGATAATACGACTTGAAGTCGACTCCTGCATAGCCGGAGAGACTGGCCTCTGGAAAGTGCGCGACGTCAGCCCCAAGACTACGAGCTTCCCGCATTTGAGTCTCCACGTACCGTTGATTACGGCTGATGTCCGCATCGACTGGAAAATAGCATGTGGCAACCGATATCCTCATGGTGATCTGGCCTTATTCAATTAGTGGTACCGCAAAACGCCCTATCAAATGAACTTTGCTTGCGCCTAACTCTTGGCTTTCTGAAATGCGTGTAGTTGGCCGCACGAGGCGGGAAGCCGCGTTGCGGATCTAACTTGCCCTGGCCTAAGGCTTCTCGCCTATCATCTCGTCAATCGGACTCCGAATCGACCCAAGAACCCGCTCGCTAACGTGTGTGTAGATCTCCGTCGTTTGTATCAATAAGTGGGGCGTATCCAGCGAATGATACAGGAGGCGTCGATGGTGGACGGTGGTCATCCGGGTTTAGTCGAGACCTTGCGGCAAATAGCGACACCAAAGGTTACTCCGATTTGGAGAAAGATGCAAGACGGCGTGAGCCGCGCACCAAGCCTCCCCACGGATTTTTCCGCCTGGATTTGGTGTTTAATCTACACGGTGTACCCAGTCCGAGGAAGAGTACCGGGTGCGGACGAGCTCAGCAATGCGATCTCCGGGCACATCTTCCAAGGCTTCTTCCACGCCCCATTCCTGCCGCACGGATTGTTTGACGGCGGCTGCGGGAACACCCAGGTTGCGCAGAAAGCGTTCATGCGGCCGCCCCTTTCTGTAAGACGGCTCGCGGGATGGATGAGGCAGGAAAGGCGAAATCAACTGGAGATTAAAGTTCAGCAAAACCACACCGTGAAAGAGGATGAACCGCTCCTTCCTCCTCTGAGAGTTGCCCGAGAACTTCAAGGAATCGATCGCCAGGTCCGTATGCCCCCGGACTTCAACACCTCCCCCTGTAACCATGTCAACAGCACGGCGGAGGCGGTCCATGACATGGACGTTGGTTCCCTGGATCGTCGAGAGCGGACCACTCGAGCCGGTCCGAAGTATGAGCGCGTAGTCCAGGCACCCGGGACCCTGAACAACCGTCCCTCCTCCGCTGTACCTTCTGAGGATGGGAACGCCTGCAGTCCGACACGCTTCGGGATAAACTTCCGTACTCACCCGGTTGGAGTAGCCGAGCACGACGAAGATCGAGGAGGGTTCCCAGAACCGGAGTATCTCCCGGTCGTATCCCTGCTCGCACATCTCGAGCAGAGCTTCATCACAGGCAAGGTTTTCTTCGGGCGTAGGATAGGTAAGATCCAATAGCTGCATGAGCTGCGTATTTGATTGAGTAAAGAGAAACTCGTACATTGTGTACCCTTGGCGGGCGTCCCCAAATACCCTCATCCGAACCGAAAGCGGTTCAGGACAGGTCTCGAATCTCGAAGCATGAACCTCGACCTTCCGTTTGACCGCCCGCACCGAAGCGGTACTTGCTCTTTGTCGTATAGCCTTGAGGGAACGTGAAAACTGAAAATAAAGAACAGCAGACTCTTCCGCAAGATGGTGGCCGCGACGCCACTGCCGAGAGGGATAAATGGCTGGACGCTCTCGAATTCGTTCTCGAGTCGGTCCTCAAGGAAAGGGACAGCACCGAAGCTCCCTTGTTGCTCAGCAAGCTTGCCACCCGATTGCGGGATGCAGGCGTGGACGTCCCCACTACCGTGGGCACCCCCTACATCAATACCATCCCGGCGGACAACGAACCACCATACCCCGGCAACCGGGAAATCGAGCGGCGCATCAAGAGCTACACCCGCTGGAATGCCATGGCCATGGTGGTCAAGGCCAACCGGCTGCATGGCGGACTCGGCGGGCACATCTCAACCTACGCATCCTCGGCGACTCTCTATGAGGTCGCCTTCAATCACTTCTTCCGCGGCGGTGACGACGGCCGGCCTGCCCATATGGTATACTTCCAGGGACACGCTGTGCCGGGTATTTATGCGCGCGCCTTCCTGGAAGGGCGCCTGAATGCCGAACATCTCCACAATTTCCGGCAGGAACTGTCCGAGGGAGGCGGACTCCCTTCTTATCCTCACCCTTATTTGATGCCGGATTTCTGGCAGTTCCCGACCGTGTCGATGGGACTAGGCCCTCTCATGTCCATCTACCAGGCTCGATTCAACAGGTACCTCAAAGCCCGCGGATTCCTCAAAGGAGAAGATGAACCGCGGGTCTGGGCATTCCTCGGGGACGGAGAGACCGATGAACCCGAGTCTCTTGGCGCACTGAGCGTCGCCTCTCGCGAACATCTGGACAATCTGACCTGGATCGTCAATTGCAACCTGCAGCGCCTGGACGGCCCCGTCCGTGGCAATGGAAAGATCATCCAGGAACTGGAACGGATCTTCAGAGGCGCAGGATGGAACGTCATCAAGGTCATCTGGGGCTCCGACTGGGATCCGCTGCTTGCTGCCGACAAAAAGGGATTGCTGCTGAAACGGATGGAAGAAGCGGTGGACGGCGACTATCAGAAGTACTCCGTCTCCCCCGGCAGCTATACGCGCAAGCACTTCTTCGGGAAATACCCTGAACTCTTTGAGATGGTGAACCATCTGACGGACGAGCAGATCCACAAGCTCCTCCGGGGAGGACATGATCCCAAAAAGGTGCATGCCGCCTACAAGGCGGCCGTTGAGCACAAAGGCGCTCCCACCGTCATCCTTGCCAAAACCATCAAGGGGTACGGCCTGGGCGAAGCAGGCGAAGGACGGAACGTCACCCACCAGCAGAAGAAGCTCAACGAGAAGGAGCTGCGGGAATTCCGCCAGCGGTTCGGCATCCCTATCAGCGACGAAGAAGTCGTCGAGACGCCGTTCTACCGGCCCCCCGCAGACAGTCCTGAAACACAGTATCTTCTCGAACGGCGGAAGGCGTTGGGAGGGTTTCTCCCTCGTCGGACAGAAACGACGGAGCGGCTCGAAGTGCCTGCGCTTGCCGGGTTCAAGGAATTTTTGCAGGGATCCGAGCGCTTCGAAGTTTCCACCACGATGGCGTTCGTTCGGCTGCTGAGCAACCTGCTCCGTAACAAGAACATCGGCCGCCGTATCGTCCCTATTATTCCGGATGAGGCCAGAACCTTCGGCATGGACCCGCTCTTCAGGGAGATCGGAATCTATTCGATCAAAGGGCAGCTGTACGATCCGGTGGACAAGGAATCCTTGCTGTATTACCACGAAGCCAAGGATGGCCAGATCCTCGAGGAGGGCATCACCGAAGCCGGGGCGACAGCCTCGTTCATCGCCGCAGGCACGTCATATGCTTCGAACGCCCAACCGATGATTCCCTTCTATGTGTACTATTCAATGTTCGGATTTCAACGCGTCGGCGACCTGGACTGGGCGGCGGGGGACATCAAGACCAAAGGCTTTCTCATGGGGGCCACGGCGGGCCGGACTACGCTGAACGGCGAGGGATTGCAGCACGAGGATGGCCATAGCCTGATTCTTGCCAGTACTATCCCGACGCTCATGTCCTATGACCCGGCGTTTGCCTACGAAGTCGCCGTTATCGTCCAGGATGGCCTGCGAAGGATGTACGCGGAAGGGGAGCATCTCTTCTATTATGTTACCCTCTACAACGAGAACTATGCCATGCCTCCGATGCCGGAAGGTTCGGCCGAGGGGATCCTCAAAGGTCTGTACAAATTTTCCGAGGGAGAGCAGAACCGGAAACTCCGCGCCCACATTCTGGGAAGCGGACCGCTGCTGCGCCATGCCCTGTCAGCGCAGAAAATACTCCTCGAGCAGTACGGGGTCTCGGCCGACGTCTGGAGCGCAACCAGCTATAAACTGCTCCGGGCCGAAGCCCTGAACGCACGGCGATGGAACATGCTGCATCCAACCGAGACAGCACGGAAATCGTATCTGGAGACGGTGCTGGAAAAGGAGAAGGGAGTCTTTGTGGCAGTGTCGGACTACATGAAGCTCGTCCCCGACCAGATTGCTCCCTGGGTTCCGGGCGGACTGATGACGCTCGGGACCGATGGGTTTGGAAGGAGCGATACCCGTGCACGGCTCCGGCGGTTCTTTGAAGTCGACGCGGAAATGATAGTCGTGGCTACACTGTATGCGCTTGCGCAGAAGGGACAGGTCAAGAAGCAGGCGGTGCTCAAGGCGATCAAGGATCTGAACATCGACCCGGAAAAGAAGTACCCGTTCTATTAGTTGGCCCGTAAGGTAGAGCGTCACGATGCAACTTCCCAATGGCCGCTCGTGTGGCGCCAGGTTACAAAAACCAATATGAGGCATTCTCATGGATGTACGATTGCCGCGCCTCGGAGAAGGCGCAGACTCAGGAACGGTCGCCAGCATCTTTGTCAAAGAAGGGGACCAGGTCACCAAGGACCAGCCGATTCTCGAGCTGGAAAGTGAAAAAGCCGTGGCGTCCATTCCTTCCCCTGCGTCCGGTACGGTTACAAAACTGCATATTAAAGAAGGAGATGAGATAAAGGTCGGGCAAATGATCATCTCGCTCGACGAAGGGCGGGCACCCAAAGGATCCACCCCCGGGAAGACCGTGGACGTTGCGGCAGAAGACACGGCCGAACAGGAACGCTCCCACCGTGAGGAAGAAATGGTCCCCGGAGAGGCTACCCGGGGAGAGGAAGGGGATGAGGGTGGCGATGAAGTAAGGGAAATCGAAGAAGAGCAGGAACAGAAACTGGAACTCCCCGCTCCCACCGATGGAGGAACGGTGCCGGCTGCCTCCCCGTCCATACGCAAGATGGCACGCGACATCGGTATTGACCTGCGGAGAGTCAAAGGGAGCGAGCGCGGGGGGAGGATCGTCATGGAGGATGTGCGCCGGTACATACAACGGCTGCAACAGATTGCGTTCCAACAGTCTGCCCGAAAACCTGCTGCCAGGGGAGAAGAGGCGCCGCGGGCGGCAAAGCCGATACCCGAATCAATCGACTTTTCCAAATGGGGGAAGGTTCGAAAAGAGAAGATCACGACGCTTCGGCGGGCGATAAGCAATAAGATGGTGGAATCCTGGACGACGATTCCGCATGTCACCCAGTTCGACGAGGCGGACGTCACCGATATCCTGAAGCTCCGGAAGAAATACAGCCCGGCCTACGAGAAGAAAAAGGCCCGCCTTACCCTGACATCATTTGCGCTCAAAGCTGTGGTGGAAACACTGCAGAAGCACCCGATCTTCAACGCAAGCATGGATGAAGCCTCGGGGGAGATCGTCTATAAGAACTACTACCACATCGGCATCGCGGTGGATACGGAGCAGGGCCTGATCGTGCCCGTCCTCAGGGACGTCGACAAGAAGAGCATGGTGCAGCTTTCTGCGGAACTGCAGGAACTAGCGGACCGCACACGGCAACGCAAGGTCTCGCTCGAGGAGATGCAGGGAGGGACCTTCACGATCTCCAACCAGGGCGGTATCGGTAGCGCGCACTTCACCCCCATCATCAACAAGCCGGAGGTGGCGATCCTGGGAATGGGACGTGGGACGGAGAAGACAATCCTCCGCAAGGGAAAGCCGGCAAAGAGGATGATGCTGCCTCTCGGGCTTTCCTATGATCACCGCCTTATTGATGGTGCCAACGCCGCCCGGTTCATGGTGGACCTTGTCGCCGCCTTCGAGCAGTTCAACGAGAAGCTCCTGCGCGAGAAGTAACATATCGGATTCATCTGGAACGAAAGGACGACTGTGAAAGCGACCAAGACTGAACTCGTAGTTCTCGGAGCCGGCCCCGGAGGCTATACGGCCGCGTTCTATGCTGCTGCACGAGGCAAGAAGGTAATACTGGTGGAGATGGAGGACCGCCTCGGCGGGGTCTGCCTGAACCGGGGATGCATCCCATCGAAGGCGCTTCTCCATGCGGCGAAGCTGATTTCCGAGGCCGAAGAATCGGGATTCCGCGGCATCTATTTCGAGAAACCCAGGCTTGACCTGACCAAGATGCGGGAGTGGAAGGACTCGATTCTTCAGAGGCTCTCAAAAGGGGTCAGCGACATGGCGGCGCGTCGTGGCGTCGAAGTGCTTTATGGGAGGGGATACTTCGAGGACTCCAGGACTCTTCGCGTCGAGACCTCGAAGGGACAACAGTTCTTCACGTTTGAGCAGGCGATCATAGCCACCGGTTCCAGGGCGGCAATGCCCGCGGCGTTCGACCTCGGCAACAAACGGATCATGACATCAACCGAGGCTCTTGAGATCGAGGAGATCCCGGAGAAGCTGCTGATCGTCGGCGGTGGATATATCGGTATGGAACTCGGGACCGTCTACGCGACCCTGGGGAGCAGCATTGTGGTCGTGGAGGCCCTCGGGTCAATACTCACCGGTGCCGACCCTGACCTGGTCCGGCCGATCATGAAGTATTCCGAGAAAGCGTTCAAGGAAGTTCGCACGAACGCCAAGGTGCTGAAGATGGCCACGAGCGGCAAGCAGATCAAGGTCAGCGTGGAATGCAACGGCGAGAAGGCCGATGAGCTCTATGACCGGGTTCTTGTCTCAGTGGGGCGCACGCCGAACACGACGAACCTGGGGCTGGAGAACACGAAGGTGCAGCGGGACGAGAAAGGGTTCATCATCGCCGATCACGAACAACGTACGGCGGATGCGAACCTGTTCGCGATTGGCGACGTTGCCGGCGGAGTGCTGCTCGCGCACAAGGCGGCGAAGGAAGCGCGTGTTGCCGTTGATGTGATCAGTGGCGAGAAGAGCGCGTTCGAGGACATCATCATGCCCGCCGTCGTCTTCACGGATCCCGAGCTCGCCTGGTGCGGCCTCACGGAGGCCGAAGCGAAAGCGGCCGGAAAGGAAGTGCATACGGTGAAGTATCCCTGGTCTGCTTCCGGGCGCGCGATGAGTTTCGACAGGACCGACGGCATGACCAAACTGGTGATCGAACCGGGAACCGAGCGGATCCTCGGCGTGGGCATCGTTGGCGCCGGTGCGGGCGAGTTGATCAGCGAAGCGGTGATGGCGATAGAGATGGGTGCCACGGCGCAGGACGTTGCTCAGTCTGTACATCCTCATCCCACGCTTTCGGAGACGATTTTTGAAGCTGCCGAGATGTACTATGGCTATGCTACACATATGTATTCGAAGAAGAAGTCATGAATTACATTGAGTCACTTATGTTTGTTCTTAGGTGACAACAGCTTAAAAAAAATTACCGTGATGTCAAAATTACCGATTTGTTAAGTTCTTTGATATCAATGTTTTATCTTTAAGCGGAATATTTTTCCGCTCTGGAGTCTGCCAAATTTGCATTAGTACTTGACTTTTTGATTTCGTTTTCGCATATTTGCGCTGGGTACCGGGATACGGTTATTCGCAAAGTTTTTGGGATGTCTACTGTATGTTGCGAAGAGCTCAGGAGGCAAACATGCAAAACGGAGTGAGGTCGTTACAGCGAGCAGTGCTATCGAGACTCTTCGACCATCTGCAGGAGCATTACGGAGTAGATTCAGCGCGCGATTTTTTTGTCGACGGACGTTTGAATCTTCACCAGGTTGATGCACTTCTGGCATTCAAAAGTGATTCACAGCTGGACGAGTTACGTTCCGCCCTGGATCGGCTCGAGCATGGAACCTACGGAGTATGCATCACCTGCAAGCGCCCGATCAGTCGGGATGTTCTTGAGCGGGATCCCGGACGAAGCATATGCGCGGCGTGCGAGCAGGGATTCAACCATGGTGCCAACCTGGAGATGGGTCATGCGGCACTGAACGCTTTTGAGCCGCACGCACTTTTCTAGGTGTGCGGCTTGTGATTTTTCCAACCCCTCTTCCATCTGCCCGGTGTCCCCGTTGAAACGCGACCTTACCTCATTTGCCCTCTGGACACAGAAGGAACTTGCTGACGTTCTTTCTCTCGCCCGTCGAATGAAAGCGGGAGAGATGGACGCGCAACGGATGCTGGCGAACAAGGCCGTCGCTCTGATCTTCGAGAAGGAATCTCTCCGCACCCGGGTCTCGTTCGAAGTAGGGATCGCTCAGCTTGGCGGCCACCCGATTTTCCTGGAGCAGGAAACGATCGGCATGGCAACTCGCGAGTCCGTCCATGACATCGCGCAGGTGCTCTCGCAGTACGCAGTACTCATCGTCGCCCGGACGTTCAAACATCAGACCTGCATCCAGCTCGGCGAAAGCGCCAGCATTCCGGTTATCAACGCGATGACCGACGTGCTGCATCCGTGTCAGGTTCTCGCCGACGCCCTGACGCTGCAGGAGATGGGGAAGTTCTCTCCCGAGACGAAGATCGTCTTTGTGGGAGACGGGAACAACATGGCCAACTCCTGGCTGGAAATGGCGCAGAAGTTCCCCCTTGACCTGACTGTTTGCTGTCCGGCTGGCTACGAGCCGCATCCCGAGATCCTTGAGCAGGCCCGCTCCTCCCGGGTGAGCAATGTGCGGGTCGTGCAAGACCCCAACGTGGCAGTTCAGGGAGCCGATGTTGTCTACACGGACGTCTGGTTCCAGGTTCGTGGTGGCCCGGACGACACCCGCCGCCTTAATATCTTCCGTCATTATCAGGTGAACAAACAATTAATGAGCCGTGCCAACCGGGATTGTCTTGTCATGCATCGTCTCCCTGCAAACCGCGGTGAGGAAATCTCCAGCGAGGTACTTGACGGCAAACAATCCATTGCGCTCTTTCAGGCGCAAAACCGGCTGCATGTACAGAAAGGGATTATGAGCTATCTGCTTGCCTCACGGTAGCCGCGATCAGTACGGGCCTTCCCCACCCTGCCCCCCCCGAGATTCTCATCTCCCCTGTTCGAATTTGTAGCCATTGCCCACGATTCTAGACGTTGTGAGAGTTCGAAAACCCCCAAACTGGACTAAAAACGGGAGGTTATTCTGGCACGCGGGTTGGTGTATCCATTGGTGGAAGACGTAGACGGGAGGAAGAGACCAACAGACGGATTGTTCACTGGTTTGGTGGCTTATCGCCGAGGTGAGATATGAAAAAGCTGGCTTTGCTTTCCTTGTTCTGTCTGGCCGCATTGTCGGTCGCACACGCAGATCCGCCGCATGGCGGCTTCGGAGTTTCTTTTGGGGTCTTCTATTCTTCTCTTGCCCCATACGGTGAATGGATCTCTGTGGGAGCCGATGTGTACGGTTGGAGGCCGCTCCATGTGGCCGCCGGCTGGAGGCCGTACACACACGGGCGCTGGATATGGACCGATGACGGTTGGTACTGGGCATCCAACGAGCCATGGGGATGGGCAGCCTATCATTATGGCCGATGGTATTACGACGACTACTACGGTTGGATCTGGATCCCGGGATATGACTGGGCGCCGGCATGGGTGGAGTGGCGATATGGCGGCGGCTACGTCGGCTGGGCACCGCTCGGCCCGTACGCGGTCTTTAGCGTGAGCTTTGGCGTCCACTACCGAACCCATTGGGTTACGCCTCATCACTGGTGGTCTTTCGTGCACTGCGGTCACATCGCGGCACATGACATGCACCGGCATGTCTACCGCCATGAGGACAACCACGGATTCATCACCAGGACGCGTGACATCGGCAATGTCCGTTATGACGGTGGACGCATCGTGAGTCGGGGGCCCGAGCGGGGCGATGTGGAACGGCGAGGGAACATCCGGATCGACCGGGCCGACATCGTTGATGTTTCGGATCGCCAGGGTGAACGCGTCGTACGCGGGACCAACAACCGCGAGCGGATCGAAACCTACCGTCCCCGCATTTCGGCATCCGACGCAAGCGACGCTGTCGGACGCCCCGCGGCAGTCAGGCAGACCGAACGCCCCGTGAATCTCGACCCGCGTGGCTTCGACGTACGCTCACGCGACGAAAATGTGGAACGCGGACGGGATGCGCGCAGGTCGGATCTCTACAGGCAGCAACGAATAACGAACCCGCAACAGGAGCAACCCCGAAGCGACGACCAGGGCGCCCGTTCCTATGAACCCAGGCGATCGGAGCGAAACGTGGAACAACCGACAGGCCAGCGCCGGGAGAGCCGACCGAACCTGGAGCAAATGGCGCCGCGTGTGCAACAACGCGAACAGCTACGTTCCCGTGAGCCGGAACGGACCATTCGGCGTCCGGAGATCCGCTCAGGGCCATCTACCCGCATTGCTCCTCAGGCAGAACCGAAGAGAAATGAAGGAGGCGCAGGACGATCGGGGGAAGGAAGAGGCACTGATCGGAGCGGTTCACGCGGCAGCGGACAACGGCGTTAGAAGAAGAACGATAAGCACTCAGAAATACGAGGCAGCCAGAAGAGGCACAAGGGAGCATGCCATTCCTCTCTTGTGCCTTTTGTGCATTTTGTGGACATAGTAGCTTCTGTCCCTGTCATGTCCCGCGTTGAAGCCCTCAGAAGTCGTTCTTCCTCTTCAACACCTGACCCGCTCTCCACTCCTGAACCTCGTACCACTGCGGCGACTGGGACGTCTGGACCAGATAGTTGCTGGTTCCTTTGTTCTGGCAGAACCGGATCTGCGTTCCATCCACATCAATGAGGGCAACTTGCGTGGGCGGCGCAGAGAGCGCTGAATCCACGAATCCGTCCGCCTGCAGATTGGCAAGAGAGCCCAGCACGCTTCTCATGGTCGGTTGCGACACGGAGTCGCCGTTCAGCCGCCAGAGGCTGTCGTTCATGGCCAGCGTGAATGTGGTGTCTCCGTACTTGTACGTCACCGACTTGACAAGGTCTGGCTCATTCCTGTAGATGGATTTGTCACGCCAATCCTTCGACTGCTGAACGAACGTGTAGCTGAACATCCCATCGGCGAGATATACGTCATCCGACCCTTCCCTGCGGACATACGTTTCGGTGTAGGACGCGCTTGGCTTCCCGACCCGGAATGCAGCAACAAGATTTCCTCCCGCATACATCTGCACCAGGGTACCTGATGAATCGACCTGGAAGACCCGCTGCTTTTCGGGATTGGAAGAGACGACGTTTTTCACCTCGATGTTCTTTCCTTTGCCGACAGCTGCCGTGACCACGGTCTGGTCTGCGCGATAGCGCAAAGGGGATGTGAGCATCCAGCCATTGCCTTGTTTTTCCAGGACCACGGAAGTGCCGGAGGCATTCACCTCAAGTCTGTCGACGGTTGCAGAGTCATAACTCACCAGCATTGTGCCGGAGCCTTCCGTTGTGCTTACCTCTCCCGGCTGCCGGAGCACGAAGAAGGCGATGATCGCGAGCGCGATCACCGTACCTACGAGGATCCAGGTTGTGCGTTTCATGCGTTTGTGTATGTAAAGTTGTTAACTACCGTGTCTCCAGGGCGCGTTTGCGCGCCTTGCGCATCCTCCAGCGGACGAGGCCATACCCCAGGACCAACACGGGCGGCAGGACCAGGTTCACATACTTGACCGCCTTCTTCGTTCCGTCGGACACCTGATCCAGCGGTGGGGTGGTCAGCTCTTTGGATCGAATCGTGATCAGCCCGGCGTCGTCGACCAGGTAATCCACCATGTTCGCGAAGAACGTGAGATTCTCACGGTTCCCGAATTGGTCACGAGGGAAGTCTCCGTCGCCCAGCACGACGATCCGGGTGGCGGGGCTTGCGGTCAGCGGTGACGTGGTCGGTGGCAACGAGCCGGCGGCCGTGTCCGTCGGTACCGGCTTGCCGCTGAAAGCACTGCGGAATGAGCCTTCCACAAGCACCCCCAGCGGAAGCTCCTTCTCCGTGAACATTTCCGCCGTGTAGCGTTCCAACGGATCATACATGAACTGTCCGGTCAGGCGCCCGCTCTGCTTCGAGGAGCGCACCAGGACCTCCGCCTGCAAAGCGCGCGATGAAACACTCAAGGTATCCACCGTGCTGGCGAAGACCAGGATCATTCCCTGCAGGTCCTTCACCATGGTGTTCCCCTTGCTGAAGTTGCTCACCAGCGGGAGATAGGGAAAAGGAACCTGCGATTGGATATTGAACCCGAACTGTTGCTGCATGACGCTGATGTTGGCGCACTGCGCATCGCGGACCAGGTCAGTATTGACTCGAACCCCGTACGTTTCAAGCAGGTCGTCCAGGTTCAAATCCACCGGGCGGCCCATCCTGTTCTGAAGGTTGGCATCCACCTTGTTCAGGAGGAAGGCCACTTTGCCTCCCCGCATGAGATACTGGTCGATCTGGAATTTGGCAGGCTCGCTGAACCGGTTGGCGGGCGCGGCCACGATGAGCGCGGCGACATCTGCCGGGACGGCGTTTCCTTTGGTCACATCGACCGGAACCACGTCATACTGCTTGCGCAAGATCTCCTGCGCGTGCGTCAGCTCATTGAGCGCCGGCTCTCCCTGGCCGTTCAGGAAACCGATCTTCTTCCGCCCTTGCACGGTCATCCGTTTGATGGTGCTGCTGATGTCGTACTCGAGCGTCCCCGTGTTCTGGATGACCGGAATGGATTCCTTCCTGTCCTCGTAGAGGAAAACCAATCCCATGTAGGCCTTTTTGACCTCGAATTTGTCCTCCTTGACCACCTGTACCTGCACGGGAGCAACGCCCTGCTGTTGCGCCTCCTGCTCGAGCTTCTCCCCCGACGGGTCGATGAACTCGTACTGCAGATTCCCCCGGGCGTACGCTTTGTATTCATTGAGCTGGTCGAGCAGGATCCGCCGATTGTTGTTGTACGGCGCGGGCAGGTCCTCCGTGAAATATGCCTTGACGGTCACCTTATCGTCGAGGCTCCGGACAAGCTCTTTGCTTGCGTCTGAAAGGGAGAAGACATTGTTCTTCGTAACGTCGAGCCGGCCGAAGATCCTGACAGATATAATATTGAGCAGGACAAGGATCACGAGAACGATCCCGGCCCGGAGCAGCATCTGCGATTTCACTGTTTTGTTCTTCATGGCATGCTTACCATTTCCGTCGTTCAAGAGAAACCGTCGCCAGCAGGAGCGAGAAACCCAGCAGCGACACAAAGTAAATGATGTCGCGAGAATCGATCACTCCTCGCGCGATGTTCGAGAAGTGGTAATCGACCGAAAGAAACTCCAGCGTGGATGCCAGTCCTTCCGGCACGTACATCAGCACCTTGTCCATGAGAAAGAGCGCCAGGACGATCAGGAAGCTGGTGATAAAGGCGATGATCTGATTTTCTGTGAGGCTGGAAGCGAAAAGACCGATGGCGATGTACGCACCCCCCATGAGCAGCAGGCCGATATAGCCGGCAACCACCGGTCCGAGTTCGATCGATCCCAGGGCCATCATGGTAACAAGATACAGGAGGGTCGGCAGCAGTGCTGCCGCCAGCAGGCTCCAGGCGGCAAGGAATTTTGCGATCACGATCTCGGCGTCGGTGACCGGCTTGGTGGTCAGGAGCTCCAGTGTCCCGGATTTCATCTCCTCCGCGAGGAGCCGCATGGTGATCGCCGGCACGAAGAAGAGGAAGACCAGGGGAACGAGTTCGAACACCACGCGCATCGACGCCACGTTCATCAGGAAGAGATTGCTCGTAAAGAACCAGCCAATGATGGCAAGGAAGACCACAATGACCACATAGGCCACCGGCGAATTGAAGTACGAGCGCAATTCGCGCCGGAAGATGGGAGATATGTTCTGAAGAGAGATCATGATTCTGAAGTAGTGAGTTTGTGGAATACTTCTTCCAGTGTCGTGACACGGCGGTGCATCTCGAGAATCACCCATCCTTCCGCAACCGCCAGGTGGAAGACTGCCTCCCGGGCATCATGCCCCTTTTCGGTCTGCATCTCATAGCTGCCAGTAGACCCGTCCTGCGCAAGGATTCTCACGCCGGAGACCTGCGGAATCGAGCGCAAACGCGGAAGGATGTCCTCCACCGGCCGCAACGCGCCGGTCCTGAGCTCCAGCCGCAGGGCGTCCGCCCCGTGGAAATCGCGCTGGAGTTGACCGGGAGATCCGTCCGCGACGATCTTTCCTTCGTTGATGATCAGGACGCGATCGCACGTTGCCTGGACCTCAGACAGGATGTGAGTCGAGAGGATTACCGTCTTAGCACGGCCGAGTTGCTTGATCAGATTTCGGATCTCCACGATCTGATTCGGGTCAAGGCCGCTGGTTGGCTCATCCAGGATGAGCACTTCCGGGTCATGGATCATGGCCTGGGCGAGCCCGACCCGCTGCCTGAACCCCTTTGACATTTCGCCGATATCCTTGTGCCGCACATCTTCCAAGCCGCAGACATGCACCATCTCTTTCAGGCGCTGGGTGACCGCACCCCCACGGAGGCCATGAAGTTGTGCGGAATACTCGAGGTAGTCCAGGACATTCATGTCCAGGTAGAGCGGGTTCATCTCCGGCAGGTAGCCGATCTTCCGCCGGACCTCCACCGAA
>Ga0316601_100000662_pt1 | contig 15562 bp, 14 predicted proteins | sample OWC_soil_day5_no_FD_207663 | JGI IMG/M metagenome (GOLD analysis project Ga0316601, IMG submission 207663) | Wetland soil microbial communities from Old Woman Creek delta, Ohio, United States - OWC_soil_day5_noCT | ecosystem: Environmental > Terrestrial > Soil > Wetlands | place: USA: Ohio... | reverse complement strand
CGCTGTTTCCGTATGCCTCCTAAGGCTCAACTTTCAATGGCCCACGCAAGTCCTTATTTTTGAAGCTGTTTTTATTCTTAGGTTGTGAACAATGGCCTCTAAGTGCCTGATTTCATTGATTTTTTTCGCCACCGCGTTGACCCTGTGGTTTTTGTGAGATACAGTGTCGTTTAGTGGCCATGGGTGGAAAAAAGTGTCGGAATGGGTGTTTCGAGGGACCTCAGCCTTGGTGCTGGATGCCAAGGGGCGCATCAACGTGCCGGTGCGCCATCGCGACCCGCTCGTTGCGGCCTGTAGCGGCCAGCTGACACTCACCCGTCATCCCGAAGGCTATCTGTTGATCTACCCTCGCCCGGTGTGGGAGACGGTGGAAACCGAGCTGATGGCGCTGAAGGCCGCCTCCGATGGCTGGCGCCGCATCTTCCTGGGCAGCGCGGTCGACGTGGAGATCGACAGCGCGTCGCGCGTGCTGATCCCGCCCGAGCTGCGCGACGCCGCCGGCCTGAACAAGGACGTGCTGCTGATCGGCACCGGCCGCCGCCTGGAGCTGTGGGACAAGCAGCGCCACGACGCTGTCGAGGCCCGCGTGGTGGCCGCTGGCATGACCGAAGAAGTGCTGGGCCTGAACCTGTGAATGCCGGCCCAGACGCATGGACGCACACCACCGTTCTCCTGGCCGAAGCCGTGGAGGCACTGGTGCACGTCCCCGACGGCCGCTATGTGGACGGCACCTTCGGCCGCGGCGGCCATGCGCGGGCCATCCTGGCCCGGTTGTCGCCGCAGGGCCGGCTGATCGCCTTCGACAAGGACCCGCAGGCCATCCGCCTGGGCGAGTCGCTGGCCGACGCCCGGCTGCAGTTGGTGCATGCCAGCTTTGCCGGCATGCGGCAGGTGCTGGCGCAGCACGGCATCACCCAGGTGCAGGGGGTGCTGCTCGACCTGGGCGTCAGCTCGCCGCAGCTGGACGACCCGGCTCGAGGCTTCAGCTTCCGCTTCGACGCGCCGCTGGACATGCGCATGGACACGTCCCGCGGCGAGACCGCCGCGGAATTCCTGGCCCGCGCCGATGAGCGCCTACTGACGCAGGTGATCCGTGACTATGGTGAAGAACGGTTTGCTGTTCAGGTTGCAAAGGCGCTTGTGGCTCGCCGACAGGGCGGGGCAGCCATTCGAACCACAGGCGAACTGGCCCAGGTCGTGGCTGGTGCGGTCAAGACCCGCGAGCCGGGCCAGAACCCTGCAACGCGCACATTTCAGGCTCTTCGGATTCATGTCAACGCCGAGCTTGAAGAGCTCGAGCAAGGCCTGAGCGCGACACTGGAACTGCTGGCCCCGTCGGGACGCCTGGTCGTGATCAGTTTCCATTCGCTCGAGGACCGCATCGTCAAGAGCTTCATCGCGCGCGAAAGCCGCGACGAGCCCGACCGCCGCGCCCCGTTCGCGCCGCCGCGGCCGTCGCGGCTGCGTGCGCTGGGCCGCATCCGCGCCGGCGCGGCCGAAGTGGCGGCCAACCCGCGAGCGCGCTCGGCCGTGATGCGCGTGGCCGAGCGCACGGCAGTGCCCTACGCGAGCGTGACGCCGGCGCCAGGCCGCGGCCTCGGGGGCAAGAGGGTGTGACCCGCGTGAACCTGCTGCTGCTCGCTGCCTTGCTGGCCAGTTGCCTGTACCTGGTGAAGACCGCGTACGAGTCGCGCCGCCTGTTCCATGCCCTGGACCGTGCGCGCGTCGAGCAAGCCAAGCTTGACACCGAGTTCAAGCGCCTGGACGCCGAACGCCAGGCTCAGGCCACCCACTTGCGGGTGGAGAAGGTGGCGCGCGAGAAGCTGCGCATGCGCACCGCCACGCCGGCGGTGACGCAGTACGTCAGCGACGAGGCCGTAGCCCCGGCGCGTGGAGCTTCTGCCCCATGAGCCGAAACGCCAAGCCGGGCAAGCGCGCCGCCGCCGCCAGCGTGCGCAACCTGAACTACGCCACCAGCCCGCTGCTGGCGTCGAAGACGCCGCCGTGGCGCTCGCGCTTTTTGGTCGCACTGGTCGGCCTGGCCTTCGCCGTGCTGATCGGCCGCGCGGTGTACATCCAGATCATCGGCACCGACTTCTACCAGCAGCAGGGCGACAAGCGTTATGGTCACGTGATCGAGGTGCCGGCCAGCCGCGGCCGCATCCTCGACCGCAACGGCCAGGTGCTGGCCACCAGCGTGCCGGTGCCGTCGATCTGGGCCATCCCCAAGGACTTCACCGCCGATGTGCAGCAGCGCAACGCACTGGCCCGCCTGCTGAGCATGAAGCCGCTGGAGCTGGATCAGAAGCTGGAAGGCAGCCGCAATTTCGCCTGGCTCAAGCGCCAGGTCGACGAGCCGCTGTGGGCCCAGGTCAGGGGGCTTGGCCTGAAGGGCGTGCACAGCTTGAGTGAATACCGCCGCAAGTACCCCGAGGGTGAATCGGCAGCGCACGTCGTCGGCTTTACCAACATCGAGGAAAAGGGCCAGGAAGGCATCGAGCTGGCATTCCAGGGCGATCTGCAGGGCCGCCACGGCTCGCGCGCCGTGCTCAAGGACCGGCTCGGCCGCGTCATCGAGGATGGCAGCGAACAGGTCGATCCGGTCAACGGCCGCGACATCCAGCTGTCGATCGACTCGAAGGTGCAGTTCTTCGCCTACCAGCGCGTGCGCGACGCCGTGGCCGAGCACGGCGCCAAGGCCGGCAGCGTGGTGGTGCTGGATGTCATCACCGGCGAGGTGCTGGCGCTGGCCAACTACCCCAGCTACGACCCCGGCAACCGCCGCAAGCTGTCGGGCGAGCAGTTGCGCAACCGCGCCCTGACCGACACCTTCGAACCCGGCTCGACGATGAAGCCGCTGGTCGCCGCCTGGGCGCTGGAGACCAAGCGCGTCAAGTCCGACACGGTGATCAACACCGCGCCGCGCAGCCTGATCGTCGGCCCGCTGGTGGTCCGGGACGCACACCCTTATGACTCGCTGACCGTCGAGCAGGTGATCCAGAAGTCCAGCAACGTCGGCGCGGCGCGGCTGGCCATGCAGATGCCGGCGCGCGAGCTGTGGGAGCTGTTCTCCACCGTGGGCTACGGCCAGAAGCCACAGATCGACTTTCCCGGTGCGGTGACGGGCCGGCTCAAGCCGCACAAGACCTGGAAGCCGGTGGAGCAGGCGACCATGGCCTACGGCTACGGGCTGTCGGCCTCGCTGCTGCAGATCGCGCGCGCATACACCTGCCTGGCGCGCGAGGGCGGCGACGTGATTCCGGTGACCTTGCTCAAGCACGACGCGCCGGTCGCCGGCGTCAAGGTGTACTCGCCGGCCACGGCGCACGAGATCCGCCGCATGCTGCAACTGGCCGCCGGCCCCGGCGGCACCGCGCCGCTGGCGCAGACGCAGGGCTATTCGGTGGGCGGCAAGAGCGGCACCGCCCACAAGCAGGAAGGCAAGGGCTACGCGTCCAACAAGTACCGCTCGTGGTTCGTGGGCATGGCGCCGATCAGCAACCCGCGCATCGTCGTCGCAGTGATGGTCGACGAGCCCAGCAAGGGCAAGTACTACGGCGGCGCGGTGGCCGCGCCGGTGTTCAGCCAGGTGGTGCAACAGACGCTGCGCCTGATGGGCGTGCCGCCCGACCTGGAAGTGACGCCGCAGATCATGGCCAGCAAGGTCTCCCCGGCCGAGCCTGAGAGCTTCTGATGCCGAATACCTTGCACCTGGCCCATGCCGACGCCGCCGCACAGTGGCTGGGCACGCGCGTGGCCGGCCAACTGCGCACCGACCACCGCCAGGTGCGCGCTGGCGATGCCTTCCTGGCCTGGCCGGGCTATTCGAACGACGCGCGCCGCTTCGTCGCTGCCGCGCTGCAATCGGGCGCGTCGGCCTGCCTGGTCGACGACCACCACCTCGCCAGCTTCGGATTCGACGACGGGCGCATCGCCGCCATCACTCACCTGAAGGACAAGGTCGGCCCGATCGCGCACCTGTTCCTGGGCCGGCCCAGCGAGAAGCTCAAGGTCGTGGCCACCACCGGCACCAACGGCAAGACCTCCACCGCCTGGTGGACGGCGCAGGCACTCACAGGTCTGGGCCGGCGCTGCGCGCTGATCGGCACGCTGGGCATCGGCGAGCCGCAGGGCGATGGGTTGCAGTCCAGCGGCATGACCACACCCGACCCGGTGCGGCTGCAACAGGCGCTGCACGACTTCGTGGCTCAAGGTTTCACGGCCTGCGCCATCGAGGCCTCGTCGATCGGCCTGCAGGAGCGCCGCCTGGCCGGCACGCACATCGAGGTGGCGTTGTTCACCAACCTGACGCAGGACCACCTCGACTACCACCAGGACATGACAGCCTACTGGAAGGCCAAGCGCGCGCTGTTTGCCTGGCCGGGGCTGAAGGCAGCGGTGCTGAACATCGACGATGCGCATGGTGCCGAGCTCGCCGGCACGCTGCGCCATGCGCCGCTGGACCTGTGGACCTGCTCCACGCACGGCACCGCGCGCCTGATGGCCCAGGGCCTGCATCACGACGACGGCGGCCTGGCCTTCGAGCTGCGCGAGGGCGACCAGGTGCTGCCGCTGCGCAGCGCGCTGATCGGCGACTTCAATGCCGCCAACCTGCTGGGAGTGGTCGGCGTGTTGCGCGCGCTGGGCGTGTCGCTGACGGACGCGGTGCAGGCCGCGGCAGGGCTGGGGCCGGTGCCCGGGCGCATGCAGCGCGTGCGCATCGATGCCCCGGGGCAGCCCGAGGTGGTGGTCGACTATGCGCACAGTCCCGATGCGCTGGAGAAGGTGCTGCAGACGCTGCAACCGGTGGCACGCGCACGGGGCGGCCGGCTGTGGTGCGTGTTCGGCTGCGGCGGCAACCGCGACGCCGCCAAGCGCCCGATGATGGGCGCCATCGCCGCGCGGCTGGCCGACCAAGTGGTCCTGACCAGCGACAACCCGCGCGACGAAGCCCCGGGCTTCATCCTGTCGCAGATCCTGGCTGGCGTCACCGGGCATGACGAGGTGGATGTCATCGAGGACCGGCGCGCGGCCATCGGCCATGCGCTGGCCGAGGCCGCGCCGGCCGACGTGGTGCTGCTGGCCGGCAAGGGCCATGAGGCCACGCAGGAGATCGCCGGCGTCAAGCGCCCGTTCTCCGACCTGAACGAGGCGCACGAGGCCCTGTGCCGCCGCGCCGGGGTGGCGGCATGATGCTGACGCTGGCCCAGGCCCAGGCACTGCTGCCAGGCGCTATGCTGGTCGGCGACGGCAGCGTGGCCTTTGCGCGCGTGCACAGCGACACGCGCACGCTGCATCACGGCGACCTGTTCGTCGCCTTGCGCGGCGAGCAGTTCGACGCGCATGACTTCCTGGCCCAGGCGCGCGTGGCCGGCGCGGCGGCGGCCCTGGCCGAACGCGGCTTGGCCGAGGCCGGCCTGCCCGGGCTGCAGGTGCCCGATGCGCTGGCCGCCTTGCAGCAGCTGGCCGCCGCTTGGCGCCGCCGTTTCCACCTGCCGCTGATCGCTGTCACCGGCAGCAACGGCAAGACCACGGTGACGCAGATGATCGCCTCGATCCTGCGCGCCGCCGACGGCGAGGCCGCCTTCGCCACCGAGGGCAACCTCAACAACCACATCGGCTTGCCGCTGACCTTGCTGCGGCTGCGCGCGACGCACCGCCGCGGCGTGGTCGAGCTGGGCATGAACCATCCGGGCGAGATCGCATTGCTGTCCGGCATCACCGCGCCGACCGTGGCGCTGGTCAACAACGCGCAGCGCGAGCACCAGGAGTTCATGGCCACGGTGGAGGCCGCGGCGCGCGAGAACGGCGCGTCCATCGAGGCGCTGGATGCGCAGGGCACGGTGGTCATTCCGGCCGACGACGACTACACGCCGCTGTGGCGGCAGCTGGCCGGCGCGCGCCGCGTGCTGAGCTTCGCCCTGCGGGCCGGCGCCGACGTGGTTGCGGAACATTCTTGGCAGGCTAGCCACTGGGCGGTGCGCATGCACACGGCGGCCGGCGACGCTGCGTTCAAGCTGCACGTGGCCGGCATGCACAACGTCAAGAACGCGATGGCGGCGGCCGCCGCGGCGTTGGCCGTCGGCGTGCCGCTGGACGCCATCGCGCAGGGGCTGGAGGCCTTCGAGCCGGTGACCGGCCGCTCCAGGCTGCACCGCCGCGTCTGGCGCGGTGCGGCGTTGACGTTGGTGGACGACAGCTACAACGCCAACCCGGATTCGGTGCGCGCCGCCATCGACGTGCTGGCGGCGCTGAACGGCCCGCGCTGGCTGCTGCTGGGCGACATGGGCGAGGTCGGCCAGCAGGGCCCGGCCTTCCATGCCGAGGTCGGCGACTACGCGCGCCAGCGAGGCATCGAACAGTTGTGGACCGTGGGTGAGCAGTGCGTGCATGCGGCTGCTGCCTACGGCACGGCGGCACGGCACTTCGACAGTGTCGACGCGATGCTCGCGGCCCTGCCCAGCGCCGAGCCGGTGGCGGCGGCGCTGGTCAAGGGCTCGAAGTTCATGCGCATGCCGCGCGTGGTGCAGGCGCTGTTGCAGGAGTCGCAACATGCTGCTTAGCCTGAGCCAATGGTTGATCGCGCTGTACCCGGACGAGTTCAGCTTCCTGCGCGTCTTCCAGTACCTCACCTTCCGCGCAGTGATGGCGGCGATGACCGCGCTGCTCATCGGGCTGGCCTTCGGGCCGTGGGTGATCCGCCGGCTCACCGCCCTTAAGATCGGCCAGCCGATCCGCGGCTATGCGATGCAGTCGCACCTGAGCAAGAGCGGCACGCCGACGATGGGCGGCGTGCTCATCCTCATCGGCATCGGCGTGTCCACGCTGCTGTGGTTCGACTGGAGCAACCGCTTCGTCTGGATCGTGCTGCTCGTCACCTTCGGCTTCGGTGCCATCGGCTGGGCCGACGACTGGCGCAAGGTGGTGCAGAAGAACCCCGAAGGCATGCCCTCGGGCGAGAAGTACCTGTGGCAGTCGCTGATCGGCCTGGTGGCCGCGCTGTACCTGGCCTTCAGCGTGTCCGAGACCAGCAACCTGCGCGTGCTGGAGCTGTTCATCCGCTGGGTGGGCAGCGGCTTTTCCAACGACCTGCCGCCCAAGGCTGACCTGATGGTGCCCTTCTTCAAGACCATCAGCTACCCGCTGGGCGTGTTCGGCTTCATCGCGCTGACCTACTTCGTCATCGTCGGCGCCAGCAACGCGGTGAACTTGACCGACGGGCTGGACGGCCTGGCCATCATGCCGGTGGTCATGGTCGGCTCGGCGCTGGGCATCTTCGCCTACGTGGTCGGCAGCTCGGTGTATTCGCGCTACCTGCTGTTCCCCTACATCCCCGGCGCCGGCGAGCTGCTGATCTTCTGCTCGGCCATGGGCGGCGCCGGCCTGGCTTTCCTGTGGTTCAACACCCACCCGGCGCAGGTCTTCATGGGTGATGTCGGCGCGCTGGCGCTGGGCGGTGCGCTCGGCACCATCGCCGTCATCACGCGGCAGGAGATCGTGCTCGGCATCATGGGCGGGATCTTCGTGGTCGAGGCGCTGTCGGTGATGGCGCAGGTGATGTACTTCAAGTACACGCGCAAGCGCTTCGGCGAGGGCCGGCGCATCCTGAAGATGGCGCCGCTGCACCACCACTTCGAAAAGTCCGGCTGGACCGAGACGCAGGTGGTGGTGCGCTTCTGGATCGTCACCATGCTGCTGTGCCTGATCGGCCTGGCCAGCCTGAAGCTGCGATGAGCGCTGCACGGCCGCTCCGAAAGCGCTCGCTCCCCCTCGGGGGGACGGCGCGCAGCGCCATGGGGGCACCATGAACAGGCTGCGTTACCAGACGGTGCTGATCCTCGGCCTGGGCGAATCCGGGCTGGCGATGGCGCGTTGGTGCGCGCGCTGCGGCGCCGCCGTGCGTGTGTGGGATTCGCGCGAGGCGCCGCCGCAGCGCGACGCACTGCTGGCCGCCTTCCCGCAAGTCGAACTGCGGTCCGGCGTGTTGGGCGATGCCCAACTCGCCGGCGTGCAGCGCGTGCTCAAGAGTCCCGGTCTGGCACCGCACGACGAAAGCATCGCGCCGCTGCGGGCAGCGGCGCGCGAGCGCGGCATCCCGGTGCAGGGCGAGCTGGAACTGTTCGTCGAGGCACTGGCCGATCTGAAGTCGGCGCAGGGCTATGCGCCGCGGCTGCTGGCCGTGACCGGCACCAACGGCAAGACCACCACCACCGCGCTGACGGCGCTGCTGGTCGAGCGGGCCGGCAAGCACGTGGTGGCCGCCGGCAACATCGGCCCGACGCTGCTGGACACGCTGGCGCAATCGCTCGACGCGGCTGCGGCGGCTGAGCCCACGCCGCTGCCCGAGGTCTGGGTGATGGAGCTTTCCAGCTTCCAGCTCGATGGCGTGGAAGGCTTCGAGCCGGATGCGGCCACGGTGCTGAACCTGACGCAGGACCACCTCGACTGGCACGGCACGATGGACGCCTATGCCGCGGCCAAGGCGCGCATCTTCGGCCGGCACGCGCTGATGGTCGTCAACCGCGACGATGCGCTGGTGCGCGCCATGGTCCCGCAGCCGCCGGCGGTCGACGCGGCGCGCAAGGCCAAGGCGCCGAAGTTCCAGCCGCGGCGGGTCTGCGAATTCGGCCTGGGCGCACCGGCGCAGCCGGGCGACTTCGGTCTGGTCGAGCAGCACGGCATGGCCTGGCTGGTGCGCGCGCTGCCGCTGGAAGAAGGCGTCAAGCTGCGCAAGGGTGAAGTGCCTGACATCCACCTGCAGCAGCTGATGCCGGCCGATGCGCTGCGCATCCGCGGCCGCCACAACGCCGCCAATGCGCTGGCCGCGCTGGCCCTGGCCACCGCCATCGGCTTGCCGCTGGCGCCGATGCTGCATGCGCTGCGCGACTACCGCGGCGAGCCGCACCGGTTGGAGCCGGTGGCCCGCATCGGCGGCGTCGAGGCCTTCGACGACAGCAAGGGCACCAACGTCGGCGCCACCGTGGCCGCATTGGAAGGCCTGGGCGCCGAGTGCGCACCGGGCAAGCTGGTGCTGATCCTCGGCGGTGATGGCAAGGGCCAGGACTTTTCGCCGCTGGCCGCGCCGGTGCAACGCTTTGCGCGCGCGGCCGCACTGATCGGCCGGGATGCCGGCACCCTCGAAGCCGCGCTGGCCGGTTGCGGCGTGCCGCTGCAGCACCACGACAGCCTGCCCGCCGCCACCGCCTGGTGCTTCGAGCAGGCTCAGGCAGGCGATGCGGTGCTGCTGTCGCCGGCCTGCGCGAGCCTGGACATGTTCCGCCACTACGGCCACCGCGCCGAGGTCTTCGTGGCGGCGGTGCGCGAGCTGGCGGCCGAACGCGGGGAGGTGGTCGCATGACGGCCGATGCACGCCCCGCCTGGTGGAGCCGCCTGGCGATCGCCTGGCAGGGCCGCAAGGCTGCTGACGCACTGCCGGTGCGCGACCAGGTGCAGATCACGCCGCAGCGAAACACCAGCCTGGCCGGCTTCGACCGGACGTTGGTGCTGGTCACCATCGGGCTGCTGGCCTTGGGCCTGGTGATGGTCTATTCGGCTTCGATCGCGTTGCCAGACAACCCCAAGTTCGCCAACTACTCACCCACCTACTTTCTGACCCGGCAGGCGCTGTTCATCGCCATCGGCTTCGTCGTCGCGTTGATCGTGCTGCAGGTGCCGGTGACGGTGTGGGAGCGCTGGGCGCCGTGGTTGTTCGTCGTCTCGCTGGCCACGCTGGTGCTGGTGCTGGTGCCCTTCATCGGCAAGGGCGTCAACGGCGCGCGGCGCTGGATCCCGCTGGGCCTGATGAGTTTTCAGCCCAGCGAGCTGGCCAAGCTGGCCATCGCCATGTACGCCGCCAGCTACATGGTGCGCAAGATGGACGTGAAGGAAAACTTCATGCAGGCCGTCTGGCCGATGGCGGTGGCGCTGGCCGTCATCGGTCTGCTGCTGCTGGCCGAGCCGGACATGGGCGCCTTCCTGGTCATTGCGATGATCGCGCTGGGCATCCTGTTCCTCGGCGGCGTCAACGGGCGCATGTTCGCGTTGGGCGTCGGCGTGCTGGTCGGAGCCTTCGCGTTGATGATCGCGCTGAGTCCCTGGCGTGCGCAGCGCATCTTTGCCTACCTCGACCCATGGAACCCGGCCTATGCGCAGGGCAAGGCCTACCAGCTGACGCATTCGCTGATCGCCTTCGGCCGTGGCGAGATCTTCGGCCAGGGGCTCGGGGCCAGCGTCGAGAAGCTGCACTATCTGCCCGAGGCGCACACCGACTTCCTGCTGGCGGTGATCGGCGAGGAGCTGGGCTTCGTCGGCGTGTGCGTGGTGATCGTCGCTTTCTTCTGGTTGACGCGGCGCATTTTCGTCATCGGCCGGCAGGCGGTGGCGCTGGACCGCGTCTTCGCCGGGCTGATGGTGCAGGGCATCGGCATCTGGATGGGCGGCCAGGCCTTCATCAACATGGGCGTGAACCTGGGCGTGCTGCCCACCAAGGGCCTGACGCTGCCGCTGCTGAGTTACGGCGGCTCGGCCATCCTGATGAACATGATCGCGATGGCGATCGTGCTCAGGGTGGACATGGAGAATCGCACGCTCATGCGCGGAGGCCGCGCATGAACGCCATGGCCATGACCATGGCGTCGGCGCGCAGCGCCGGCATGCGGTTCCGGCGCAGGCTCATATCGCGCAGCGATGTGAAGGGCGCGCAGCGCCCGGGCCGTAGCCAAAACAGAACGCTCATGCGCGGAGGCCGCGCATGAGTCACCTGGTCATCATGGCAGCGGGTACCGGCGGGCATGTCATCCCGGGCCTGGCAGTGGCGCGCGAGATGCAGCAACGTGGCTGGAGCGTGAGCTGGCTGGGCACGCGCGAGGGCATGGAGAACAAGCTGGTGCCGCCCAGCGGCATCACGCTCGACCGCATCGGCTTCTCCGGCCTGCGCGGCAAGGGGCTGCTGCACACGCTGACCGGCGGGATGCGCCTGCTGCAGGCCTTCTGGCAATGCCTGGGCATCCTGCGGCGCCGTGGCGCCGACGCGGTGCTGGGCATGGGCGGCTATGTCTGCTTCCCCGGCGGGCTGATGGCCTCGCTGCTGGGCAAGCCGCTGGTGCTGGTGAATGCCGATGCCTCGCTGCTGATGAGCAACAAGGCGCTGCTGCCGGTGGCCGACCGGGTGGCCTTCGGCTTCGACGGCGCCGCCGCGTCGCAGACCAGGCAGGCCGTGGTCACCGGCAACCCGGTGCGCGCCGAGATCGAGGCATTGCCCGCGCCGGCCGAGCGCTTTGCAGCGCGCCGCGGCGCGCTGCATCTGCTGGTGGTGGGTGGCAGCCTGGGCGCCAAGGTGCTGAACGACACGCTGCCGGCGGCGCTGCAGCAGATGCCACCGAACCAGCGCCCGCGCGTCACCCACCAGACCGGCAGCGCGCACATCGACGTCGTGCGCCAGGCCTACCACGAGGCCGGGGTCGAGGCCGAACTCCTGCCCTTCATCGACGACATGGCGCTAAGGCTGGCGGCCTGCGACGTGATGATCTGCCGTGCCGGCGCGGTCACGGTCAGCGAGCTGTGCGCCGGCGGCGTGCCCAGCATCCTGGTGCCGCTGATCGTCAGCACCACCGCGCACCAGCGCGACAACGCCGAGTTCATGGCGCGGCATGGTGCCGCCGTGCACCAGCCGCAGCGGGAACTGACCCCGCAGCATCTGGCGGCGCTGCTCGCGGGGCTGACGCGACCGGCGCTGCTGCAGATGGCCGAGAAGGCACGAGCCTTGTCCAAGCCCCATGCCGCCGCGCGCGTGGCCGACGAAATCGAAAGGCTGGTGCAGGCATGAGCGCCGCTCGGCCGTTCCGCAGGCGCTCGCGCCCCAAGGGCTGCGCAGCGGCCCCTGTGTGGCCGCGGGGGCCGGCCCGCAGGGCATGGGGGGCACCATGAAGCACGCGGTCAAGCACATCCATTTCGTCGGCGTGGGCGGCGCGGGCATGAGCGGCATCGCCGAGATCCTGCATAACCTGGGCTACACCGTGTCCGGCTCCGACCAGAGCGACAGCGCCACCTCGCGCCGGCTGGCCTCGCTGGGCATCCGCGTGTTCACCGGCCACGATGCGGCACACATCGCCGGGGCCGAAGCGGTGGTCACCTCCACCGCGGTCAGGGGCGACAACCCCGAGGTCATCGCCGCGCGTGCGCGGCGCGTGCCAGTGGTGCCGCGCGCGGTGATGCTGGCCGAGCTGATGCGCCTGAAGCGCGGCATCGCCATCGCCGGCACGCACGGCAAGACGACTACCACCTCACTGGTCACCAGCGTGCTGGCCGAAGCCGCGCTGGACCCGACCTTCGTCATCGGCGGGCTGCTGCACAGCGCCGGAGCCAACTCGCGCCTGGGCTCGGGCGACTACATCGTGGTCGAAGCCGACGAGAGCGATGCCTCGTTCCTGAATCTGAACCCGATCCTGTCGGTGGTGACGAACATCGACGCCGACCACATGGAAACCTACGGCCACGATTTCGCGCGGCTGAAGGCGGCCTTCGTCGACTTCGTGCACCGCATGCCCTTCTATGGCGCGGCCATCCTGTGCGCCGACGATCCCGGCGTACGCTCGATCATCCCGATGATCTCGCGCCCGGTGGTCAGCTACGGCCTGGACGAGGGCGCGATGGTGCGTGCGGTGGACGTGCAGGCGCTGCCCGGCGGGCAGATGCGCTTCGTCGCCCAGCGGCGCAACGGCGCGGCCATGCCCGACCTGCCGATCACGCTGAACCTGCCCGGTGAGCACAACGTGCGCAATGCGCTGGCGGCGCTGGCCGTGGCCACCGAACTGGAGCTGCCCGACGAGCCGATGGTCAAGGCGATGGCGGCCTTCAGCGGGGTGGGCCGGCGCTTCCAGCGCTATGGCGAGGTGCCGGCGCCTTCCGGCGGCAGTTTCACGCTGATCGACGACTACGGCCACCACCCGGTGGAGATGGCGGCGGTCATTGCCGCGGCGCGCGGCGCCTTCCCCGGGCGGCGGCTGATGCTGGCCTTCCAGCCGCACCGCTACACACGCACGCGCGACTGTTTCGAGGACTTCGTCAAGGTCATGGGCACGGCCGACGCGGTGCTGCTGACCGAGGTCTATGCCGCCGGCGAATCGCCGATCGTCGCCGCCGACGGGCGCGCACTGGCCCGCGCGCTGCGGGTGGCCGGCAAGGTGGACCCGATCTTCGTCGACGAGGTGGCCGAGCTGGTGCCGGCCCTGACGGAACAGGTGCGCGACGGCGACGTGGTCATCGCCATGGGCGCCGGCTCGATCGGCACGGTGGCGCAGAAGCTGAAGGATCTGCTGGAGGAAGGCCGGTGAAGACGATCGCCAAGTCGATGGGCAAGGTGGCGGTACTGATGGGCGGCGACTCGGCCGAGCGCGAGGTGTCGATCATGTCCGGTACCGGCGTGCTCAATGCGCTGCTGTCACAGGGCGTCGATGCCAGCGCCTTCGATCCGGCGCACACCGACCTGTCGGAGCTGAAGAGCGAGCGCTTCGACCGTGTCTTCGTCGCGCTTCACGGCCGCCATGGCGAGGACGGCACGGTGCAGGGCGCGCTGGAGCTGCTGGGCATCCCCTACACCGGCTCGGGCGTGATGGCCTCGGCCATCGCCATGGACAAGGTGATGACCAAGCGCGTGTGGGTGGCCGAGGGGCTGCCGACGCCGCGCTGGGTCTGGCTGTCGCGCGACGAGCTGACGCACGAGCGCATTCGCGAGGTGCCCGACCGTGTGGGCCTGCCACTGATCGTCAAGCCGCCGCGCGAAGGCTCGTCGATCGGCATCACCAAGGTGGCGGGCTACTCGCAGATGCAGGATGCGGTGGCCCTGGCCACGCGCTACGACCCGGACCTGCTGTGCGAGGAGTTCATCGAAGGCACCGAGCTGACCTGCCCGGTGCTGGGCCAGGGCGCCGACGCGCGCGCGCTGCCGGTGATCCGCATCGCCGCCCCTGACGGTAACTACGACTACCAGCACAAGTACTTCTCCGAGGACACCGGCTACCACTGCCCGAGCGGCCTGCCGCCGGAAGAAGAGGCCGAAGTGCAGCGCCTGGTGGTGGCCGCCTACCGCGCGCTGGGTTGCCGCGGCTGGGGCCGCGCCGACCTGATGCGCCGCGCCAGCGACGGCAAGTTCTTCCTGCTCGAGATGAACACCTCACCGGGCATGACCGGCCACTCGCTGGTGCCGATGTCGGCGCGCGCCGCCGGCATGAGCTACGAGCAGCTGTGCCTGCACCTGCTGTCGCAGGCCACGCTGGACGGCGCGCCGCGCAAGAGCGCCTGACACCACCATGGCCAGCTACAGCCCCACCGCCGCCGACACCGCGATGCCCTTCGACATCCGGCTGATGAACGGCGTGGCCAGCACCCTGTATGTGCTGGTCGCCGTGGCGCTGGGGGCGGCGGTGCTGCTGTGGTTGACGCGCTCGCCGGGGCTGAGCTTTCGCGTGATCCAGCTCGAGGGCGAATTGCAGCGCAACAGCGTGGCCACCATCCGCGCCAATGCGACGCCGCGGCTGGCCGGCAACTTCATCTCCATCGACCTGGACAAGGCCCGCGCCGCCTTCGAAAGTGTGCCCTGGGTGCGCCAGGCCACGCTGCGCCGCATCTGGCCGGACCGCCTGGCCGTGCGCCTGGACGAGCACCACCCGGTGGCGCTGTGGCTGGGCGAGGATGGCAACGAACGCCTGGTGAACGATTTCGGCGAGGTCTTCGAGGCCAACGTCGGCGACGTCGAGGACGAGAACCTGCCCCAGTTCAGCGGCCCCGAAGGCAGCTCGGCGCCAATGCTGGCGCTGTACCGGCGCCTGTCGCCCTTGCTCGCCGCGCAGCGCATGGAGCCGGTGGCCATGCAGCTGTCGGGCCGCGGCTCGTGGAGCGTGGAGCTGGACACCGGCGCCACGCTGGTGCTGGGCCGCGGCACCGAGGACGAACTGGTCGCGCGCAGCGAGCGTTTCCTGCGCACCGTGAGCCAGGTGACCGGCCGCTTCCAGCGTGACCTGGAATATGCCGACCTGCGCCATGCCGACGGCTATGCGGTGCGGCTGCGCGGCATCACCACCACCCTCGTCCCGGCCGGCGCGGCCGCGAAGAAACCCCGATAGGAATGCCATGGCGAAAGAGAACAAGGATCTGGTCGTCGGCCTGGACATCGGCACCGCCAAGGTCATGGTGGTGGTGGCCGAGGTGCTGGCCGGCGGCGAGCTGCGCGTGGCCGGCCTGGGCGTGGCGGCCACGCACGGCCTGAAGCGCGGCGTGGTGGTGAACATCGACGCCACCGTGCAGAGCATCCAGGAGGCGCTGAAGGAGGCCGAGATGATGGCCGCCTGCAAGATCGCATCGGTCTACACCGGCATCACCGGCAGCCACATCCGCGGCCAGAACTCCACCGGCATGGTGATCGTGCGCGACAACCGCGAAGTCACGCCGGTGGACGTGGCGCGCGTGGTCGAGACCGCCAAGGCCATCAACATCCCCAACGACCAGCGCTTGCTGCTGGTCGAGCCGCAGGAATTCGTCATCGACGGCCATGAGGTGAAGGAGCCGG
>Ga0316601_100000661_pt1 | contig 15572 bp, 27 predicted proteins | sample OWC_soil_day5_no_FD_207663 | JGI IMG/M metagenome (GOLD analysis project Ga0316601, IMG submission 207663) | Wetland soil microbial communities from Old Woman Creek delta, Ohio, United States - OWC_soil_day5_noCT | ecosystem: Environmental > Terrestrial > Soil > Wetlands | place: USA: Ohio... | reverse complement strand
CCGGCGAACGGCGCCACGACGTGCGACTCGCGCGCGACCGACGAGGCCGCCGCGACCGCACCGCCCGCCTGCTCGACCGCGCCGCGCGCCTGCTCGTACTGCATGCGGGCAAGGTCGAGCTCGAGCTCGGAGGCCGAGCCGCTTGCCGCGAGCGCTTTGAAGCGCTCGTAGTTGCGCTCGGCGAGGGCGAGCCCCGCCTGCGCCTGGGCGAGGGCGCCGCGCGCCTGCGCCTCCTGGCCCTGAGCCGTCTGCGGGTCGATATCGACCAGCGCCTGGCCGGCCGCCACGCGGTCGCCGGCCTGGACGTGGACCGCCGTGACCGTCGCCATCACGCGCGACGACACCGCCGCCTGGCGGTCCGCCTCGACCGTGCCGGACAGCTCGACGCGCTGCGGCACGTCCTGCCGCTCGGCCTGCGCCACGGCCGCCCGGATCGGCTCCGCCGCGGCCGGCGCCTCGTGCCCGGCGCCTCCGCCGCACCCGACGGCGGCGACCAGTGCCGCCCCGATCATCACCTGCATCGCTCTCATGGTTCCCTCCGCCCTCTTGCCGCTCCGTCGCGCCTGCAGCGCGCCTTCTTCGTCGTTCACGGACCCCGGTCCCCGGACGCCGTTACTGTCCCCTGTCCCCAGTTCCCTGTCCCCTGTCTCTTCACGGCAGCACGCTCTCCGGCGCCCGACCGGACTTCACGGCGAGGCGCAGCAGCGCGAGCTGCGCATCGGCCCGCGCGACCAGCTCGCGCGTCTGGGCCTCGCGGCTCGCCGTCGTGGCATCGAGCACGTCGATCGTCTTGACCACGCCCGAGGCGAAGCGCTCGTGGGTGATCCGTTCGGCCTCCCGGGCCGCGTCGAGCGCGCGCAGCGCGGTCGCGTGGCGCGCCCGCGCGGTGCCCGCCTCCTCGTACGCCTGGCGGATCTCGAGGGCGACCCCCTCGGTGAAGCGGTCGACGTCCTGCCGCCCGGCCTCCGCCTGGTGCCGGGCCGCCGCCACCGCCGAAGCGGTCGCGCCGCCGAGGTTGAACCGCCAGCCGGCCGCCGCGACCACCGCGAGCGAGTCGCCGTTCGAGCCGAACAGCGTGTCGTCGAACCAGTCGTAGCGCGCGTGCAGGCCGACCGTCGGCAGGTACGCCGCCTTCTGCACCTCGGCCTCGAGCTCGGCCGCCGTGATCATCCGCCGGGCGCCCGTGAGGTCGGCCCGGGCCGCGCCCGAGCCGAGCCACGACTCGAGCGGCTCGTCGAGCGGTCCCGGCGCCGGCAGCCCCTCCGGCTCGTAGGCGGTCGCCTGATCGGCGCCGAGCCGGTAGGCCAGCGCCGCCGAGGCGATCCGGCCGCGCCCCCGGGCCTCGGCGAGCAGATCCTCGACCCGCGCCTGCTCGACCTCCGCGCGCAGCAGCTCCGAGCGCACCAACATCCCCTGCTCGACGTAGGCGCGCGCCACCGCGACGTGTGCGGCGACGGACTCGCGCGCGCGCTGCAGCAGCGCCTCGTACTCGCGCGCCTGTTCGAGCATCACGTACGCCTCGGCGGCGGCCACCGCCGCCTGGTGACCTGCCCAGATCTCGCTCTCGGCAGCGGCTGCGGCGGCCGCCTCGGCCTGCGCCTTCCGCCGCCCGAGCTCGCCGCCGGTGTAGATCGGCAGCGTCAGGGCGAACCGGGTGATCGCGGTGTCGAGCGGCTCCGGGTCGTTGGGGTCCGAGGTCACGAAGTCGGCGAACGAGAACCGCTCCTGGTTGAGCTGGAACGCGAACACCTCGGCCGGCGAGTCGGTCCGGGTCCAGATCTCCTCGATCCCGATGGTCGGGAAACGGTGCGCCCGGACCTGGTCGAGCCGCTCCTGCGCCGCGGCGGCGTTGGCGCGCGCGGCCGTCACCTCCCGGGCCTCCTGGCGCGCCCGCTCCATCGCGCCGCGCAGCGTCAGGGTCTCGGCGCCGGCCGGCACCGCGGCGGCGAGCAGCAGGGACAGCGTGGCAAGCTGGCTTCGCATGGTCCGCTCTACCTCCATCGCTGAATGGTTATATAGCAATGCGTATATCGTGTCAAGCGTGGACATTGTGCACCCATTCACGAGCGGCGGGGGCCCTGAAACGACGACGCCCGGGCGGCAGCCCGGGCGTCGGTTCGCGTCGGCCGGCCGCGGTCAGCGGCCGGGGGCCGGCGCGGCCTCGGTGGCCGCTGCTGCCGGCTGCTTGCGCTTCTTCTCCTTGGCCGACTCGGCGACCCGCTTCTCCTTGGCCTCCGGCAGCCTGTAGTCGACGAACTCGAGGATCGCGAGCTCGGCGCCGTCGCCGCGGCGGGGCCCGAGCTTGACGATCCGCGTGTAGCCGCCCGGCCGCGAGACGAAGCGCGGGCCGATCACGGTGAACAGCCGTGCGACGAGGTCGCGGTCGGTCAGCCAGCGGGCCGCCTGGCGACGGGCGTGAACCGAGTCCTTCTGGCGCCCGAGCGTGACGACCTTCTCGGCGATCGGGCGGAGCTCCTTGGCCTTGGGCAGCGTGGTGACGATCCGCTCGTGGGTGATCAGCGACTTGAGCTGGTTGCGGAACAGGGCACGACGGTGCTCCGTCACCCTGCCGAGCTTGCGGTGCGTCATGTTGTGTCGCATCGTCCCCCCTACACCCGCGGCAGGTCGAAGCGCATGCCGAGCGACAGCCCGCGCGCCTCGAGCTTCTCGCGCACCTCGGCGAGCGCCTTCTTGCCGAAGCCGGGCACCGTCAGCAGTTCGTCCTCGTCCTTCTCGACAAGGTCGCGCACCGTGTCGACGCCGGCGTTGCGCAGCATGTTCTCGATCCGGCCGCCGAGCTCGAGGTCGTCGACGCCGCGCGCCAGGATGCCCTCGTTGCGGGTCGTCTGGGCGGGCAGCTCGAACGCTTCGAGCGCGGTGATGATCGGCAGGTGCTCGGCGAGCAGCTGGCCCGCCTCGGCGACCGCGGCGACTGGCGAGACTGCGCCGTTGGTCCACACCTCGAGCACCAGCTTTTCGTAGTCGGTGGCCTGGCCGACACGGGCCGGCTCGATGCGGAAGTTGGCCTTGCGCACCGGCGAGAACGCGGCGTCCAGGTAGATGAAGCCGACGCCGAGGTCGTGCCCCTGGTCCTCGGCCGACGAGTAGCCGCGACCGCGCCGGATCGCCAGCTCGGCCTCGAGTTCGCCGTCGCCCGACAGCGTGGCCAGGTAGACGTCCGGGTCGACGATTTCGAGCTCCGGCCCGGCCTTGATCGCGCCCGCCTTGAGGGCGCCGGCCTTGGTCGCTTTGACCGTCGCGGTGACGCTCTCGACCCCGCGCAGGCGCAGCGCGACCCGCTTGAGGTTGAGGATCAGGTCGGTGACGTCCTCGACCACGCCCGGGATCGAGTCGTACTCGTGGTCGACGCCGGAGAAGCGCACCGCGCCAATCGCGGCGCCTTCGATCGACGACAACAGGATGCGCCGCAGCGCGTTGCCGACAGTCACGCCCCAGCCGCGCTCGAACGGTTGCGCGGTGAACAGCCCGTAGGTGTTGGTGGTCTTTTCCTTGTCGACCACCAGCGCCTGCGGCTTGTGCAGCTCAAGTCCTCTCATCCCGACCTCCTTACCGCGAGTACAGCTCGACGATCAGCTGCTCCTGAATCGGCAGGCGGATGTCGTCGCGGCTGGGCTGCGACAGCACCTTGCCGCTGTATGTGGCCGCGTCGAGCTCGAGCCACGGCGGCACGCCGCGGCCCTGCGCGGTCTCGAGCGCCTCGTTGACCATCGCGTTGGCGCGAATTCCCTCCTTGAGGGCGATCGTCATGCCCGGCGCCACCTCGAATGCCGGGATGTCGACCTTGCGGCCGTTGACCAGAACGTGACCGTGCCGCACGAGCTGGCGCGCCTGCGCCCGCGACGAGGCGAAGCCGAGCGAGTAGACCACGTTGTCGAGGCGCTGCTCGAGCAGGCGGAGCAGGTTCTCGCCGGTGATCCCCCTCTGGCGGTTGGCCTCAGCGAAGTACCGCCGGAACTGCGCCTCGAGGACGCCGTAGACGCGGCGCACCTTCTGCTTCTCGCGCAGCTGCAGGCCGTACGGCTGCATCTTGTTGCGGCGTTTGCCGTGCTGGCCGGGCGGGTAGGCGCGGCGCTCGACGGCGCACTTTTCCTTGAAACAGCGCTCCCCCTTGAGGAAGAGCTTCATACCCTCGCGGCGGCAGAGCCGGCAGACCGCGCCTGAATAGCGAGCCACTGTGACCTCCCCTTACACCCTGCGCCGCTTGGGCGGGCGGCAACCGTTGTGCGGAATCGGCGTGACGTCCTTGATACTCTTGATCTCGAGCCCGGAAGCGGCGAGGGCGCGGATCGCGGACTCGCGACCACCGCCCGGCCCCTTGAGCTCGACGTCGACGGTCCGCACGCCTTGCTCCTGCGCCTGGTCGGCCGCGTTGCGCGCCGCCAGCTGCGCCGCGTACGGCGTCCCCTTGCGCGAGCCCTTGTACCCGATCCTGCCGGCCGAGCTCCAGCAGATGGTGCCGCCCGACGGATCGGTGAACGTCACGATCGTGTTGTTGAACGTCGCCTGGATGTGCGCGACCGCGTGCGGCACGCTGCGGCGCTCGCGACGACGCGTCTTCGTTCCGGCAGTCTTTCCAGTTTTCGCCATCGCTTGAGCCCCTTACGTCTTCGTCGCCTTCTTCTTCTTGGCGACCGTGGCACGCCGCGGACCCTTGCGGGTGCGCGCGTTGGTGTGGGTGCGCTGCCCGCGGACCGGCAGGCCACGCCGATGCCGGGCGCCGCGGTAGCAGCCGATTTCCATCAGCCGCTTGATGTTCATGGCGACGTCCCGGCGCAGGTCGCCCTCCACGGTGGTCTCCTCGTCCTGGATCGCCCGGGCGATGCGACGGACCTCGTCTTCCGACAGGTCCTTGACCCGCGTCATCCCGTCGACCTTGGCCCTGACGAGCAGCCGCTTCGACATCGGGCGGCCGATCCCGTAGATGTACGTCAAGCCGATTTCGACATGCTTGTTCGGGGGCAAATCTACACCGACGATACGTGCCACGGCTCTACCTCCCTGCTATCCCTGCCGCTGCTTGTGCTTGGGGTTTTCGCAAAGGACACGGACCACGCCCTTGCGCACGACGACCTTGCACTTGCTGCAGATCTTTCGGACCGACGACCGAACCTTCATGACTTTGTTCCCTTCACGTTCCTACCAGCCTTCACTGCTCAACCCCCCCGGCGCCACGGGTTCCCTCGCCGCGCTCGGGATGACCGTGCCCGGCATAGCCGGTCACGGTCACTTGTACCGGTACACGATGCGCCCGCGGGTCAGGTCGTACGGCGACAGCTCGACCAGGACCTTGTCCCCCGGCAGGATGCGGATGAAGTGCTTGCGCATCTTGCCGGAGATGTGAGCGAGCACCTCGTGCCCGTTCTCCAGCTCCACGCGGAACACCGCGTTCGGCAATGTCTCGACCACGGTGGCCATCACCTCGATGGCCTCCTCTTTGGCCATACCCTCTCCCTAGCCCATCCCGAGGATCCGCGGGCCGTTGGTCGTCACGGCCACGGAGTACTCAAAATGGGCAGAAAGCTTACCGTCTTCCGTCCGGGCTGTCCAGCCGTCGGCGTCGACCACTACGCCGGCCGCCCCCTGGTTGACCATCGGCTCGATCGCCAGCACGAGCCCCGGCCGCAGCTCCGCACCCCGCCCGGGCGGCCCGAAGTTGTAAACCTGCGGCTCCTCGTGGAGCGCCCGGCCGATGCCGTGACCGACAAACTCCCGGACCACCGAGAAGCCGTGCCCCTCGGCGTGGCGCTGGATCGCGCTGCCGACGTCGGAGACCCGCCCGCCCGGCCGCACCGCCCCGACCGCCGCCTCGAGGCACTCCCGCGTCACCTCGAGCAGCCGGCGCGCCTCGTCCGGCACGTTACCCACCGCGACCGTCACGGCCGCGTCGCCGTAGTACCCCTGCCAGACGACGCCGCAATCGACCGAGACGATGTCGCCGGCCTTGAGCACGCAGTCGGCCGACGGGATGCCGTGGACGATGACGTCGTTGACCGAGGTGCACAGCGTCGCCGGGAAGCCGCGATACCCCTTGAACGCCGGGCGACCGCCGCGGGCGCGGATGTGCCGCTCGGCGAGCGTGTCGAGCTCTTCGGTCGACACGCCGGGCCGGGCGGCCTCGGTGACGACCCGCAGCGTCTCGTGCACCAGCAGGTTGGCCTGGTGCATGAGCTCGAGCTCGGCGGCGCTCTTGAGCATGATCACCGGCCGCGCCTCCGGATGCCGTCGCGCAGCCGCTCGAACACCTCGTCCTGGCCGCCGCGGCCGTCGACCTCGACCAGCACGCCGCGGCGCTGGTAGAGCTCGAGCAGCGGCGCGGTGCGCTCGTTGTGGATGCGCAGCCGCTCGCGGCTGACGTCCTCGCGGTCGTCCTCGCGCTGGACCAGCCGTGCGCTGCACTGGTCGCAGACCCCGTCCTCGCGCGGCGGCACGAGGGCGACGTGGTAGACCGCGCCGCACGCCGGGCACGACCGCCGCCCGGTGACCCGGGCGACCAGGTCGACCTCGGGCAGGTGAATGTTGAGGACGAGGTCGACGCGGCGGTTGAGCTCGGCCAGCAGGCCGTCGAGCAGGTCGGCCTGGGTCACCGTCCGCGGCACCCCGTCGTAGACGCAGCCGAGGCTGGCCTGCTGAGTGTGGAGCCGGCTGAACAGCAGGCGCTTGATCACGTCGTCCGGTGCCAACTCGCCCCGGTTCATGAAATCGCGGGCGGTGTCGCCGAGGCCGCTGCCCCGCTCGACCTCCTCGCGCAGGAGATCGCCGGTGCACAGGTGGGAGAGTTCGTAGGCCGCGGCCAGGCGCCGCGCCTGCGTCCCCTTGCCGGCTCCCGGCGCGCCAAACAAGACGAGGTCGAATGCCCGCGTGACCATCGCGTCAGCCCCTGCGCCCGCGCATGCGGCGGCCCTTGACGAACCCGTCGTAGTGCCGCATCACCATCTGCGCCTCGATCTGCTGCACCGTGTCCATCGCCACGCCGACCACGATCAGCAGCGAGGTGCCGCCGAAGAAGAACTTGACGCCGAGACCTTCGGTGAACCAGCGCGGCAGCGCGGTGTCGAGCGCCGTGCCGATGAACGGGATGGTCGACACCTTGAAGCCGGTGATCAGGATCTCCGGCAGGATCGCCACCGCCGCCAGGTACAGGGCGCCGACCAGGGTGATCCTGGTCAGGATCATGTCGATGTAGTCGGCGGTGCGCTGCCCGGGTCGGATGCCCGGGATGAAGCCGCCGTACTTGCGCATGTTCTCGGCGGTGTCCTGCGGGTTGAAGATGATCGAGGTGTAGAAGTAGCAGAAGAAGACGATCGAGATGATGTAGACCAGGTTGTAGAGCGGCTCACCGTAGCCGAGTGCGCGGGTGACCTTGGCGACCACCGGGGAGTCGATCATCTGGGCGATCGTCTGCGGGAACGACAGGATCGAGGCCGCGAAGATGACCGGGATCACGCCGCCGGTGTTGAGCCGCAGCGGCAGGTAGGTGCTCTGGCCGCCGTAGATCCGCCGGCCGACCACGCGCTTGGCGTACTGGACCGGGATTCTTCGTTGTGCCCGCTCCATCAGGACGATCGCGCCGACCACCACCACCGCGAAGATGATGAACAGGAAGGCCACGAACAGCGACATGCTGCCGGTTCGGATGTCCTCGAGGGTGTTGAAGATGGCGCGCGGCAGCCCGGCGACGATGCCGGCGAAGATGATCAGTGAGATGCCGTTGCCGACGCCGCGCTCGGTGATCTGCTCGCCCAGCCACATGACGAACGCCGTCCCGGTCGTCAGGGTCAGCACGGTCATGAATCGGAAACCCCAGCCGGTGCCTGGGACCAGCGGTGCGCCGCCCGGCGCCGTGGTGCGCTCGAGGAAGAACGAGATGCCGAGCGACTGGATGATCGACAGCACGACGGTGCCGTAGCGCGTGTACTGGGTGATCTTCTTGCGCCCGAGCTCGCCCTCCTTGGAGAGCTTCTCGAGATAGGGCCAGACCACGGTGAGCAGCTGCAGGATGATCGACGCCGAGATGTACGGCATGATGCCGAGGGCGAAGACCGTCATCCGCTCGAGCGCGCCGCCGGTGAAAAGGCCGAGGAACGAAAGGATCGTCCCCTTGGCCGCCTCGAAGAACTCCTGCAGGGCGATCGGGTCCACTCCGGGAATCGGAATGAACGAACCCAGCCGGTAAACCCCGAGCAGCAGGAAGGTGAACAGGACCCGCTTGCGCAGGTCGGGGATCGCGAAGATGTTGCGCAGGCTTTCGATCATCGGGCAATCACCTCGCAGGCGCCGCCGGCGGCCTGGATCACCTCGATCGCCTTCTTCGAGAACTTGTGGGCCTTGACCGTCAGCTTGCGGGTCAGCGCGCCGTCGGCGAGCACCTTGACGCCGTCCCGCAGGCTCGCGATCACGCCCTCGGCGAGCAGCAGCTCGGGCGACACCTCGGAGCCGGCCGGGAAGCGCTCGAGCTGGCCGACGTTGACGATCGCGTACTCCTTGCGGAAGATGTTGGTAAAGCCGCGCTTCGGCACACGCCGGACGAGCGGCATCTGTCCACCCTCGAAGTTGCGCCGCTGCCGGGTGCCGGAGCGGGAGCCGGCGCCCTTGTGGCCGCGCCCGGCGGTCTTGCCGGAACCCGAGCCGGGGCCGCGGCCGACCCGCTTGCGGTTCTTGGTCGCCTTCGGATTGGGCGAGAGCTTGTGCAGTTCCATGGTCGGCTCCTCAGGCCTTCTTGCGCGCCGGCTTCTTGGCGGCCGCCGGCTTGGCCGGCTTCGCCGCCTTGGCGGCGGCCTTCGGCGCGGCCTTGGCCCGCGCGGCCGGCTTCTTGGCCGGCGTCGCGGCCGGCCTGGCCGGCTTCGCGACAGGCAAGGCCGCCGGCGCCTCGACCGGCTCGGGCACCGGGCTCGCGACCGGCGCGGCCGGGGCCGGCGCAACGCTCGGGGCAGCCGCCGCTGCGGCCGTCGGACGGGCCGGGGCGTGCGCCTCGGCGACTTCCTCGACGCGGACGATGTGCGACACCTTGTCGATCATGCCGCGGGTGTACGGCGTGTCCACGAGCACCACGCTGCGGCCGATCCGGCCCAGGCCGAGACCGTCGGTGAGTACCTTGACGACCCGCTCCTGGTTGCCGATCCGGCTGCGCACCTGGGTGATCTTGAGCCGCGCGGCGTGCTTGTGCTTGGTCATACCTGGACCTCCGGCAGCGGGCCGGTGCGCGGTTCGCTGTCTTCGATCGGCTCCGCCTCGGCGCCGCTGCGGCGGAGCAGCCCGACCTCTTCCGGCGTGGTCAGCTCCTGGAGCGCCTCGAACGTCGCCCGCACCAGGTTGTGCGGGTTGGTGGTGCCGAGCGACTTGGTCAGGATGTCGGCGATCCCCGCCGCCTCGGCGATGGCGCGCACCGCGCCGCCGGCGATCACGCCGGTGCCGGGTGCGGCCGGACGCAGCAGGACGCGGCCGGCGCCGAACTTACCGAGCACCTCGTGCGGGATCGTCGTGCCCGCCCGGCGCACGCCGATCATCGCCCGCTTGGCCGCCTCGGTCGCCTTGCGGATCGCCTGCGGCACCTCGCGCGCCTTGCCGGTGCCGAAGCCGACCTTCCCGTTGCCGTCGCCGACGACGACCAGCGCGGCGAACGAGAAGTTCTTGCCCCCCTTCACCACCTTGGTGACGCGGTTGATGCTGACGACGTGATCGATGAACTGACTATCGCGATCGGCCATGGTCTGCCCCTAGAACTTCAGGCCCGCTTCGCGGGCCGCGTCGGCCAGCTCTTTGACTACCCCGTGGTAGCGGAAGCCGGCCCGGTCGAAGACAACAGCGTCGATGCCCTTCTCCTTGGCGCGCGCCGCGATGTGCTTGCCCACCTCGCGCCCGGCCAGTCGGTTGCCGCCGTGCTTGAGCTTGCCGGCGATCTCCTTCTCGCGCGTCGACGCGGAGGCCAGCGTCACGCCGTGGAGGTCGTCGACGAGCTGCGCGTAGACGTGGTTGAGCGACCGGAAGATCACCAGCCGCGGCCGTTCGGCCGAGCCGGACAGCACCTTGCGGACGCGGAGATGAATCCGGTGCCGCCGCTCCTTGCGATCGTTGAGCTTGCTCATGACCTCACGCTCCCGTCTTGCCGGCCTTGAGCTTGATGTGCTCGTCGGCGTAGCGGACGCCCTTGCCCTTGTAGATGTCGGGCGGACGCAGGCCGCGGATCTCGGCGGCCACCTGGCCGACCCGCTGCTTGTCGATCCCCTCGATCGTCAGACGGTTGGCCTTGGCGTCGTAGCTGATCGCGATCCCGTCGGGCACCTTGTAGCTGACCTGGTGCGAGAAACCGAGCGAGAACGTGACCTCGCGCGGGCTCTTGACCTCGGCCTTGTAGCCGACGCCGACGATGTCGAGCTCGCGTTTGAAGCCGGTGGTCACGCCGGAGACGGCGTTGGCGAGCAGCGCCCGCACGAGGCCGTGCAACGCGCGCGTGTCCTTCTCGTCGTTGCCCCGCGACACCACGACCACGTTGCCCTCGACTGCCGCGCTGATGCCGGCCGGCAGCGGCTGGGCGAGGGCGCCCTTCGGCCCCTTGACCTGCACGACCCCGCCGTCGACCTGGATCTCGACGCCCTTGGGCACGGGGATTGGGTTCTTGCCGATTCGCGACATTAATGCCTCCTCACCAGACCCGGCACATGACCTCGCCGCCGAGGCGCTGTTCGCGCGCCCGGGCATCGGTCATCAGGCCCTTCGAGGTGGAAACCACGGAGACGCCGATGCCGCCGCGGACCTGCGGCAGCTTGGCGACGTTTCGGTAGACGCGGCGGCCCGGGCTCGACACGCGCTCGAGGCCGTGGATCACCGGCTCGCCCTGCGACGAGTAGCGCAGGTACACCCGGATGGCCGGCTGCGCGCCCTCCTCGATCATCTTGAACGAGCGGATGAAGCCCTCCTCCTGGAGGATCTTGCAGAGCTCGAGCTTGAGGCGCGAGGCGGGGACGTCGCAGCGATCCTTGTTGGCCTGGACGGCGTTGCGGACGCGCGTCAGGAAGTCGGCAATCGGATCGGTCATCGTCATGGCGCCCTCCTACCAGCTCGCCTTGGTGACGCCGGGGAGATAGCCCTCGAGCGCCAACTTGCGGAAGCACAGGCGGCAAAGCTCGAACTTCCGCATGTAGGCGCGCGGTCGACCGCACTGCTTGCAGCGGTTGCGGTGCCGCACCTTGAACCTCGGCGTGCGCCGGTTCTTCGCAATCAGACAGAGTCGAGCCACGGCGTCCTCCTAGCTCTTCGCGAACGGGAACCCGAGTTCCTGCAGCAGGAACCGGGCCTGGTCGTCGGTCTTGGCGGTGGTCACCACCGTCACGTTCATGCCCTTCGGATTCTCGACCTTGGTGTAGTCGATCTCCGGGAAGATCAGGTGGTCGCGGATCCCCATCGTGAAGTTGCCGCGCCCGTCGAAACCCTTCGGGGAGAGGCCCCGGAAGTCACGGACGCGCGGCAGCGCGATGTTGACCAGCCGGTCGAGGAACTCGAACATCCGGTCGCGCCGCAGCGTGACCGAGCAGCCGATCTGCATGCCGGCGCGCAGCTTGAACTGGGCGATCGACTTGCGCGCCTTGCGGATCACCGGCTTCTGGCCGGTGATCGTCGCCAACTCCTCGACCGCCTGGTCGAGCAGCTTGGCGTTGCGCGGGGCCTCGCCCAACCCGATGTTGCACACCACCTTGGTGATCCGCGGCACCGCCATCGGGTTCGTGATGCCGAACTCCTTGGCCAGCCGCGCGGCCACGTCTTTTTCGTATTTCTCCTGCAAGCGCGCCACCGTACCCTCCCTTCACCTACTGGTCGAGAATCGCGCCGTCGGTTTTGGCGAACCGGACCTTGCGTCCGTCCTCGAGAAACTTGTAGCCGATCCGTGACGGATGCCCGCTGTCGCCGGACGAGACCATCACGTTGGACAGCGGAATCGGCGCCTCGCGCTGGACGATCCCGCCGGTCACCCCCGCGCGCGGGTTGGCGCGGGTGTGCCGCTTGATCATGTTGACGTGCTCGACCACCACGCGCTCCGCCTTGCGGTCGACGCGCAGGACCTTGCCCTTCTTGCCCTTGTCCTTGCCGGCGATGACCACCACCTGATCGCCCTTCTTGATCTTCAAGCCTGCCATCGCCGCCTCCTACAACACTTCCGGCGCGAGCGAGACGATCTTCATGAATCGCCGCTCGCGCAGTTCGCGGGCAACCGGCCCGAACACGCGCGTGCCGACCGGCTCGCGCTGGGCGTTGATCAGCACCGCGGCGTTGTCGTCGAACCGGATGTACGAGCCGTCCTTGCGCCGCTGGGTCCGCCGGGTGCGAACGATCACGACCTGCACCACGGTGCCCTTCTTGACCTGCGAGTCCGGCACGGCCTCCTTGACGGCGCACACCACGACGTCGCCGAGCCGCGCGTAGCGACCGGCCGTCGAGCCGCCCAACTGCCGGATCGCCATGACCTTCTTGGCGCCGGAGTTGTCGGCCACGTTGAGCATCGTCCGCATCTGGATCATGGCCGCCTCCTCACCGCGCCTGCTCGAGCACCTGCGTCACCCGCCAGCGCTTGTTGCGCGAGAGCGGGCGGGTCTCGATGATCTGGACCTTGTCGCCGACCTTGCAGGCGTTGCCCTCGTCGTGGGCCATGAACTTGCGCGAGCGCTTGACGAAGCGCTGGTAGAGCGGGTCGAGGACGACGCTGTCGACCCGCACGACTACCGTCTTGTCCATTGCGCTCGACGTGACGGTGCCCACCTTGGTGGTCTTGTGTCCTGTCTCGGCGTTGCTCATCGCCTCACTCCACTTCCGCCAGCCGCTGGGCCAGCACCGTCTTGACCCGCGCGATGTCCTTGCGGACCAGGCGGATCTTGACGGGGTTCTCGATCTGGCCGGTGGCCTTCTGGAACCGCAGCTTGAACAGCTGCTCGGAGAGCTCGGCCTCGGTGCGCCGCAGCTCCTCGATCGACCGGTCACGCAGCTCTTTTGCCTTCATCGCCCCAGCCCCCGGGCCACGAAGCGCGTGCGCAGCGGCAGCTTGTGCGCCGCCAGCCGCATCGCCTCACGGGCCACTTCTTCCGTCACGCCCTCCATCTCGTAGAGGATCCGCGCCGGCTTGATCACGCACACCCACTCCTCCGGCGCACCCTTGCCCTTGCCCATGCGGGTCTCGGCCGGCTTTTTGGTGATCGGCTTGTCCGGGAAGATCCGGATCCAGATCTTGCCGCCGCGCTTGATGTGGCGGGTCATCGCGATACGGCCGGCCTCGATCTGGCGCGCAGTCACCCAGCCCGGCTCCATCGCCTGCAGGCCGTAGTCCCCGAACGACAGCTCGCCGCCGCGCGTCGCGAACCCGCGGCGCCGTCCCCGCTGCTGCTTGCGAAACTTGACCTTCTTCGGCATCAACATGGTGTCACCTCACCTCAGATGGCCCGCCGGTGGGCCTTGGAGCGGTGCAGCTCACCCTTGTAGATCCACACCTTCACGCCGATCGTGCCGTAGGTCGTGAACGCCTCGGCGAAGCCGTACTCGATGTCGGCCTTCAGGGTGTGGAGCGGCAGCCGGCCCTCCTGGTACCACTCGGAGCGGGCGATCTCGGCGCCGTTCAGGCGACCCGCGCAACGGATCTTGATGCCCTGAGCGCCGAAGCGCAGGGCGTTTTCCATCGCCCGGCGCATGGCGCGGCGGAACGTCACCCGGCGCACCAGCTGGCTGGCGATCGACTCGGCGATCAGCTGGGCCTCGATCTCGGGCCGCTGGATCTCCTGGATGTTGATGTGGATGTCCTGGCCGTAAGTCTCGCGCAGCTCGGCGCCGAGCTTGTCGACCTCGGCCCCCTTGCGGCCGATGATGATACCGGGCCGGGCCGAATAGATGTTGACGCGGATCTTGTTCGAGGTCCGCTCGACATCGATCTCGGCGACCCCGGCGTGGGACAGCCTTGCCTTGAGGCCCTTGCGCAGGCGCAGGTCCTCGTGCAGCAGCTTGGCGTAGTCCTTCTCGGCGTACCAGCGCGAGCGCCAGGTCTTGTTGTAGCCGAGCCGGAAACCGTACGGATGCGTCTTCTGACCCATGCGTCCCCCTACCCCTTTTCCGAGACCTGGACCGTGACGTGGCAGTAACGGTGCAGCCGCGGGTGGGCGCGACCGAGCGAGGCGGCGCGGAACCGCTTCAGGGTCGGCCCCTGGTCGACGCAGATGCTGTTGACGACGAGCGTGCCGGCATCCGCGCCCGGCGACTTCTGCTCGAGGTTGGCGACCGCCGAGCGCACCAGCTTCTCGAGGTCGCGGGCGCAGCGCTTGTGGGTGAGCTGGAGGATCGCCAGCGCCCGGCTGACACCCTCACCGCGCACCGTGTCGGCCACCAGGCGCACCTTCTGCGCCGAGCTGCGGTAAAAGCGGAGTCGTGCTTGCGCTTGCATCGCTTAGCCTCCGAGGGCGGCGCCCTTTTCCTTCTTGGCGGTCGAGTGGCCCCGGAACGTGCGGGTGATGGCGAACTCGCCGAGATGGTGTCCGACCATGTTCTCGCCGATGAACACCGGCACGAACTTCTGCCCGTTGTGCACCGCGATCGTGTGCCCGACCATCTCCGGCACGATCGTCGAGCGTCGCGACCAGGTCTTGATCACCCGGCGCTCGCGGGTCTCGTTGAGCTCCTGCACCTTCTTCATCAGGTGCTCGTCCGTGAACGGTCCCTTGTGAATTGATCGAGCCATGCTCTACCTCACTTCCGCCGCTTGACGATGAACGCGTCGGAACGCGCGTTGCGCCGCGTCTTGTAGCCCTTGGTCGGCTGCCCCCACGGGCTCACCGGATGCCGACCGCCCTTGGTCTTGCCCTCGCCGCCGCCGTGCGGGTGGTCGATCGGGTTCATCGCCGTGCCGCGCACGTGGGGCCGCTTGCCCAGCCAGCGGACGCGGCCGGCCTTGCCGATCGTGACGTTCGAGTGGTCGACGTTGCCGACCTGGCCGACCGTCGCCCAGCAAACCGCCAGCACCATCCGCATTTCGCCCGACGGCAGCCGCAGCGTGACGTAGCGGCCTTCCTTGGCCATTACCTGGGCCGAGGAGCCGGCCGACCGAGCCAGCTGGCCGCCGTGGCCGGGCTTGAGCTCGACGTTGTGGACCATCGCGCCGAGCGGGATGTTCTTGAGCGGCAACGCGTTGCCCGGGACGATCTCGGCCTTGTCGGCGGCCGTCACGGTGCTGCCGACGGCGAGGCCGACCGGCGCGAGGATGTAGCGCTTCTCGCCGTCCGGGTAGACGACGAGCGCGATGCGCGCCGAGCGGTTGGGATCGTACTCGACCGTGGTCACCCGGCCCGGGATGTCGCGCTTGTCGCGCCGGAAGTCGATGTCGCGGTACAGGCGCTTGTGACCGCCGCCCCGGAACCGCAACGTGACGTGCCCCTCCGAGTTGCGCCCGCCCTTCTTCGGCAGGCCGCGGGTGAGGGACTTCTCCGGCCGGGTCGGCGTGACCTCGGCGTAGTCCAGGCGGGTCATGAAGCGCCTGCCCGGCGAAGTCGGCTTGTAGGTTCGGATCGCCATGACGCGCAGCTCCCTTA